>OLNP01000550.1_pt1 | contig 38750 bp, 40 predicted proteins | sample 1671951 | NCBI WGS metagenome assembly OLNP01 (sample SAMEA3136629, study PRJEB25190) | human gut metagenome | biome: human gut; feature: human-associated habitat; material: faeces | place: Austria | collected 2013
GAATGCCATAAGGCCACGATTGTGGGCGACACCGTGGGCGATCCGTTCAAAGACACATCCGGTCCGTCGCTGAACATCCTCATCAAACTGATGTCGATGGTGAGCATCGTAATGGCCGGCCTTACGGTTGCATGCATCTGACGAGCGCCGCAAACAATAACAAAAGACAATCCCCCTCTCACCATACATGTTGTTTCTGGCGACGAGGGGGATTGCCATTTCTTGATGTAACAAGCCTATTGACAGCCAATGCGGATATGACGTGGCATCCTGAATGGCGCAATCCACGCTGCCTCACAAGGCATGGCAGACAGAAGCGGCTGTGTCATTTGTTTACCGTCAGGTGGAAGCAGCCCTGCTTCACTTCATACTTGATGTAGCAACGGCCCCTCTCCCTGAAGTCGCGCAACACCTCGCTGAGCACCCACTTCAGCGTGTCGTTACGCACCGGCCGGCGCTCAGGGCCATCAGGGTCTTCTATTGTCTTGTATCGATTGTAGCAGATGTCGAAAGTGGTTCCATACAAATGGCAACTGTTTTCAGTTGCATTGCCGTTTCTTGTCCTCAGTTTCCTTACGTCTTCCTTGGTTCGGAGAACGCTCGTCACTATTATCTGGTGCAACGGTATCCCCTTGATGTAAAGGCTGTCGAAATACGCCCTGCCTATATCCTGCAACAGAATAGCCGCCTTGGGCACAAGGTAAGGTATGCTGCTGTTCAACTTGTCTACATAAAAATAGGGGTTGCTGCCCACATACACAAGCTCTTCCATCCTGTGCTCCGCTTCAGCGCGGTTGGTAACCGGCGGCACACCATTGTGCCTTGCCGCCACAAGCTGCACGTCGTTGTTGTCAGGAAATGTCTCGCGGAACGAAGGAACGCTGTAAATCCTGTTTTTCACCGGGGTGCCGTCCGGCCTCAAATACCGCCTGGCTACGGCTACATTTGTCATTGTGTCGGCCCGTACCACTGTGCCCACGCTGTCGGCCGGTTCGTCCACCTGGCCATAGGCATCGCCCGCCTTAGGCTTGGCGACATCCGGAAAAACACAACGGACAACAGCCAGCACGGCCACAACACTCATAAACCCAAGTAGATATCTGTTTTTAGAAACCTTCATCAGTTGCTCAAACCATTGTTTACCGTGCAAAGATAACATTTTTATTCCAATTGAAATTATGGTTGGGGCAAAAATAGCATACGCCATATTAATGCACCGGAGAAAACTTGCCGGATGGATTCATTTTAACGGCAATGACACCGTTGCGCATTAAAAAGAGAATAAAAAATAGCAAGATATTAAAAAGTTTCTGTAATTTTGCAGATGGAAATAAAGGAAGCATAAAATTGATAGAGAAACATATCGTACTTGAGGACATTGACCCGGTGATATTCTACGGCGTGAACAACGTTCACCTGCAGATGATCAAGGCGCTTTTCCCTAAGCTTAGGATAGTAGGACGCGACAATGTCATACGCGTACTGGGCGACGAAGAACAGATGTGCGCCTTTGAAGATAACATCGAGGCAATGCGCAAGCACATCATAAAATTCAACTCTCTGCGGTCGGAAGACATCCTTGACATAGTCAATGGCCACAAGACCCAAGACGAGATACCCGAAGGGGTGTTAGTATATAGCGTAAGTGGCAGACCGGTGAAAGCGCGCAGCGAAAACCAGCAGAGGCTGATAGATGCCTACAACAAAAACGATATGGTGTTTGCCGTAGGGCCGGCCGGTACGGGAAAGACCTATCTCAGCATAGCCTTGGCAGTAAAGGCGCTGAAGGAGAAGGCCATCAAGAAGATTGTGCTAAGCCGACCTGCCGTCGAAGCCGGCGAGAAACTGGGGTTCTTGCCCGGCGACATGAAAGACAAGATTGACCCTTACCTGCAACCACTATACGATGCACTGGAAGACATGATACCGGCGGCGCGCCTGCAGGACATGATGGAGAAGCACATAATCCAAATCGCCCCGCTTGCGTTCATGCGCGGAAGGACACTCAGCGACGCCGTGGTCATATTGGATGAAGCGCAGAACACCACACCGGCACAGATACGGATGTTCCTGACGCGAATGGGATGGAACACCAAGATGATAATCACCGGCGACTTGACACAGATAGATTTGCCACGCGAACAGTCTTGCGGACTGAAAGAGGCGCTCAACATACTGTCGAACATCGAAGGCATCGGGGTCGTGACACTCAACAAGAAAGACATCGTTCGCCACAAGCTCGTAACGCGGATAGTGAACGCTTACGAGGCGTTTGACAAGGCTAAAGAGAACAAAGAAACGAAACTTAAAAATAGCAACAATGAAAGCATTAACAAAAACTGATTTCCATTTTGAAGGCCAAAAGAGTGTTTATCACGGCAAAGTACGCGACGTGTACAATATAAACGATGACTTGATGGTCATGGTGGCTACGGACAGAATTTCAGCTTTCGATGTAGTACTCCCCAAAGGCATACCATTCAAGGGGCAAGTTCTTAACCAAATAGCAGCCAAGTTCCTTGACGCTACAAGCGACATCTGCCCAAACTGGAAACTTGCAACGCCCGACCCTATGGTGACTGTTGGGCTAAAGTGCGAAGGGTTTCGTGTCGAAATGATTATCCGCTCCATACTGACAGGCTCGGCATGGCGCGAATACAAGAAAGGCTGCAGGGAGATTTGTGGCGTCAAGTTGCCTGAGGGCATGAAAGAGAACCAGAGGTTCCCCGAACCGATAATAACCCCGACAACAAAGGCCGACGAAGGCCATGACCTCAACATATCAAAGGAAGAGATCATTGCACAGGGCATTATGAGCGCCGAAGACTATGCCGTTGTGGAAGACTATACAAGGAAACTCTTTAACAGAGGCCAGGAAATAGCTGCCAGGCAAGGGCTTATATTGGTTGACACTAAGTATGAGTTCGGCAAGAGAGACGGCAAAATATACCTCATCGACGAGATACACACACCCGACTCAAGCCGCTATTTCTACGCCGACGGGTACGAGGAGAAATTTGAGAAAGGCGAACCACAGCGCCAACTGTCAAAGGAATTTGTACGCCAATGGCTCATAGAACACAACTTCATGAACGAGCCCGGACAGCAAATGCCTGAGATAACCGACGAATACGCAGCAAGCGTGAGCGACAGGTACATTGAGCTTTACGAGCATATCACCGGCGAGAAGTTTGACAAAGCTGCCGAAGAAGGTGATATTGCCGCACGCATAGAAAAGAACGTGAGCGCTTATCTCAAGACCAGATAAGCTGGCTCAGCACCCCATTCCAAACATTCCCGTATATAATAATGTACAGACAAGAGGAGATAAAGCCGTATAGCGGACATGAGAGCAAGGGCAAACAGGTCGAACAGATGTTCGACCAGATTGCCCACTCTTACGACGCCCTCAACCACCGCCTGTCATGGGACATTGACAAGTGTTGGCGACGCAAGGCCATATCGCAACTTAAGCCTTACGCCCCCGGCACAATACTCGACGTTGCAACAGGCACGGGAGACTTCGCTATACTCTCCGCAAAGATGCTTAACCCGTCGAAACTTGTCGGGATAGACCTGAGCGAAGGCATGATGGAGATAGGCCGTAACAAGGTGAAGCAACAAGGCTTGGACGGCACAATATCTTTCACAAAGGGCGACTGCATGCATTTGCCGTTTGGCGATGAAAGTTTCGATGCCGTCACGGCAGCCTTTGGCATCAGGAATTTCGAGGACTTGGAACAGGGACTGAGAGAGATGCAACGTGTGCTGAAGAAAGGCGGCGTGTTGTGCATCATCGAACTCACCACCCCGGTGAGCTTCCCAATGAAGCAACTATTCCGCGTCTATTCGCACACAATCCTCCCGATGTACGGAAGGATGATTTCTAAGGACGACAAAGCATACAGCTACCTGACGGCCACGATAGAGGCTTTCCCACAGGGAGAGACTATGATTGGCATACTCAAGGGTGCCGGCTTTACGTCTGCGTCGTTCAAGCGACTGACTTTTGGTATATGCACCATGTACATGGCTAAGAAATAAACAACAACGTTATGGATAAATATGGCCTCATAGGGTATCCGCTCGTACATTCGTTCTCAATAAGTTATTTCAACCAGAAATTCATTGACGAGAAGATAGATGCTGTTTATGAGAACTTCGAGATACCCACAATCGACTTGCTCCCGGAAGTCATTGATTCTAACCCTGACTTGCGCGGGCTCAACGTGACAATCCCATACAAGCAGAAAGTCATGCCTTTCCTCGACGCCATAAGCCAGGAGGCTATGGCCATCGGGGCTGTCAATGTAATCAAGGTGACAAGGGAAGGCGGCAAAAGCAGATTGAAAGGCTATAACTCCGATGTGATTGGATTTACCAAGAGCATAGAGTCAATGCTTGAGAAATTCCATAAGAAGGCATTGATACTCGGAACGGGGGGCGCCTCAAAAGCCGTGGACTACGGGTTGAAATCCCTCGGCCTGGAAACAGTGTTTGTCAGCAGATACCAACGTCCGGGCACCATTCAGTATGAGGACATAACACCCGACATAATAAAGGAGTACAACGTAATAGTCAACTGTACTCCGTGCGGCATGTATCCCCACACGGAAGAGTGCCCCAAACTGCCCTACGAAGCCATGGACAACCGCACAATCCTATATGACTTGATATACAATCCCGACACCACTTTGTTCATGAAGAAAGGTGCCGAGCATGGCGCAAACACAAAGAACGGGCTCGAGATGCTGCTGCTGCAGGCCTTTGCCAGCTGGGACTTCTGGCACGGCAAGGAACAGGACTGACCATAAGCCGGCCCGGCCGACAAATAACAATACACAAATTAAGGTATATGGAGAATAGCAACCGATACATGATGCGCGGTGTCAGCGCCGCAAAGGAAGATGTTCACAACGCGATAAAGAATATAGACAAGGGCATCTTCCCGCAAGCATTTTGCAAGATAATACCCGACATACTGGGTGGCGACCCTGAATATTGCAACATAATGCATGCCGACGGGGCCGGAACAAAATCGTCGTTGGCCTACGCATATTGGAAAGAGACTGGCGACCTCGGAGTTTGGAAAGGCATTGCGCAAGACTCACTCATAATGAACACCGACGACCTGTTGTGTGTCGGTGCCGTCGACAACATATTAGTGTCAAGCACAATCGGCCGCAACAAGATGCTCGTGCCGGGCGAAGTAATCTCGGCAATCATCAACGGCACCGACGAACTGCTCAAGCAGATGAGGGAGATGGGAATCGGAATATACGCAACCGGAGGCGAAACGGCCGACGTGGGCGACCTTGTGCGCACCATCGTCGTAGACACCACGGTGACATGCAGAATGAAGCGGAGCGACGTGATAAACAATGCCAACATCCGTCCGGGCGACGTCATTGTCGGACTGGCTTCTTTCGGCAAGGCTACATACGAAGACAGATATAACGGCGGCATGGGAAGCAACGGACTGACAAGCGCCCGCCACGACGTATTTGCGAAATACCTGGCAGAGAAATACCCCGAGACCTACGACCATGCGGTGCCGTCCGACCTGGTGTACAGCGGCCACTACCACCTGGACCAAAGGATAGACGGCCTGGATGTCGACGCCGGGCAGCTTGTGCTGTCGCCAACGCGCACCTACGCCCCCGTCATTAAGAGGATACTCGACAAGCACCGCCACGACATCCACGGCATGGTGCATTGCACCGGAGGGGCCCAAACCAAGGTCCTGCACTTTGTCGGCGACAACTGCCATGTGGTGAAAGACAACATGTTTGCCGTACCGCCATTGTTCAGCATCATTAGAGAAGAAAGCGGAACCGACTGGAAGGAGATGTACAAGGTGTTCAACATGGGGCACAGGATGGAAATATATGTAAGCGAAGAGCTTGCAGACGACATCATCTCAATAAGCCGGCAGTTCAGCATAGAGGCACAGGTGGTGGGCCATATCGAAGAGGGAAGGAAGAGCCTTACGATAAAGAGCGAGTTTGGAACATTTGAATACGACTGACATATATGCCAGAAAACAATAGCATACTTGAGAAACTTGACGGATTGGTGAGCAGGTACGAGGAGGTTGCAACGCTCATCACCGACCCTGCCGTCATTGCCGACCAGGAACGATACGTCAAGCTCACACGCGAATACAAGGAACTGGGCGACATCATGGATGCCCGAAAGCGTTACGTGGCGTGCCTTAACTCCATAGCCGAAGCAAAAGACATACTGGCCAACGAGAGCGACCCTGAAATGAAAGAGATGGCCAGGGAGGAGCTCTCGGCAAACGAAGCGCTGCAGCCGAAAATTGAAGATGAGATAAAGATGGCCCTTGTTCCCAAAGACCCGGAGGACGCAAAGAACGTGCAAATGGAAATAAGGGCCGGTACGGGAGGCGACGAGGCCGCCTTGTTTGCAGGCGACTTGTTCCAGATGTACAAGAAGTTTTGCGACTCAAAAGGTTGGTCGTTGGCCATAACAAGTGTCAGTGAAGGGGCTGTCGGCGGATTCAAGGAAATAGACTTTGCCGTCAGCGGCGACAACGTTTACGGCACATTGAAATATGAGTCGGGCGTGCACCGCGTGCAGCGCGTGCCGGCCACCGAGACCCAGGGACGCATGCACACCAGCGCAGCCACTGTGGCCGTGCTCCCTGAAGCCGACCGGTTTGAAGTGAACATAAACGAAGGTGACATCAAGTGGGACACGTTCAGGAGCTCGGGCGCAGGAGGACAGAATGTCAACAAGGTGGAATCGGGTGTCAGGCTGCGGTATCCGTGGAAGAACCCGAATACCGGCGAGACGGAGGAAATACTGATAGAATGCACCGAGACGCGCGACCAACCCAAGAACAAGGAGCGCGCCCTGTCGAGATTGCGCACATTCATATATGACCGCGAGCACCAGAAATACATAGACGACATAGCCAACCGCCGCAAGACGCTTGTGTCGACAGGCGACAGAAGCGCAAAGATACGTACTTACAACTTTCCGCAAGGCCGTGTCACCGACCACAGGATTGGATATACCACCCACGACTTGCAGGGATTTTTGGGCGGCGACATACAGGCACTCATAGATGCACTGACTGTTGCCGAAAACGCTGAGCGAATGAAAGACAACGAACTATAAACATCAATATCCGACAAACGCCATGAACAGAAAAGAACTGACAGAGCAGATTTTCAAGAAAAAGACATTCTTGTGTGTCGGCCTTGACACTGACATAAGCAAGATTCCAAGCCATCTGCTGGCAGACGACGACCCTATATTTGCATTCAACAAAGCCATTGTCGACGCAACCGCACCTTACTGTGTGGCATACAAGCCCAACCTTGCATTCTACGAATCGGCAGGACTGAAAGGCATGGCTTCATTCGAGAAGACGGTGGGCTACATCAAGGAATCATACCCCCACCACTTCATCATTGCCGACGCCAAGCGCGGAGACATAGGAAACACTTCGGCCATGTATGCCAGGACATTCTTTGGCGAGTATGATGTCGACGCCCTGACCGTGGCGCCATACATGGGTGAAGACAGTGTCACGCCGTTCCTCACCTACGAAGGCAAGTGGGTGATACTGCTTGCACTGACAAGCAACAAGGGCTCGCACGACTTCCAGATGACACCCTTTGCCAACGGAGAGCGTCTGTTTGAGAGCGTGCTGAAGACCTCGCAAAAATGGGGCGACGACCAGAACATGATGTATGTGGTAGGCGCAACACAAGGCAGGATGTTTGAAGACATACGCAAGGTGGCCCCCACCCACTTCCTGCTCGTTCCCGGCGTTGGCGCCCAGGGAGGCAGTCTGCAGGAAGTGTGCAAATACGGCATGACCAAAGACTGCGGCCTGCTGGTGAATTCATCGAGGGGAATAATATATGCGGGCAGCGGCGAGGACTTTGCGGCCACGGCTGCCGAAAAGGCCCGCGAGCTGCAGGCAGAGATGGAAACGGAGCTGGCCCGGCTGTGAGCGGCAGCATTAGCCTGCACCAACATTGATCAGACATGCGACAAAAGAAGGAGCCTGCCGACTCCTTCTTTTGTAATGCAAAAGGAAAGAATGGCACAAGCGCGATAACGATATCATTTACAACCACTTACAAACGGGCCCTCGTTAAGTGCCGAAATGGCCCTTGCGGCCACCTCATACAGCCCGTTTCACGATTCAATATGGCCTGTTTCGGCTTGCCTTACAACAGCCGGGGGCCCATGCCCCACCCTTTTGTAACGAAAAATGCGCCCCACATGCCTGCATGGAGCGGTAGCGGCAGCCGCTGGCAAGCATGGTCCAAGTGGCGGCATACGGCAATCCTGCCGACGGTGCAGGCACAATGAAGGATTTGAACATATAACCCACATGAACGACTACAAGATAATCAACGACCCTGTTTTCGGGTTCATAAAGATTCCGCGCGGACTGCTTCTCAACATAGTGCAGCATCCGCTCATGCAGAGGCTGACGCGGATAAACCAACTCGGCTTGGCTTCTGTGGTCTATCCGGGGGCAAGGCATTCACGTTTCCAACACTCAATAGGGGCGTTCCACTTGATGAGCGAGGCCATTGCCACACTGAGGCAAAAGGGCAACTTCATTTTCGACAGCGAGGCAGAGGCCGTCGAGGCGGCAATACTGATGCACGACATAGGGCACGGCCCGTTCAGCCATGTGCTTGAACACACACTGTTCAAGGGCATATCCCACGAAGAGATATCGCTGATGATGATGGGAAAGATAAACCATGAGCTGGGCGACCAGCTTAACCTGGCCATCAAGATATTCAAGAACGAATACCCCAAGAACTACCTGCACCAACTCATCAGCAGCCAGCTCGACATGGACAGGCTCGACTACCTGCGGCGCGACAGTTTCTTTACAGGTGTCAACGAGGGCAACATCGGCAGTGCGCGCATAATAAAGATGCTGAACGTGCATGACGACAACCTCGTGGTGGAGCACAAAGGCATATTTTCAATAGAAAACTACCTCACCTCGCGCAGGCTGATGTACTGGCAAGTCTATCTCCACAAGACAGCCGTCGGCTACGAGAGCGTGCTCATCAGCGCCCTCAACAGGGCCAAGGCCCTGGCACGCAGCGGTTGCACTGTGTTTGCGCCGCCGTCATTGAAGTTCTTTCTCGACAATGACGTTGATGCCAAATGGTTCGACGAACACCCGGAAACGATTGATGTCTATCGCGAACTCGACGACAACGACATATGGAGCGCCCTGAAGGTGTGGATGCACCATGACGACAAGATTCTGTCGACCCTGGCCGACAACATGGTCAACCGGCACATCTTCAAGGTCGAGGTAAGCGACACCCCGTTCAGTGAAGAATATGTTGAAGAAATATCACAACATGTAAGCGGCCACCTTGGCATCGACAAGAATGACTCCAAATACTTTGTCGTGGTCAACACAATACAGAAAGACATGTACGACATGGACGACGACAACATAACCATAATGTATGACGACGGAACAACCAAAGACATTTCAAAGGCTTCCGAACTGCTCAATGTCGAGCTGCTTTCTAAAAAAATAAGAAAATATTACCTCTGTTATCAACGTATCTAAATAAATATTGCTATATTTGCAGAATTAATTAGGCCAATATAACTATTAAGATGGAATTTACAGCGAAACAAATTGCAAGTTACATCGGCGGAAAAGTGGAGGGCGACGACAATGCCACCGTCAATACTTTTGCCAAGATTGAAGAGGGCAAGGCGGGAGCGATATCGTTTCTTTCCAACCCCAAATACATTCACTATATTTATGACACAGAATCCAGCATAGTGCTGATAGACAACAGCATGGAGCTAGACAAGCCCGTAAAGGCCACACTCATCAGGGTAGACAATGCCTACGAGTGCGTTGCCAAGCTGTTGCAACTGTACGAGTCGGCCAAGCCAAAGAAGAAAGGCATCGACCCGCTGGCATCAATCTCGCCGTCGGCAACAGTCGGCAACGACGTTTACATTGGTGCCTTTGCTTGCATAGGCGACGGCGCCACCATAGGCGACGGCACCCAAATCTACCCCCATGCCGTGGTTGGCGACGGGGTCACGGTGGGCAGCGGATGCATAATGTATCCCAATGTCACGATATACCAGGGATGCCAGCTTGGCAACAATGTAGTGGTGCATGCCGGCGCAGTGATAGGCGCCGACGGATTCGGCTTCGCCCCCAACACCGAGTGCTATGACAAGATACCCCAAATAGGCATTGTCACGATTGAAGACAATGTAGAGATAGGCGCCAACACCTGCATAGACCGCTCAACCATGGGCAGCACGGTGATACGCAAGGGCGTTAAGCTCGACAACTTGATACAAGTGGCTCACAATGTCGAGATTGGCGAGAATACGGTGATGTCTGCACAAGTGGGCATAGCCGGCAGCACAAAAGTTGGAGCTTGGTGCATGTTCGGCGGCCAGGTGGGCTTAGCCGGGCACATTCATATTGGCGACAAAACATTCCTTGGCGCCCAGTCGGGAGTTCCCGGCAACATCAAAGGCAACCAGACGCTCATCGGTACGCCGCCGATGGAACCCAAGGCTTACTTCAAGTCGCAGGCCATCTTCCGCAAATTGCCTGAACTTTACAAAGAGATAAATGAACTGAAGAAACAAGTAGATGAACTAAAAAACAAATAAAATCAACGTATGATGAAACAGATGACGCTGAAGGGCAGTTTCTCGCTCTGTGGCAAAGGGCTGCATACAGGACTCAGTCTGACGGTTACATTCAACCCGGCTCCCGAAAATACAGGTTATAAAATACAACGCATCGACCTTGAGGGCATGCCAACCATCGACGCTGTGGCTGAAAACGTGGTCGATACGCAACGTGGCACCGTGCTTGGCAAAGGTGATGTGAGGGTGTCTACAGTTGAACACGGACTTGCAGCGCTCTATGCACTGGGCATAGACAACTGCCTCATACAGGTTAACGGGCCGGAATTCCCCATCCTCGACGGCAGCGCCGCAATGTACATTGACAAAATCAACGAGGTCGGCATCGAGGAGCTGAACGCCCCGAAAGACTGGTACGTGATCAGAAAAAAGATTGAAGTAAAAGACGAAGAGAGCGGTTCGTGCATAACAATCTTGCCCGACGACGAATTCAGCCTCACGGCAATGTGCTCCTTCAACTCAAAGTTCATTAACAGCCAGTTTGCAACCCTCGACAAGGTTGAGGATTTCTCGAAGGAGATTGCCCCTGCGCGCACATTTGTGTTTGTACGTGACATTGAGCCGCTGCTTAAGGCAAGTCTCATCAAGGGTGGCGACCTTGACAACGCCATCGTCATATACGAAAAGCAGATTTCACAAGAGCAACTTGACAAATTGGCCGACATGCTCCATGTAGAGCACCGCGACGCCACCGAGCTTGGCTACATACAGCACAAGCCCCTGGTGTGGGAAAACGAATGCACACGCCACAAGCTGCTTGACATTATAGGCGACATGGCCCTGATAGGAAAGCCCATCAAAGGACGCATAATAGCCACGAGGCCCGGCCACACCATCAACAACAAGTTTGCACGCCAGATGCGTCGCGACATACGCAAGCACGAGATACAGGCACCTATTTACAATCCGAACGAGGAGCCTATAATGGACATCAACAGGATAAGGGAGCTACTGCCCCACCGCTATCCCATGCAGCTTGTCGACAAAGTCATCTATCTCGGCGCAACAAGCATCGTTGGCGTCAAGAACATCACCAGCAACGAGCCGTTCTTCCAGGGCCACTTCCCGCAGGAACCTGTCATGCCGGGTGTCCTTCAGATTGAAGCGATGGCGCAATGTGGCGGACTGTTGGTACTCAACACGGTTGATGAGCCGGAGCGTTGGTCGACATATTTCATGAAGATTGACGACGTCAAGTTCCGCCAGAAAGTCGTTCCGGGCGACACACTGCTGTTTAAAGTCGACTTGCTCGCCCCTGTGCGCCATGGCGTATCGTCAATGAAGGGCTACGGCTTCGTGGGAGAGCGCGTTGTCGTTGAAGCCACTTTCACGGCCCAAATCGTTAAGAACAAATAAGCACCAAGCACATGAACATAATAAGCCCAATGGCTTTCGTTGACCCGGAAGCTAAATTAGGAGACAACAATGTCATCGGACCGTTCTGCTTTATCGACAAGAATGTGGTTATAGGCAACAACAACAAGCTCTATAACAGCGTTACCATACACACAGGGGCACGCATTGGCGACAACAATGAGTTCTTCCCGGGGGCAAGCATAAGCACAAAGCCGCAAGACCTGAAATACAAAGGTGAAGACACTCTCTGTGAGATTGGCAACAACAACAGCATCAGGGAGACCGTCACCATAAGCCGCGGCACTGCCAGCAAGGGCAAGACAACCATTGGCTCAGGCTGCCTGCTCATGGAAAACGTGCACATCGCCCACGACTGTGTCATAGGCAACGGCTTGATAATGGGCAACTCCACCAAGATGGCCGGCGAGGTGGTCATTGACGACAATGCCATTATCAGCGCAACAGTGCTGTGCCATCAGTTCTGCCGGATAGGAGGTTATGTCATGATTCAGGGCGGTTGCCGCTTCAGCCAAGACATCCCTCCATTCATAATTGCAGGAAAAGAGCCCACAAGATACTGCGGAATAAACATCATAGGGCTACGTCGTAGAGGGTTTAGCAATGAGGCTATAGAAACAATACACGACACCTACCGCATAATTTATGCCAACGGCATAATCAAAGATGGCATTCAGGAAGCACGCGCAAAGTATCCAGGAGTAAAAGAAGTAGAATATATCTGCACGTTCATAGAGAATTCCAAACGCGGAATAATCAGGTAATGGACACGCTAATAGTAGTCACAGGCCCAACAGCTGTTGGTAAGACAGAGTTATGCTTGGAGATTGCCAGCAAGTACAACATACCGATCATAAGCGCCGACTCACGGCAAATGTATGATGGTATGCGCATCGGCACAGCTGCCCCGACCGCTGAGCAACTGCAGGCGGTGAGGCATTACTTCATCGGTAACCTGAAACTCGCCGACTACTATAATGCCGCCATGTACGAGCAAGACGTAATCAGTTTGTTAGGCAGGCTCTTCAGGCAAGGACACGAAGCCCTTGGTGCCAAACACGGAGCCAAAGCCCTGATGACAGGAGGGAGCATGATGTACATCGATGCCGTTTGCAACGGCATCGATGACATCCCCACCATCAAAGCCGGCATACGCTCAATGATGAAAGAACGCCTTGAAAAAGAAGGCTTGGATGCCTTGTGCAAAGAGTTAGAAAAGCTTGACCCACAATACTATGAAATAGTAGACAAAAGAAATGTCCGCCGTGTTTTGCATGGCTTGGAGATATGCATACAAACCGGAAAACCATATTCTTCATTCAGAACAAGCGTGACAAAGAAGCGCAATTTCAATGTGGTAAAGATTGTGTTGAACCGCCCGCGTGAAGAATTATACACGAGAATAAATGACCGAGTAGACAAAATGATGGATACGGGATTGCTCGATGAAGCCAAGGCCCTCTATCCTTTCAAGGATTCAAACGCATTAAACACTGTCGGATACAAGGAACTCTTCGCTTACATCGAAGGCAAATACACGCTCGACGAGGCTGTCGAGCGCATAAAGGGCAACACAAGGCGGTATGCACGGAAACAACTGACGTGGTTTAAAAAGTACGACGATGCCCATTGGTATAACCCTGACGACAAAGACGCTATAATGCAATACATTTCTCAAATATGAACAGGACAAAGAATAAAAGTAATGCAGTAAGACGCTGTTTTGACTTTTGCAAAGATGCAAAGGGCAAGGCTTGGCGTTGGTACAAGAGCCTATACAAAGGAAGACCGTGGTATATCAAGACCATATCGGCATTGATGTCTTTCATTGTGACATTCATCTTGTATTTAGTTGCGGTTGACATTAACTTCCTGTGGCTCTTCGGCAAGTCGCCAGACATGGCCACAATAAAGAATCCTATCACCAACCAAGCAACAGAAATATATAGTGCAGACAGCGTGATGATAGGCAAATTCTTCAGCGAAAACAGGACTCCTGTAGAATACGAAGACGTAAACCCGGTGTTCTGGAAGGCGTTGGTAGACACAGAAGACGAACGCTTTTACAAACATTTCGGCATAGACTTCCAGGGTGTCTTCGCCGCAATCAAGGACTTTGCCCTGCACAACGACGCCAGGGGAGCGTCGACCATTACGCAGCAATTGGCCAAGAACATGTTCAGGGTGCGCACGCAATACTCCACGGGATTGCTCGGAAAGATACCCGGACTGAAGATTCTCATCATGAAAAGCAAGGAGTGGATTACGGCCGTAAAGATAGAACAGCTATTCACCAAAAAAGAAATTCTAACCATGTATGCCAATACCGTCGACTTCGGTTCGAACGCTTTTGGCATCAAGACGGCTTGCAAGACATATTTCGGCAACACTCCCGCCGAGCTTACCACAGAGCAAGCGGCCGTCCTTGTGGGCATGCTGAAGGCAACAACTTATTACAATCCACGCCTAAACCCGGACAACAGCCTCAGAAGACGCAACACAGTGATGAACAACATGGTGGTTCACGGCGACCTGACAAGTGCCCAGTACGACTCCCTGAAGAATTTGCCCATAACGCTGAACTACAGCGTTGAGAGCACATACGACGGCCAGGCGACCTACTTTCGCGAGGCTATTGCAAACTACTTGCGTGACTGGTGCAAGGAGAACGGGTATGACCTATACAACAGCGGACTGAAAATCTATACGACAATAGATACAAAAATGCAGAAATATGCGGAGGAAGCAGCCCGCAAGCAAATGAAAGTCGTACAGCGGAACTTCGACAACCACTGGGGCAACACAAACCCCTGGCAGGATGAAAACCACAATGAGATTCCCAATTTCATAGAAGACATTGCAAAGAAACTGCCTGTATACAAGTATCTGTCAGAGAAATATGCCGACGAGCCGGACTCCATATCATACTGGCTCAACAAGCCGCACACAGTGAAACTGTTTGATTACGACAAAGGCACGATAGAGAAAGAGATGAGCACTCTCGACTCCATTCGCTACATGGAGCGGTTCATGCATTGCGGCTTTGTGGCAATGGAGCCCAACACAGGCTACGTTAAGGCATGGGTGGGCGACATCGATTTCGACACATGGAAGTATGACAAGGTAACAGCCATGCGCCAGCCAGGCTCGACGTTCAAGCTCTTTGTATATGCGGAAGCCATGAACCAGGGCCTCACGCCATGCGACAAGCGTCGTGACGAATACTTCAGCATGCGCGTGTATGACAAGTTCAAGAAGAAAGAAGTTACGTGGGCGCCTACCAACGCCAATGGTTATTTCACCGGCGACTCTATGCCGCTGAAGGCAGCCTTTGCCCAAAGCATCAACTCTGTGGCAGTGAAGCTCGGGCAAGAAGTCGGCATTGACAACATTGTAAACACAGCGCACGCCATGGGAATAAAAAGCCCGCTGGACAATACGCCATCGCTGGCATTGGGCTCAAGCGACGTCAACCTGCTGGAACTGGTAAATGCATACAGCACCGTGGTTAACGACGGCAAGGCCCACGACCCTGTGCTGGTGACAAGGATACTCGACCGCGACGGCAATGAAATATACGTTGCGCCGTCAGAACAGCGCCAAGCCATACCCTACAAGAGCGCATTCCTCATGCAGCAGTTGCTTCTCGGAGGCCTGCGTGAGCCTGGTGGCACGAGCATGAGCCTGTGGCGGTATGTCAGGGCATACAACGATACTGAATTCGGAGGCAAGACCGGCACATCAAACAACCACTCCGACGCATGGTTTGTCGGTGTCAGTCCAAAGATTGTAGTTGGAGCATGGGTCGGTGGCGAGTACCGTAGCATACACTTCCGCACCGGCGCCTTGGGCCAAGGCAGCCGCACGGCACTGCCAATATGCGGCAATTTCCTTGAGTCGCTATTGGGCGACCCGGCCTTCAAACGGTATCACGGCAAGTTTGCCAAGCCCACCGACGAGATTGAATACGAGATGTATAACTGTAGCAGCTACTACAGGAAGAAAGAAAATCCCGACTCCAGTCTCATCGACAGCATAGGCGCTGCCATCAGCGGAGTGTCCATATCACTCGACCCACAAATCAACCCAGTGAGCCGTGACACAAGCCGCAACCACGGTGGCACACACCCAACGGCGCCCCACAACGACAAGCAGCGCAACAAAACCGGCCACAACAATGAAGCTGGCAAGAGAAAGCCATCATACGAGGACGTCTACTTTTGATTGGTAACGGCAAACCAATGGAATTAGACTTGAACAATCGCGAATGGCAGTCGGCACTGCGCATCATCAACACAACCCGTCGCTCGCTTTTCCTGACAGGCAAAGCGGGCACGGGTAAATCTACATTTTTACGCTATGTTGCCCAGAACACCCAGAAGAAACATGTGGTGGTACTTGCCCCAACGGGCATTGCGGCCATCAATGCAGGTGGCAGCACTCTCCACAGTTTCTTCCGCCTGCCGTTCCATCCACTCATCCCGACGGACAACAGATACAACACCCGCAACATAAGGAAGACACTAAAATACAGCAGCGACCATTGCAAACTGTTGCGCGAAATCGACCTCATTATCATTGACGAGATAAGCATGGTGCGCGCAGACATCATTGATTTCATAGACAAGGTGCTACGGATATATTGCCGCAACATGCGCGAACCGTTCGGGGGCAAGCAGCTATTGCTTGTCGGCGACATCTACCAGCTGGAACCCGTAGTAACCGAAGACGACCGCAGGCTGCTGCAACCGTTTTACGAATCGTTCTATTTCTTCTCGGCCAAGGTCTTCAGGGAGATGCAGCTGATTAGCATTGAACTGAAAAAGGTGTACAGGCAGACCGACAGGACATTCATTGACATACTCGACCACATACGCAACAACACTGCCGGAGAAAGGGAACTGAGGATACTCAACGGGCAGGTGGGCCGCAAGTTGCAATCCGACGGCAATGCGCTGACCATCACCCTGGCCTCGCGTCGCGACACCGTAGACTATATAAACGAGCAACAGCTCAGCAAGCTCGAAGGCGCGGCTACAGTATTCCATGGCGAGGTGAGCGGCGAGTTTCCAATAACATCGCTCCCCACCCCAATCGAATTGCACTTGAAGCCAGGTGCCCAGATAATATTCATCAAGAACGACAAAGACAAGAGATGGGTCAACGGCACGCTCGGTGTGATAGACGCCATAGACGAGACACAGGGAATAATAAGCGTGATAACTGAAGATGGCAACGAGCACGACGTTGAACGTGATGTATGGGAAAACATACGCTACACATTCAACGAGAAGGAGCAGAAGATAGAAGAGCAGCAACTTGGCGTCTACCGACAGTTCCCCATGCGACTGGCATGGGCCATTACCGTACACAAAAGCCAGGGACTGACATTCAGGCAGGTCTGCATCGACTTCACCGGAGGGGTGTTTGCCGGAGGCCAAGCCTATGTAGCCCTGAGCCGTTGCACGTCGCTTGAAGGCATCAGCCTTACCGAACCGCTCAAGCCAAAAGACGTTTTCGTAAGGCCGGAAGTGGTGCGCTTTGCCCGACAGTACAACAACAACAGCATATTTGCTAAAGCACTGAGCGAGAGCAAGGCCGACATTGAGTACCGAGAGGCAGTGAGAGCCTTCGACGACCACGACTTCGATGGTTTCATAACAAACTTTTTCAAGGCCATCCACAGCCGTTACGACATAGAGAAACCGGCAGCCAAACGACTCATACGGCGCAAGTTAAGCATAATAACATCGCTCATGGCCGAAAACGGCAGTCTCAGGGATGAGTTGCTCCGCAAGGAAGAACAAATGAAGAAGCTGGCCGTGGAATACACCATGCTCGGCAAGGAGTGCGAGAACGAGCACATGACCGACGCCGCCATAGCCAACTACCGAAAAGCGCTTGAGCTCTATCCCGATGCTTACGAAGCACGGCGCAGGATAAAAGCATTGAGCAAGCAATAGAATACGTGCCTCGGCGACCGGCTGACGGCACACAACCACCGAGCCCCCTACTGGCAACCAAGATGCCAGAAGGGGGCTCAATGCGTATTGACCTGTAAGCCATGCCCACTTGGGGGCGAGCAGACGGCGACTCGCAGTGCTACAGTAGCGCCTGCACCATGCGCGGCCAAAGCCACCGGCTGGCTGTCGCGACACTGTCACGCCGCCCTTCCACCACCCTCTCACCACGGGTGCAGGCCACGGCGCCGCCCGACGTAATGCCCCAAACTGCACCGGCCGGGCTCATTGCAGACGCCTGAACATGCCCGTCTGCGGGAAAGGGGCAAGGGTCAGACAATTGCCGGCACAAGATATTTCACCATGCCATATCCGGCAAAAATAAGCCAGACATACAATACGAGGGCAAGAACAAAAGGCTTGGCACCGGCTTTGCGGAATTTGTCGATGCTCGTCTCGGCTCCCAAAGCCGTCATTGCCATTGTAAGCAGGAATGTGTCGAGAGTGTTGATGAAGCCGACAACGGCTTCGGGAAGCAAGTCGAACGAGTTGAAACCGATGACCACAAGGAAGAGCACCGCAAACCATGGTATAGCTATCTTTGCCCTGCTCGAGTCGCCAGTGCCATTCACGGCAGCACGCGCAACGAAATAACCTATGATAAACAAAACCGGCACCAGCATCATCACCCTTATCATCTTTACGATGATGGCCGGGTCTGCCACAGCCTTGCCCATGGCGTTTCCGGCCCCGACCACATGGGCAACCTCGTGGACAGTGGCCCCGGTGAATATGCCCATTGCCTCCGGCGACAGGTCGATGAGCCCGCTACGGTAAGCTATCGGGTAAAGAAACATCGACAATGTGCCGAATATCACGACTGTTGCCACGGCCACGGCCGTCTTATACGGCTTTATCCTTATAGTAGATTCTGTGCCAAGTACGGCCGCAGCGCCACAGATGGAGCTGCCAACGGATGTGAGTAGGGTTATGCCCCTGTCCATCTTGAGGAGCCGCCCCACAGCCATGCCCACGCCAATGGTCGTGGCCACGATGAGGGCGTCGACCAATATTGCCGGCAGGCCTACCGCCGTTACATCCTGGAACGTAAGCCTGAAGCCGTAGAATATGATGCCTATGCGCAGCACGCGCTTTGAACAGAATTGTATGCCGGGCACCCATGTATCCGGAAGGTTGTTTCTCAGGCTGTTGGCATAGAGCATTCCGAGGATGATTCCGACAATCATCGGACTAAGCGACAGGGCCTTGACAAAGTCCATGTCACCGATATAAAAAGCTGCACAAGAAAAAAGCGCAATCAACAAAACGCCATGCAGCATACTGCTTCTCTGTTCTGATAACTTCATAATGATAAGAATTTAGTTAAGAAAATTAATGATTTACAGATGACCAATGCCACTGTTTGTAATAATCAATTACCATCGGCATTCGCATCATGCCGTTATCCCAATTACATTGACAGACAACACATTAGCCGGCCTGAGCCAATTGGCATTCAAAACGGCCGCCATCACGCCGCCAAACAGGCCATATCGCTTTTAGAAACGGGCCGTTTTGCCATGCAAAATGGCAGAGGCAGCCCCACATTACATACTTTTGTCAAAATTTAATCCCACTCCCATGGCGTACCGCAGTCTACATCGAGCAATGTGCCCGCGGCAAGAGTGCTCTGCCCCACTCGCTCTGGCCACACGCTCATTCGGCCAGATGGCTTACCAATATCTTTATTCCTATGAGCATCAATATCACTCCTCCCACCAACTCGGGCTTCAGCTTCTTTGCTATTGCCTTGCCAAACTTCACCCCGAGCGCATTGCCTGTGATGGCCATGACAAACGAGAAAAGGCCTATAACGAGCAACGGAACTCCCAACTGTCCGGCGCTTTTGTATCCAAGGCAGGCAAACGAGATGCCCACAGCCAGCGCATCAATGCTGGTGGCGACCGAGAGCACAATCTGAGTGCGTAGCTTGCGCGGGTTGAAATGGTGGCATTCTTCTTCCTCCACAAATGCGTCTCTAATCATTTTTCCGCCAAGAAAGGCAAGCAGGCCGAATGCTATCCAATGGTCGACAGACTGCAGATAGTCGCTGAAATAATTCGTGCCGAGCCATCCCAGGAAAGGCATGAATGCCTGAAACGCCCCGAAGAAAACAGCCATGCGTATCGTAACACAAAAAATGAAACGCCGCATGATAACCCCGCTGACCATAGACACAGCAAAGCAATCCATAGCCAAGGCCAGTGACAGAAGGCAAATGTCAAACAGACTCATAATCATTGATTCATAAAGCGAATGCAAAGTTACTCAAAAATTCTTTATAATTGCCGTTTCGGCATATACATTTTAGCTATCCACATGAGTTGGACACCTTTGCCGCAACGAAGCTGCAGCCACAAAAGCATGTCCTAACCCGTGCCATCAAACCGCACATCTGCCTGACACAATGGAAGGTAGCAGCCTGGCGTTAAACCTTAATACGGATTTTTTGCCGCCGACTGTTGCTTTCATTTGCTGAGCTGATGGGCCGGATTCTACGGCGAAAGAGCGGCTTGCAGCCTATGCACAAAGCGGTAAACAGCATGCCGGCATGTGGCGGTGGAAGTTTTGAAAGTACATATCAGATGCAAAATACGACACTAAGCGACTTGCCAACCTATTTGTGCCAAAGTGCCACAGCAGTAACACACCGACCGAACAGAACCATAGTCTACTATCCATTTGGGGTGAACCGCGACCTCTTCGACCAACGCAATGCAAGATTCCCGGCGCTAAATTGCATTTTCTCGCCCATTTTTAGTAAGTTTGCATTCCATTAGACATAATTACACCACATGCTAACATACACTATAAAAAAACAAGCCGCGAAAGCCGTGGCACTGAGCCTGCTTGCCGCGTCGTGTCTCTGGGCGTCTTGCGGCAATGAAGAAAAGGCCGATGTCGACTTCAGTGAATTTGAAGTCAGCATGTCGGCCCCTCTCGACAAAGCGCCAGATGCACCGGCGTGCAAGATTGACATGACTGTGGCTTATGCTTCAGCCGACGACTCTGTAGGGATAAAGATAAACAAACAGATAGCAGCCATGCTGTTCGACATGCAAGGTTTGAGCCTCAGGCAGGCAGCCGACTCGTTTGCATCGTCATACACGCACGACTATGTTGACTACCTGACACCCTTCTACAAGGTAGACCGCTCTGACCCTTCAAAACGCCCTTGGTATGAGTATTGGTATAAGCTGGGCACCGAAGTGCGCCACGAAAAAGCGGGGACAGTGGCTTACATAGCCACAAGGGAATATTTTGAGGGGGGAGCCCACAGCATCAAGACCCAGATTGTGACCAATTTCGACTGTTCTACAGGCAACGCAATAAGGCTGGCCGACGTCTTCGTACCGGGATATGAAAGGCAGCTGACCGACCTTCTGCTGCAGGCATTAAAGGAAAAGGCCGGGGCTGCCGACATCGACGCGCTGCGCGACAAAGGCTATCTTTGCTCGTCGGACATGCATGTCTCTACCAACTTCATACTCGGCAACGACGCCATTACCTTTGTTTACAACATCTACGAGATAGCCCCCTATGAAACGGGAACAACAGAACTTACAATCGTCTACGACGACATCGACAATTTACTAAAAAAATAAGTTTATGGAAGAAATACTGAAATACTTTCCTGGGCTCACGGAAACCCAACGCAAACAGCTGGAGGCCCTCGAAGCATTATATACAGAATGGAACGCAAAGATTAACGTGATTTCGCGCAAAGACATTGAAAACTTATACGAACACCACATACTCCACTCTCTTTCAATAGCCAAGGTGGCAAACTTCCGCCCCGGAACGACCATACTAGACATAGGCACGGGTGGCGGATTTCCGGGAGTTCCGCTTGCCATAATGTTTCCTGAGTGCAACTTCAAGCTGATTGACGGCACCGGCAAAAAAATCCTGGTGGTACAGGAGGTGGCCAAGGCCATTGGACTGAAAAACTGCACCGCAATGCAACTGCGCGGCGAGATGGAAAACGGCAAATACGATTTCGTTGTCAGCCGGGCCGTGATGCAGTTGCCCGACTTGATGAAAATAATCACAAAAAACATTTCCAAGAAACAGCGCAACGCCCTGCCTAACGGACTAATTTGCCTGAAAGGCGGCGACATACTGCAGGAGGTATACCCCTATCGCCACATAGCTGAGGTGACACCCATCAGCAACTGGTTTGACGAAGAATGGTTTAAGGGGAAAAATGTCATATACGTACCAATTTAAACTGATGGCTTATGCTTAACATACAGCGTTTTGTAGTAAACCCGTTTCAAGAGAATTGCTACATTGTTAGCGACTCTACCGGCGAGGCCGTGATAGTAGACTGTGGCGCGTTCTACCCCGAAGAGCGCCAAGCCGTGGTCAACTACATTCGTGACAACGGCCTCACCCCCGTACACCTCATTGCCACCCATGGCCACATAGACCATAATTTCGGCAACGACACCATATTTTCTGCCTTTGGCTTGCAACCAGAAATACACTCAAAAGACTCGGGCCTTATGGACAGGATGGCTGAACAGGCCATGGCTTTATGCAACTATAAGATGGACAACGAAAGCATACCGGCCGTCGGCCGCCTGCTTGCCGACGACGACACAGTGGAGTTTGGCAACCATAAGTTCACCATGCTGCATACGCCAGGCCATACGCCCGGCTCGGTATTCTTCTACTGCGAGGAAGAAAAGGTGGCGTTTTCGGGCGACACGCTTTTCCAGATGAGCATTGGCCGAACCGACCTCTGGCAAGGCAGCTATGCCGACATAATGTCGAGCCTGAGGCATGTCAGCCAGCAACTCCCTGCCGAAACGACCATATTGCCGGGCCACGGGCCGCAAACAACGATGGCCGACGAGTTGAGGTCGAACCCATACCTGAAATAAGGAAACCAGATGGAGCATGGCAGCCACGGCAATTTGGATTCTTTAACCACAACAACTTGCTCCGCCCTGCCATTTATTGTACATTTGCATTGTCATGGAGAAAATCATACTTGGGATTGACCCCGGAACTAATCTCATGGGATATGGCGTGCTAAAAGTCTTGGACAACAAGGCACAAATGATCACCATGGGCGTCATAGACTTACGCAAGTTTAGTGACGCATATATGAAATTAGGCCATATTTACGAACGCGTGACGGGGATAATTGATTCGTACCTGCCCGACGAAATGGCCATCGAAGCCCCTTTCTTCGGCAAAAACGTGCAGTCGATGCTCAAGCTCGGCAGGGCACAGGGAACGGCAATAGCTGCCGCCATACGCCACGGCGTACCCATACACGAGTATGCACCGATGAAGATAAAGATGGCCATCACGGGCCAGGGGCAGGCCTCGAAGGAGCAAGTGGCGGCAATGCTGCAGCGCATACTCAAGATTAACGAACGCGACATGTGCGATTTCATGGATGCCACCGATGCCCTTGGGGCAGCATACTGCCATTTCCTGCAACTTAACAGGCCTGTATCGCAGGCCCACTACAGGGGATGGAAAGACTTTGTCAACAAGAACCAGGAAAGAATATGCAAAAACTCATAGCCATACACAATGGTGTTGCGCGCCTGCCGGAATGGCGGCTGTCCTCGCCTGTAAGCTTTGAGCTACTCGAGGGAGAAAACATTGCCATCGTCGGGCCCAACGGCGGAGGCAAGACTATGTTTGTCGACATGCTTACCGGAAGCCATCCTTTGTTGGGCGACAACCCCACCTACGATTTCGGCCCAGGCAGCAAGCCGCTCGTTTCGGACAACATCAAGTACATACAGTTTACCGACTCCTATGGCGAAAATGACTCAACATATTACCTGCAGCAGCGTTGGAACCAACAGGAGATTGACGAGAGCACGCCCACAGCAAGGCAAATACTCGACAGCGCTATGCAACTGGCCGGGGCCGACGCCCAAAGAGCACGGTCGTGGCAAGCCCATCTGTATGACATGTTCGACATTGAGCACACGCTCGACAAGCACATAATACTACTGTCGAGCGGCGAGTTGCGCAAGATTCAGATAATAAAGGCGCTGTTGGCTATGCCGCGCGTGCTTATAATCGACAATCCATTCATAGGGCTCGACGCCACTGCCCGTGGGCAGCTTGACGGTTTGTTGGGCGAGCTGTGCCACGACGGTGAGCTGCAACTGATACTGGTACTGGCAAAATACAATGAAATACCACCGTACATCACCCATGTTGTCAACGTGGCAGGCATGGAGGTGAAGGCAAAAGTAGAAAGAAGCGTCTTCGCAAGCAGCTGCAACCTTTCGGTCGTCCGTTTGCCACGGACGGTCGAGCAAGCTCTGCTACAGCACCCTTACAGGGCATCGGAGCATTCGGCAGACGAGGTTGTGAGAATGAAAGATGTGAGCATACGATACGGCTCGCGCACAATCCTTGACGGCCTCGACTGGCTGGTGCGCAACGGCGAGCACTGGGCTGTAACCGGAAAGAACGGGTCTGGCAAGAGCACTCTGCTTTCGCTGGTATGCGCCGACAACCCTCAGAGCTACGCCTGCGACATCTCACTTTTCGGCAACAGGCGTGGCTCGGGCGAAAGCATCTGGGACATAAAGCGCCATATCGGCTACGTGTCTCCCGAGATGCACCGGGCTTACAAGAAAAACTTGCCCACAATAAATATTGTTGCGAGCGGCATGAAAGAGTCTGTGGGCCTATACAGCAAGCCCACCGAAGCCGAGTTGGACAATTGCAGGTGGTGGATGTGGGTGTTCGGTTTGCAGGGATGCGAAGACAGGCCGTTCCTCAAGCTGTCCAGCGGACAGCAACGCCTGGCCTTGCTTGCCAGAGCATTCGTGAAAGACCCGGAACTATTGGTGCTCGACGAGCCATTGCACGGGCTCGACGACGGCAACAGGCAGAGAGTGAAAGACATAATAGAAACTTTCTGCCGGCGCAAAAACAAAACCCTGATAATGGTTACGCACTATATGGAGGAGCTTCCACCATGCATTGACCACACACTGACATTAGAGAGAAAAGTATAACATAAAAACAACGTTTCATGAAGAAGCTGATATTATCAATAGTTGCTTTGCTATGCATGAATGTTGGCAGCAACGCTCAAAGCGTTTACAACGAAATAAGGGATAAGGCCAAGGCCGAGGTAGAAAATTCTGATTCAAACGGACTAATCAGGCAAATCAATCAGTTTAAGCTCGACGCCCTGGATTACCTGATGATGAAGATGAGGGAGCAAATGCCCGACTCCACCACTGCTTTCTTGGACAGGCAGGCTTATGCCATGAACAGCTTTGTAAACCATTTCATAAAAAACATACTCGAAAGCAATGACAAACCCGAAAAGCAACAGATTGAGATGATAAAGCAATTTATGGATGCGTCATACTCAAATCCGCTTTTCAACGATACTGACACCGAACTGACACTGAGTTATTACTCTAATGCAGCAAGCCCCACCCGATTCTCATTAGACACCGACTGGCGCAAGGCACTTGTAGCAATAGAAAGCCGGCAACAGTAATAAACTTGGGCCATGCCTCACTCTCTGGCATTTTCCAATGAGTGAAGCATGGCCGTCGAGGAACCAACAGTCTGATAAACAGCACAGCGAAGAACACAAAATAATTTTCAACGTGGCGTATGGAAAGGCAAAGGCTGACGCCGCCAGCCGCAGCGTGAGGCACGCCCATCCTACCATTGAGCAGCCAAACTCCATCGGTAACATGGGCCTGTATCGGTATGCCGATAACAAAAAATCGACGCGGGCCTACATACCGATGACCATTTTTGCCTCGTCGGTCATTGTTAAAAAACTAACAGGCATTCGCATTTTGTTTTCAATACCAACTTTCAAACCACAAGCCAATTGCCTTCTGCTGTCATCTCCTGCGGCATTTATGTTTTTAATGTTAGTCAGTCAGCAACAGCGCCTCATAGCATATGACAACATGCCTTAATCCAAAAAGTGCAGATAGGTTAATGATGCTTCCAACATAGTTGATAGCAACAAAGCCCATAGCCAATTGTTCACTATCAAATATTACCTTGTTGCTTGTTCGCAATTATTGCTTCACGCTATAAATGCGACGAAACCGATAGGCACCGTATGAAATAAAATACGTATATTTGCAATAAGTAGGTGTTCAAAATTAATTGCAATCAAATTGTGCACTATTTTGGAGATGCATGCCAAAGTCCCAAAATAGACCGTAGCGGGCTACGCGACCGATGAGACTTTGGTATGCGGCCCGAAAGAGCACACAAGATGGTGGCAAAGATATATAGGACATCTGCAAGACCCATTTGTATCGATCAATTTCGAACAGATACTTATATCATTTAATTCCGATTAATATGAACAAATTGCACTCCATCATGGCCATGTTAGTTACTATATTGTTTAGCATGCCTTCTTTTGCCCAAGAACAAAAGCTCAACCCCGAAATAGTCAGAAACCAAGAAGCCGTTTACAACGCATCTAAGAAGACTGTAACAATTACAGCCGAAGCCCCAACTCAAACAGAGTATGATTGGGACACGTATGTGCAGTATGACCTGACACATATTTCATACATCACAATCAAGAGGCATTTTCCTGGTGAAGAATGGCCGGATGAAGAACTGGGCCGAATAAACTCACCAAAGCCGGGGGCAGTAATTGCATTCGTTGACAACAACATTGAAGTCGACAGGCAATATGAATACTCTATCACTGTGTTCGTGGACGATTTACACAGTCAGCAGTCATATCTCCAACTATATACAGGATTGACACCTAAAAGCCTAACGTCGTTTACAGCAAGCGTACCCAACCACAAATCAAATTTTGTTGACTTCACATTCACAGCCCCAGAGAGTGCAGAGACAGGAGAGTCTCTTGATGGCAATCAACTGAGCATACACCTATATAAATATGAAGGCATGTTTGAATACTCTGATGTACACACCATAGAAAATGTCACTCCGGGCCAAACATATTCTTGGCGACTGGAGGGATTGGACTTCGACAAGGCTTATTCTTTCTGAGCCGTGCCATTTGTTGGAAAAGAAGGAAAAGGAGATTTCTCAGAAGCCAATGTGTACATAGGTCTTGAATATCTGGGAAGTCCACAAAATTTGCAATGCCGCAGACAAGGCGATGGTGCAATAGTAACATGGGAGGCTCCTGCTTTGGGAGGCCGCGGAGGAAACTATGACCTCAATAACACAACATACACACTGTCGCGCATATATTCAGACGATACAGAAGAAGTTGTTGGTCAAAGCATAAAAGAATTGGAGTATATTGACACTCCTGAATTTGACGAGGAACATTCCATCAGATACAAATTGATTGCTGAAAACAGTGCTGGACAATCGCTCAATGCAGCCAAATCAGAAACAATAAGTATTGGTAAACCATCAGGCATGCCGTTTTACGAAACATTTGCTAAAGGAAATCTGCAACATAAAGGATGGAGAACAGAGACTACACAGAGCGATGAAGCATACACTTATGAAGCCTGGGATTTCCTGAGCCAAACGTCAATTTACTATTTCCCTAATGACGATTACATTTCAGTATTTCCTAAAACGGAAGACGAAGGCATGGCCTGCTGCAAGTTTTACGGATACTCAACAGACGGACAGACAGAGAGTTTGGTGTCGCCGCACATTAATGTCAATAGCCTCAATAACATAACAATAAAATTATGGCTATATTTCATACCTGATGACGGCTCGAAAAACGAATTGCAAGCTTACGTAAATCGCGATGACGGAGAATGGGAACAGGTATTCACCTCTATGAGTCTCGAAGGAGAAGAACCAGGATGGCGCGAAATTTCTTTAGACATAGATGTAAATGGAGCACAAAGGGCACAAATGAAACTTAGTGCCATCGCTCACGAAGGCTCACCAATTAGCATAATTTTAGACGACATCTCTATTGAGAAATCAAACATCAGTGCAATTAGCCGACATGGTATGCAAAATGGAAACGATGGCACGACAGAGTATTATTCAATAAACGGACAGCGCATAGATAAACCGTCAAACGGATTGTACATAATACGTAAAGGTGGACTATTCACAAAGGAAATCCTGAAATAGCCATTGTCTACAATACAATAAACGCTCTGTCACTTAAAGGGCGAATGATAAAACGTGGCAAAAAAAACAACTGTTGGTTTATGAGATATATTATATTCTTGCTATTTCCTATGATGGTTTTCGTCAGTTGTGCGAATAAATATAACTATACCAACGAAGTTTTCTCAACTCAACTACTATGCAATGATAGTATCATAACTATTTCTATGCAGTGGATTGAGAATAGACGAACTCCAATGACTGGTGAAATAGTGGTAGAGGTTAGTAATACCGCTGGTCTTATAAGTATAGGAAAGTATGTATTTTTACAGGAAGGCGACCAAATTATATTGAGTAGCGAAACAGAATATAATATCTGTATGCTTAACTTAACGCCGTATTCAAAGGACTCCATAAAAATTAGTAATAATATTGCACCAATATTCTATGTAAAGTCTGATAGCATCGTGCTTTATAAAATGGAACTATAATATTTGATGTTGCGAAATAATCAATGAGCATAGGGGGGCATCCAAAATATGATGCGCTCCCTTTTGTTTGTATCAATTCCACGCCAAACTTGCGCTTCATCAGCTCCACCAACTCGGCATTATAGTCCACGTAGCTTTGGAACTTTGCAATAATAATAGCCCGAAGCCTACGGAAGTCCTGCGATGCTCCTTTTCTATCTTCCTAAAGCGAGTGGTTATCTCTTCCTATGATAACGTGAGTTCGATGAATTTAGAAGAGTGATAATAGGGTGCCTTTTCTTCTTTTCACTTGTATGCATGGTTTCTTGATAAATAAGCTGTAAGCATCCAACCCTGCTAGTAAGTTGACGACGAAATTGTCAAATGAACGATGTCTTGAATTCAATATTAGCAATTGACTATTTCCAACTCTATTATTTATATGGACTTCAAATCAAGTTACTTCGTTTACCTTGATTGTTACATATAAAATGAAATGTATAGATGCGTTCAATAAGTGCGTACGCACACAAATAAAGAAGATTGCCACATTTAAAATAAAAGGAGTACCGTTCGCCTTCGACGGCATAACGATACTCCTTCTTGGTTAAGCGCTACAGATTCAAATAGGACTTGAGCGTCGCAATATACTCTTCCAATGCCAACTTCCCTTGCTCAGTGAGGCGACAGGTTGTACGCGTCTTTTTTCCCACAAATCCTTTTGTTATCTGAATATATCCGGCATTGCTTAATTTATCCAACTGCACACTGATATTGCCAGATGTGGCATTGGTCTGCTCTTTCAAGTAGCTGAAATCCGCTTCCTCTACCGAGACCAGCAATGTCATTATAGCCAACCTTAGTTGGGAATGAATAATCGGATTCAGTTCCTTCAGCATGACGTTAACATTTTACGATTAAGCGAATGACCAGGTATTATCATCATCACTAAAAATGATACACCAAACAACAAGTTCCACCAATCAGACACCTCCTTGCCGGTAACCATAGATGCCAGCATATATATAGAAATGGCAAAGGCTACCAATGGAGAATATACCATCAGCTTAAAATCTGAAATGATTCCGGTAATGGCTACACCAATGCCTGCATACAACAATGACAAAGGCAACATGAGTCCAAAATTGCATTTCCCTGCCAGATATCCAAACAAGGCCAGGCCAATCACTGTTAGGAAAAAGAGTTGTCCCAAAATGCGCCAAGTGCTGTTAATAGCTTTGTCCATGTGGGTGATGACACTAACATCATTTTTCTTCCGAAATGCAATCCATAATGAAGGAGTAAACATGAGAAACCAAAGAGCAGCCCATACGGAATTACCGGTTGTATGTACAAGAAAATACACAACAACTGACAATATGACTGCAGGATAACCATAGCATAGCAAGATATTACCGTTACCAACTTTCATGTTTCGCTTGCTCTGCTGAATCATTTGAGTAATCAGTTCTAAACTGTCTTGCTCGGTAAATTCTTTTTCCTTCATTTCATTAATGATTTATAGGTTGATTATTATTGGCATGTTTTTTACGCACATCAACTAACTTAATCTCGAAAGTTTGGCCATCTTCGGTTATCTGCACATTCTGTACAGCACAAAACTCGATTGGCAACTTGTCATCGGACATGTCCATTTTGAAGTTGCCGTTTGCATCATGGAAAACATAGATGGCCTGCTTTCCAAGAGGAAACTCATTCAGACAAATTGTAACAACACTATCGGAAGCCTCCGCCATACCGTAATGCTTGCCATTGGCTGTTGCAAGTAGCACTTTTCCTTGCTTATTCGGAATATTCGAAATTCTAAAGGAAACAGACTTGGCTGTTTGAGCAAATAGTGGTCGCACTCCCACTATCGAGAACATCATGACCACGATGGATAATAACTTTTTCATACACTTTAATTTTAACTGATTTATACTACAACCTGTCGACAGACGAAAGAAATGGAAACATTATCCATATCAATTCTTGCACAAATATAAATAGATTTATTTTATAAACCAACTTATATGATGAGTTATTTGACGTAATATTGAATTAGGCGTGATTTCGATGAATTAATCTCCCAAAAGAGCGCGACAATCATTATCTCAATATAGAAAAAGCCCTTTTCATATCTATAGCTTGGAATATATGCGCTCGGTTTTCGCGTCGCTCGGCTTCAACGTCGAGGGAGGGGAGTTCGTCTATGCCAAGAAGGACAAGGTCAAGCCGTCGCAGCAAATAGACATCGTGCAGAAGCTCTCTTCCATGGGGCTGCCCATCGATGACGACGATCTCTATGATACGTTCTGTGTCAAGAAGACCGACAACTACGAACAGCTCAAGGCTGAGAAACAGGCCGAAAAGGAAGCCGCAGGCAAGGCCTTGGCTTCTCTGCCATCCCAAGACTCCCGGCCTTCCCGGAATGCCAGTCAAAAATCATTCAAGCAGCGTTTGAACGGTTTTTTCGGCATCGCCCCGAAGCATCCCGGGGCTTGACAGTCCAAGACATTGACGGCCTGTATTATGGCGAGGGGGCACTGCTCCTGCTGCCATCCCCACTTCCCCTCCCCACAGGGGAGGTCGGCAGGGGCTTCCTTTTCTTTCTCCGCCGATGTGCTGGCCGCGTTCATGCGCAAGGTATATCGGGGATTCGATACGGCCGCCGGGGTCGAGCCGGCCATGTGGCGCGAGGTCTTGCGCATCGTCAACTCCGCCACGGTGGAGGGGCTTGCCGAAGCCGGGGCGCCGCCTACCCACGAAACAGGCTTCTATGCCGCGCTGAGGCATTCCAACGAGGTTTTCGCCGCGTTCAAGGTGCACAACATGGGGCGGCTAATGGCATCCAGGCTCATCGGCGCGGACGTCAAGCTCAAGCCGTTCGGCAAATGGGCGGAGGAAGTGGCCCCCATCACGTCGCACCATGTCGGGGCATGGCTGCGCACGGAGTACGACACGGCACTCATACGCGCCCATAACGCCGCCGACTGGCGAAGGTTCGAACGCGACAAGGACGTGATGCCAAACCTGCGCTGGATGCCTACCACGTCGCCAACACCCGAAAGCTCGCACCGCGCCTTTTGGGAACTACGCCTCACGCTGCCTGTCGGCGACCCGTTTTGGAACGAACATCATCCGGGCGACCGCTGGAACTGCAAATGCTCCCTCGAGCAGACCGACGAACCGGCAACGCCGGAACTCAAGGCGGAATTCGACGGGCTCAGGCCGCAGCGCGGACTGGAAAACAACACCGGGCGCGACGGACGCACCTTCAGCGACAATCACCCGTATTTCCCTGAATCGTGCGCCAAGTGCGGCTTCTACCGTAAGGCCAACATCAAGAACCGCATCCTCGGAGGCTTCACCAACCGCCAAAAGGACTGCTACAACTGCCCCTTCATTGACGGATGCCTGTATGGTACTGAAAAAGGGGAGATAAAGGATATAAAGAAAGCGGCAAGGCAAACGCTCCAGGGTGCATCTCTCTCTCACCCTGACTTTAATGGCAAGATTACTGTCTCAAGGCGAAGTATAGACGAATGGACCAACCAGCCGCATATACATTATGCTGAGAAAAACAGGATGCTTCTATATATCGACGACGTTCTCAAACAATCAAAGTACTTGGGACCAGGAAACGACAAAACAGATGGGAATGTTACTATCCATCTCTTTGAGACATCAATACGTGGCGATAAAACTTGGATTATCGTGAAAGAATACACAGACGGGAATACTATCCTCTACAGCATTTCAGACAGTGCCAATATCTTGAAATCGCTGAGAAAATGAAAAAGTCCCAAGTCACGGCTGGAACTACAATCCAGCATAGACAAGGAACTTTTCCGCTACAAAGATAGCAATTTATTCTCAACAACAAGCATGAACGGACAAAATATTACTGCCATGGAGGCAAAAGACATAGAAAAATTGGTCAGAAAGGCAAAAGACGACATTGAAAAGGAGGTGCGCGACCGGCTGCCGCGTAAGGTCGGCATAACGGCCGTAAACCATTTCCGGCAGAACTTCCGCGATGCCGGATGGCGAGACAACGGACTGCATCCCTGGAAAAAGACGTGAAGGCAGCAGGGCGGCGAACCTGACGCAAAATACACGCCGCTGACTTCACGGCGCGACCACCTCATGCGCTACCTCCAGTACGAGCAGACCGCACCGGGAGAGGTCACCGTCACATACCCGTGCCATACGCGGCCAGTAGAAAAGAGATTTTTAGGAATAAATAGTCATAAATAACTATTGCTGGTTTTACACCTAAATACTTATCTGTTTCGTTTAATGATTCTCTTATTTTTTCTATCATGATAGTATATATTTAATAATTTTGTTATACTCGGTGTAATTTGTTAATATATTTTCAATATGCCCTTGAAAACCAATAATTTTTTGTTTATCGCTACATAGTTCAATAGCTTCCACAATACCATCTGCTGAATAAGCACTCGCTACAATATTCATTCCCAACTTTTTTATACATTGATGATGCGTAGAAGAGACCGTATATTCTTCTATATCTAATAATTGATGAAGAATTGTATTTTTTTTAATCTTTATACTATGATATGGAATCCATCCATCTTTCCTAATTGAATGTTCTAAATATGTATCTATGTTTTGACATAAAGTCCCTCCTTCTGATATATTTATTATTTGCATTCCTCTACAAATGCCAAGTATAGACTTTCCTAATGATTTGCTTATACTATATAATTGGATTTCAAAATAATCACGTTCTAAAGTTGGATTACATGCATTATATTCATAATAGTCATAATTTATTACCTCATTGTAAAATTGTGGATGAATATCTTCTCCTCCAGTCAGGATTAGAAAATCAATCATATTTGCCATCTGTTCAATTTCACTTATATCTACAGTAGGTGATAAGATAATTGGAATGAGATTGTAACTATGAGATATTTCAATAAAGATCCTATTTATGAATATAATAGGATAAGTGTTATTCGTTGCCTTAGCTTTGTTCCCAACAGATGAACAAATTCCTACAATTTTTCTTTTTTTCATTTTTCAAAATCTTATTTGGATTTTAAAAAATCTCTCCACTCTGCCATAAAATATTCCTTCTTGTTCTTAATGCTTAAATATTCTATGGCTGGATTGATTTCTTCAATCATCTGATTTATTAAAACATCAACATACTTTTCTTCACCAAATCCACGAGAACGATACTTTTCTTTGATAATATACAAAATATTTATTGATATTCCCGTTAACCATTTTTTGCTTTCCACAATTTTCGTGTCAAATCCGTTCTGTACAACATCATCTCTCAGCTGAAAAAAATTAAAATTAATATTATTCAGATAGCTAGAGACTTCATTAACAGCCTGTTTTAAGCCAAAGTTAAACACTGCAGGGTAAATCAATCTATTAAATGGCTGCTGACAATCACTTCTAATTTCAATAGTTCTACGATTAGTAATTGCAACATTTTGATATGAACGTAGATATTTATAATCATCAACCGAAGGGTGTATCCATGTTTCACTTATACAATCTTCATCAAATTGTAATCCCTTTACCTGTTTCAATGTTACATATTGATTAAAAGGAATTTGAGATAATAATATAGGCTTTGACTCTCTATACACCATAAATATTAATTTTGAATTATTGAAAGCGTTCAAATCTTCAATATCATTAAATTCTTTCGATATTAATATATTATTACTATCTCTCCCATGACTACTAAATTTCCAAATATAGTCCCTGTAACATAATATCGTTTTATTGCTATTTACTATATGTGGACTGTTTGAGAATAAAAGAGCATTAATCCAATTACACTTATTATATGTATTAATTATTTTAATTAGATCTTCGTCTTTATAGTCTATATGTGATTGAGACGAACATATCTTTGCTATATTATCGTTTCCGTGAAATTCTCTAATTAATTTGTAATACGGATTATTCACATATTTAAATTGTATATTAAAAGGAGCTATGCCATGAGAAATTAACATTAATTCATAATGATCGATGAATAATGAAAAATCATATATAGCAGTATTGATTATGGAATGCAAGCTTAGAATATCATATTGAGGGTCTATTGAAAATTCTATAATACTATATGTAAATTCGAATGATATTGTTACACCTAATTCATTTTTTGCTTTTATACATATTCCGTTGCTATCTTTCTGCATCGAAATGAATCCACTATTATATTTCAAATATCTGGATATAATATCGGGCATATAGAAAGTTTCATCGCTCTTATGACAAATAAAAAATTCAAGTTCTACACCTATTTTCATTTTTATAATTAGAATTTATATCGAATAAATGATTAAAGCGTTCTTTTCCTATCTTTGTGGTCTAAAAAGTTCAATTGATGTATTACGACAAGATTCGCCACCGTCATAACCAAGTGCTGCTACGACAGGGTTACCCCCTGTTGAGTTTGATGCCTTGCTAATAACTTTCAAGTACCATTGGGATGAAATTGCGCTATTTTACTCTGGAGGGTAAAGTGTGTCAACGTATTTTTCTTACAACAGGAAGACCAGTGTATCGCCTTTGGTTCAAGATTAGATGTTCTTTATATTAAGTATACCTGAAGACCAATCCTCTTCAGAAACTCCATGCCTTCCAGTTTGAAATGACCCGGTCTTAAGCCAATAGGTGGATTCACCTTCTTTCAGAAATTCTCCGCCATACATTGAAGACACTTGGTGAATTGCCCGACCGTAACTCCAAATGACTGATACACATTCTTCAAAGATGTGAGGATGTTCTGTTGGATGGAACAGAGAGAACCATTCAGAGTCCTACGGACGAAGACAGGCAGTCAGCATGTTATAGTGGTAAAAAAACTCATAGCATAAAGAACAACCTGCTTTGTATCGGAAACCTTCGGATTGTGTGGCTTAGCTCCACATACGAAGGTCATTGAAGTGTGCATGCCCCAAAAAAACCTAAGGGAAAAGAACTTATAACTGCTGAAAAGCAAGAGAATAGGCGAATTTCCGGAATCAGGATTAAAGTGGAACATGCCATAGGTGGTATGAAAAAATGTCGTATTGTTAAAGAACGATTCAGATGCCATAAATTCGGTTTCGAAGATATGGTAATTCTTATTGCTTGTGGATTACACAACTTTAGAATAACTCACAAAATGAGCCATATAACAATTTAATCTATATAATGTCTATTGTAATGCTAACATTATTCGTTCTATTTATCACTCATTTGTAATAGTTCTCATTTTTTCTTGAAGTAATAGTAATTGAGACTTTGAATCTTCTAATTTTTGTTTTTCTCTTTTTATTATACTTTCAGGAGTATTGCCCCATCGTCTCACGCAGGTAATCGGTCATCCACGCCGTCAGATTGTAATTGTCGAGTTGGAACAGCCCGGCTACGTTCTCCGGTCCTCCAACTAAGGAGAGCAACGTGCTACCTACCGAATTGTCAAGGCTTTGGTACAGGTCGTAGCTGTTTTCCACGGCGTGGGCAATGGCAGTCACGTTTCCTTGCAACAGGTCGTGGAAGTTGCTCTCTCCCAAGATGTGTTCGCTCAGGTTCTCCGTTCCGGCGGTGGCGATATTGACCCCCATGTTATAGAGGTTGTCAAGGTCTGCCTTCAGGTTCTCTTTGGTGAAGTTATGTGGAATGTCGCCCAAGTCGTCAAGAAAGGTTTTCCAATTAATGCCACCGTTCTCCGACAGGGTGAACAGCGAGGCCACCTGCGGATTCAGTTGCAGGAAAGCGATGTCGTTGAACGACAGGCTGCCATTGGTCACTACCGACTCAAACTGCATACAGAGCGTTTTCACTTCCGTGCAGATTTTCATCAGGTAGCTTCCCCAATACAGGGCAGTCTGGGGCGATCGGAGCATCATCCCGGCCACCGTCCATATCTTTGGCATGATTTTGGCACTCACCAGGTGGTAAATCCTTCGGTAGTATTGGTTCTCCGTCTGGTTGCTCCAGATTCCCAGTTCCGTCAATCCTTTGCGGTCGAGGAATTTGGACGTAAAAATTCCGGCGGCGGCGATTTCGGCGGCATTGTACCGTTCCAGTATGGCTTTCACCTGCTCATTGTAGTAGGCTTCAGCCACCGTTTCCGTCCCATAGGCGGCGACCATGGCGGCCACCGTTTTCTTGTCGTAGTTTACACGCACGTACTGCGCCCTTGTTGGAAAGACAAAGGTGCAGGCTAAGGTCAGAAGCAATAGGATTCTATACATGGCGAGGTGGGGGGTGGTTAAGGGGTTATTTGCCGTTAGCCGTTATCTCTTTCCCTTGTCCTGCTCGTTCCATACACAGGCTGTATTCCCCCGAACACCAGTCCTTTTCCGGTGCCGTGAAGCTGATGTAGTTCCGCTCTTGCAGTTCCTTGCTGGCTGACAGCACATCTTTTACGGTAAATCCGCGTACCTTGCAAAGCAGGCTCGCCGGATGCACATAGAACTTTTCTGGTTTGTTCTCGTTCTTCCAAATATAAATAAGGTAGAAGAACAGTACCGTTGCTTCCTTGGAGAAATTGCTACGTTCGTTGGATTTCCAAAACTCGCTGATAAATTTTTCTTCTTGCATGATAATATGATTTTAGAATTGTTTTTCTTTCAGGTTCAATACTTTGCCTGCCTTATTTACCATTTGTGCAAAAGGCAGCGATTTTTCAATACCCGACCGTTTCCAGTCTCGGCAATAGGCTTCCGTAGCTTCTTGATGGCTGCATTTCAGTTCTGCCTTGTAGAGTTTCAACGCTTCTTTTTCCGCCCGTTCGGTGGTGTAAGTCATGTAGCATTCCCTCGGTTCCTCCACGCCATAGACTTCGCTGGTCGTACCACGCCTGATGAATACTTCCCGGAAGAAACTGCGTCCTTCCTTGTTCTCCAGTCGGTTAATGGTAAAGATTTTCTTGCAGTCCGTTTCCGTCAGTCCGAGAATAGCCTTGATGTTGTCGAAGCGTTCCTTGAACTTGCTTTGGTCAAGAAGCATCACCACATCGGAGTTGTTGATAATGGCCTCTTTTACGATTTCGCTGCCGATGATGTCCTGTATCTCCTGTGTCACCACGCCGACACTTGCCCAAAACTTTCTTGCCGTCTTGTACATAAACTTGATGTACTCGGCCATGAGTGGCGAGGCGATTGCCTTCCATGCTTCCTCTATTACCAGGACTTTTCGCTTCTTTTTCAGACGCATTTTCTGCAAGAACACGTCCATGATGATAAGCGTGACAATAGGAAAAAGTTTCTTATTTTCCTTGATTGCATCCACTTCAAAGACGATAAAGGTCTCTGAGAACAGCGTGGTATCCACATTCTCGTTGAGAATCTTGTCATAGTTGCCGCCTTTGTAGAAAGGCTGAATCATGTATGCGTATTTGTCGTAGTCGATTTCCGTGATGTTGTTCTCTAGGCAGATAAGCTCCAACCGTTCACAAGAGTATTCATAGAAGGTATTGAACGACAGCGAAGCCACCGCCAAAGCTTTTCGCCGTTCCTCCAGCAACTTGATTTTCGCATCAATCTTCTTACCGAGTGTCGCCATTTCCTCCACACTCCACGTACCCTTGCGCTTTTCGGCGGCGGTCAGTGTCTTGCGCAGGGTCTCACGCTGCAACGGGTCATAGCCCTTGAAACCGTGGAAGTAGGCATCGTAGTAGTCTGTCACAATCTGCTCGATGATACGGAACTCCAGTTCCGAAATTTTACTATCCGAACCTTTCCATATCAGCAGAATCAGGTTCTTCAGGAAGTCTATCTTTTCGATGTTCAGTTCCGCCTTCGTGATATTGAAAGGGTTCATCGTAATGGGCTTTTCCTCGGTGTAGCTGATATACTTCCCACCCAAATATTCGCACAATCCCTCGTAGGAATTACCTGTATCCACTATCACCACATCCGTTCCGTGTTCGTGTAGTTGGCGTACCACGCTGTTCATGTGGAAGACTTTTCATATCTCCTAACACACTGAGTCACAGCACTATCTTGAAAACAACAAATTCAAAACGGTACAAATTTTGAACAAGGGAAAATCTATGGTTCAAGGCATTCGGCAAAGAGAAAAAACTATGACAGGGGCAAAAAGCAATTTTAAGATTATTTAT
>OLNP01000555.1_pt1 | contig 38596 bp, 36 predicted proteins | sample 1671951 | NCBI WGS metagenome assembly OLNP01 (sample SAMEA3136629, study PRJEB25190) | human gut metagenome | biome: human gut; feature: human-associated habitat; material: faeces | place: Austria | collected 2013
AAACTGGGTTGACGAGACATTTCGCGACCGTGCAATGATGCAGGGTAACAGGAAAAGCACGGCAAAGAGTGAAGCCATGACGATGAACGTACTCCAGTCCATGTGTTTGTCAGGCGTGAGGATGAAGGCAATCAACAGTGAAACCACAAACCAAGAGGCGGTCAAAACAGAGCGGTCTTTGGAAAGCCACTTGTCTATGATGATGTCGTACAAAAGGAAAAATTCCACAACCAACCCAATCCATCCGACTATTGACAAGGCGGTAAAGACAAATGCAGCCGTGGTTGCTTCCATACGGAAAGCAACGGCGGCTACCAACCCGAATGCGGTTGCGGCTACCACCGTAAGCGGCAATAGCATCGTTAGAAAGTTATCGGACAATCGTTTCATCGCATACAACAGGGATTAGTCTTTGAAAATGTCATTGACGCGGTTGACAGCCTCGTCTTTCTTTTGGTCGATAATCTTCGCGTAAATCTGCGTGGTGGAAATGTTCTTATGGCCGAGCAGCTTGCTCGTGGTATAAATGTCAACATCCAAAGTCAGCATCATGGTCGCGAAAGTGTGTCTGCTGACATGGTAGGTCACGTGCTTGTTTATGCCAGCCGCCTTCGCCCATTTGTCAAGGATGATGCAGATACGGCTTTCAGACGGAAGGTCGAAAACCTTGTCCTCGTCCTTTGCATCGCCACGTTCCGGCAGCCACTTCATCGCCTGTTTGGATAACGGAAGATAAATAGGGTCGTTGGTCTTTTCCATTACGGTGAACACCCTCCACTGGTCGCCGTCCTTGTGTATGTCGCCCCATGTCAGACCGATAACATCGCTGATGCGCAAGGCGCAATAACAGGAGAACAGGAAAGCCTGCTTCACGGCTGGACGGGTGGGACATTCCGTTGCAATCAGCTTTTTCAGTTCGTCAATCTGCAGAAACTCGCGCTTGCTTTCGGGTCGGTGGATGCGGTCGGCGGCTGCAATATGTGTGAACGGATTTTCTGAAAGATAGTCATTCCGCACTGCCCAATTCAGCATAGCACTAAGCACCGTGACATACCCGGTGGCGGTGGTCATGGAGATAGTGCGGTTCGTCCGTGCCTTGTAATCGTTCCGTAGGAAATTCATAAAAGCCATGCAATAATCCTTGTCAAGCATCCTGATGGGAACATCGCCACGGAATTGGAATGTCGCTTTCCGTATGGAATTGACCCCACGAATGGAAGATTTTTTACCGTTGTCCTCCAGCCATCTTGCATAGAGGTCGAGCAATTCAGACAACTTGATGCGCCCACGCAATGTGGCGTTTGAAACTCCCTTTTCGCTGTTGGTAAGTTCTATGATACGGTCTGCCTTAATCTTGTTCGCCAAGGCCATGTTGTGTTGGTTCATGGCGCGGCTTGCCGGGTCAATCTCCGGCACGATATACAATTTAAGGAACTCATACGTCCGCTTCCCATTGCGGTAAATATCCAGGTAGATGGACTTGTTTCCGTTCTGCAACTCCTTGAATCGGATGCGGACAGGCTCTTTCGCCTTGATAACTTTCTTCGGTCTGGGCATGGTGTTATGTTTTTGTTGATTATTCGATTTCTACGGTTTCTCCCTTATTCTCAATGCGAGTAGCGGCAACCATTTTCATATATCCTTTCATCGTCTTGGGTGTCATTCCAAGCATACAACTGATAGTTCCGATGTCGGTGCCAGTGGTGAGCAACAGATATATAAAGGTATTTTGCGCAAGCCTGAAACTCAATGGCTGTTTTATTCCGGCGTTCTTCCCCCATTTCAACAGGATGTTCCTGATTTCAGTACCTTTCGGCAGACCTTTGAATACAAGCCCTCGATGGTTTGTTGTTTCGGGTAGCCAGCGCATTGATACGGAAGTAAGGGGAATGGATGACTTCCTTGAATGTACTTCGATGGTTGCCCTGTCTCCATCCGTCTTAATGTCTTTCCATTTGAGAGAGAGGACATCGGCAGAAGACAAGTATGTGAAGATGCTCAGCATGAAAGCCTGTTTGACTTGCGGCCTTGACATTACAGGGCATGGGGTATTCATCAAAGAGCGTATTTCATCAACGGTCAGAAACTTTTTTAGCGGACGTTCCCTTGTGATACGACCGTGGATGTTCACGAAGCGGAGCGGGTTTACACATATCATACCATCGGCCACCGCTTTGTTGAGCGTGCTGCTGAAAAGATAGATGAACGCCCTTGCTGTGGTCATGCTGATTTTTCCGAATTGTGCCGTGTAGTCCTTATGCAGGAAGTCAACCAAGCCGTCACAATAGTTTTCGTCAATGTCAACCACTTTCGTGTCCAATCCCCGGTAAGCGTTTACAGCCTTTTTCATACACCTTATATTATTGGCTGTGGAAACATCGCCCTTGCCAAGGATGAATTTCTCGTATTCGTCAATGGCCTCTCCAATACGTATGGTTGACGGCTCTTTGGTATCTATACCGAATCGTACTGCAAGCAGTTCATCTTCCTTGGCGGCACGGGCAGCTTCGGCTTCCTTCATCGTCCGTTTGTTTGCTGCGATATTCCTCTTGGAAGTTTCGGGTAACAAATAGAGGTGGAGGGCTTCGCGGATGCGTTTGCCGTCCTTGTAATAGTCAAGGTAGGCAGACTTCTTCCCGTTATCTATCTCCTTGTATTTAAGTGTGATATGCGATTTCTGTGTGGTCATAAAACTCTATTTTGTTACTATATAGTCATTTTACAGATACAAAACTACAAACTATTTTTCAAAGTAACAAAATAGTCGCAAACAAAGTAACAAAATTAACCCGATTTAGCGAAAATGAGAATCTATAGTCTTTTGAGATAAATCACATAAAGTATTGATATATAGCAATAATAAGTTCTTTTCAGTTCTCATCTATTCCAATGGAAAACTAATATAAAGATAATGGTGGAACATTTCGACATGGCTTTTGGCTTCCACGTCGAGCGTTTCCTCCATGTCGGTCTGTCTCACCAGCACCGGTACGTTGCCGTCCAGGACATACACTTTCTTGTGGGCGTCTGCCACCATGCCCCGTGCCGTCCAGATGCTGGCGATGCAGATAAGGATGCAGCCCAGCAGGAAACAGCAGCAGAGAATGGTCACCAGCTTGATTTTGTTTTCCAAATTCTTTATTACCATAGGCTTACTGCTTTTTTAGGATGTTCATGCAGACATATTCCTTGTGCAGCATGGGCATCAGGGTGGTTCGCAGTTCGGCCAACAACGGGTCGAAGTATTCCGAGTAAGCCTGCACGAAATGGCCTTCCATCATCACTTGGAACCATACCCACCAGATGCCTTGTCCACGTTTTTTGGTGTTCTTGCAGAGCTTAGCAATGTGCAGCCTACAGGTCAGGTATTCCACCAGTGGCCCGATGTAGCGGTCATCATAGTCAAACGCCTCGTCCAGCTCCTCGAAGAGGTCGTCGTAGCGTCCGTTTTCGGGCCTTTCTGTCAATTCTTGGTGCATACGCTTGTGGACGAAATCCATGAAGTGGGTATCCTGGCACCAGCTTTCGATTTTCTTTTCAATCTTCATATTGTCATTGTTTTAGTTGATAATCATTTCAATACAGTGTGCATCGCCCCGGTGGCCGACATCTTGGCTTGTTGGGCCACGCCCTCGCCGAAGTTTCGGGTGGAGAAAGCGGTGTCGCCTTCCGGTATCATCCATGCGGCCAGGTCTGGCACAAGGTTCAGGCATTTCAGGGCCACGATGCTGGCTGCCATCAGGTAGCCTGCCGAGAAGAATGAATTTTGCAAGTAGGCCGCCATCGTCTGTGTGGATGCGGTGATGGCCGTCAGGTTCTCTGCCTGTATTGACAACACGATGTCAAACAGCAGCAGTACGTAAAACCCCACGAAGTACAGGCAGGCACCGTAAAAATGTACCGTTAAGTACCTTGTGAGCCATTTCGCCCACGCACCTTCCCACTTGGGCAACAGGCTGAAAGCCCATTGTATAGGCCCGAATATCGTCAGCATACCTAACAGGATTTGCTGGCAGTAAATCGTCGCCCACCACCCGATACGGAATACCACCAGGGCAATGAGCATGATGATTTTGTCGATTCCTACCACAATACCTGCAGTCAACGAAGTGAACCAAAGGCGGCTTGCGTCCTTCTCCATGTTGGTCACTTCATCCACGCTGGTCTGTTCCATCGTGGCCTCTATCAGGTCGGGGTCGGAGGTGCCGGAATGGGCCACGTCCGCCTGCGCCTGCAGGTTGGAGTAGATGGTGTCGCGCACGTAGATAAGTTCCTGCACTTCCTCGAACTTGTCCGCTATCTGCGTGGCTTCCGCCTCATACAGGTCATGGGTGTACGACCCGATGCAGTTCGGAATGTAGGACAGAAAGTCCAGAAAACACCAGTTGCTTCCGCTGTGGGTCATGCCCGTATCGGAGGGTGGATACCACCAGCACAGGATGACGGACACGGCCAACGGCTTAAACAGCTTCATCACGTCCAGCGGCTCGTGTTTCACCATCATCTTGTAGGCCATGCCCGCTGCCATGACGATGGCGAACAGGGCGGCAAGTGCCATGCTCATTTGAAGAATCCACCAGAACGGACCTTGAGCTCCGGTAAACGTGGCATCAGTCAGGAACTCGTTGGTCTGGAATATCACGTCATCAATCTCTTCCTCAAGGATGTTGATGCCGAAGTCGGATAATATGTTGTCTGCCATGCCTATTCTTTTTCCGTGGTTTCTCTCATCGCCTGTTCATGCTCCATGACGGGCAGGATACCGTCTTTCTTCAGCCGCTCGTAGATGAACAGCCTTCCTTTCTGCGTCCATTGGGTGCGCATCACCGATTTGCCGCTTTCCAGCGAGAGGGTGGCACTATGCACATAGCCTTTGTCCTTGTAGGGAGCGTACAGAATCCATTGCCGGTTGTCCTTGTACTGGATGCCCTTTTCATAGAGGATGGCATTCAGCTTGCGTCCGGACAAACCATAGTCCTGTGCAATCTGGGTAATGTCGAGCAATCCTTTGCATTGCAGCACCAGTTCCACATAGCTTGTCCGCTTGTCCAGTTCCGCAATCTGTTCCTGCTGTTTCCCGATAAGCAGTTTCTGTTCCTCGCATCGGGCTTCCACGGCCATGCGGTTCCTGCGTTCCTCCTTGATGGCGTTGGCCAGTCCGATAAGGAAGTCCGGCTCGGTCACTACACGCTGCAGGGCCGCATCGGTCAAGTACGCTCCGTGTTTGCGGATGCTCGGCAGCACCTCCTCGCAAACCCAATCTTGGAACTTCTCCGCTTCCGGCAGTTTGCTGCGCATCACCAGACGGTAGATGTCCGCTTCCGTGATGTACTTGGTTGGTTGCATCACGACCGCACCGAACTGGTTTTCAGAGGGGGTCTCCAAAATGGCGCCCCCCTTGCAATGCTTTCTTACGGCATCTGCGGAGCGTACATACCCCAACGCAGTTGCCACATCGGTAGCCTTAAACAACACTTTCCCGTTCTCTGTCTGTATGGTGTAGATATTCCCGAATTGCGGGTGGTTGAACACCTGGATTTTGTCATTCATATCCGTTGCATATTTGGTTGTAAATTCTTCTTTTCCCTTATTTCGTCCTATCGTTCTACAGTTTCTTCCCCGTCCCCGTCATCCGTAGTCCCGTTTCCGCCATCGGCCGACGAGTTACGCACATCTTGTCTGGCGGCTTTCCATCGGTTCATGGCTTCCGCCGCGATGCTTCCGTTATCCGTCGTCCGTTGGTGGTTGGCCGAAAGCAGTTCGTCCGTCAGGGAGGCGTTGTGCAGCCGCACGAGGTATTTCACCAGTATCTCGTTCTGCCGGGCCACGTCGGCGTAGATACGCAGGTATTCTTTCTTCCGCTGGGCGTTGGGCATATAGGCATCCTTGGTCGCCCGGATGGCGCAGTCATACACATGGTAATACTCCGTCCACCGCTCTTTCTCGGTCGGGGTACCGCCCACAAGGAGGATGCGGTCAATGTTCCCCTTGAACTGTTCCATCTGCGCGTCCAGCTTGCTGCCCTCGGCCAACCAGGCCAGGTCGGCGGTACGGTCCGCCATGTTCAGTGCCTCAATCTCGGCCCGTTTGACCAATGCCGAGTCGATGGCTTCCGCTTCGTCCACTTGGTTGTACAGGTGGATGCCGGCCTGGGTGCGGAACGACAGCTTGTTCTTGGCGGCTGCCGATTTCTTATAGCTGTTGTGCAGCAGGGTGTAGTAGATTTCAGGAGTCAGTGAGCCGCCTCCCGTCTCCATCACCGTCACCTGGTTCTTTTTCGATGAATCATGGTTGTAGGTCACGCTCTGTGCATGGAGGATATTTCCTCCTGCCAGCCATAGCAGCCCCAAGCCGATAAGTGTTCCCGTATGTCTCATATACCTTATTTAATTATAGGATTACACAATTATCAAATTCTCCGTTCTTCATTTTTCACTCTTCATTCTCAATTCTTCACTTTTCATTCTTCATTTTTAATAGTCCAGCTTCCCGGCCACCCTCCAACGGGAGAAAGCGACCTCCGCCATCTCCTTGATGCTTCTTCGCCGGTACACCTGTTCCTTCCAGTAGCCGATGCGTACCTGCACGTATCGCCAGGTCTCGAAATAGGAGCGGTTCAGGTGGCGTTGGATATTGTCCAAGGAAGTGTTGATGGCATCCAGCACCATCAGCAGGTCGGCGGTGGAACAGGCGGCAGCTCCGGTGGCGTACAGCACCAGGTCGGAGAACGAGCGGTACAGGTGTTCGCCTTCGTCCGCAATGTTGCGTATCGCCCTTGCGTTGATGGCTATCAGCAGCGTGTCGGCCAGTTCGATGCGATTCCGCCTGATGACCTTCTCATGGAAGTCGCCCATCAGCCGCTCATAGTCCGACAACCGTTCCCTGACGGTCTCGTAGCTGTCCTTCACGTTCAGCGCGGTGCGCAGCGACTGGTACATTATGTCGATGATGTCAAAGGCGCGGGTGTATTTGTCAAGGTCGATGTTGATTTCCTTGTATTCCACCGTTGCGTCCCGGCTGTACTCGTGCAGCAGCTTGTTGCTGTATTCCAAGGTGCTGCGGGCCAACAGCAGGCTGCGCTGTTTCTTGTGGTCGTTGATGTACGCCTCTATGGAGGCGATGTCGAAGCTCCATTGCGCTTTTCCGGCAGTATGAAAGCAGCATAAAAGAACCATGAGGAAGCTTAATCTCCATATAAGCGTATTCTGCATATTTCCTGATATTGCTTTATTTATCAAGGTGTATTTTATATTTTCACAAATATTGTTCGTTTTTATCATTCGTATTTTATATCTTTGCACCAAAATATCTTGCTTATGGAAATAATCGAGCGTCCTGCCTATCTTCGTCACATCATATCCCACTTGGGCAAGGGGATGATGATTATCCTTGTCGGCCAGCGTCGTGTCGGCAAGAGTTTTATGCTCAAGCAGTTGCAGTCCTGGCTGCAAGCCAACAGGAGTGCGGCCAACGTGGTGTATGTCAACAAGGAGCTTCACGCCTTCAAGGACATCGCCACGGCCGACGACCTGTACGGGTACGCCACGGCACACCTGCCCGAAGGTGGCGACAACTACCTGCTCATCGACGAGGTGCAGGACATAACCGGTTATGAGGACGCACTGCGCAGCCTCCATGCAGAGAACCGCTGCCAAATCGTGGCCACCGGCAGCAACGCGTACATTTTCTCCTCGGAGCTGAGTACCAGGCTTTCCGGCCGGTATGTCGAAATCCCCATCCACAGCCTCACTTACAGAGGCTTCCTGCGCTTCCACGGGCTGGAGGACACGGACAAGAGCCTCCTGGCATATCTCCGCGTGGGCGGACTTCCGGGCCTTTGCCATTATGACATTGAGGACGAGAGCCAGGTGAGGGATTACCTGCAAGGGGTTTACAATACCATCATGCTGCGTGACGTCATCGCACGGGAGGAGATACGCAACGTGACGTTCATTGAGAATTTGGCCGTGTTCGTGGCCGACAACATCGGCAAGCTCATTTCCGTGAGGAACATCACCAACACCATGAAGTCGCACGGCGAGAAAGTGTCCGAGATGCTTACGTCCACCTACTTGCGCTATTTGTGCGGAGCGTTCATCATCACCCCCGTGCAGCGTTACGACATCCACGGCAAACGCATCTTCGAGCAGAACAACAAGTTCTATTTCGCCGACCACGGCCTGCGCAACCTGCTCTGCGGGTTCAACCTGCGCGGCAGCATCGAGAAGGTGATGGAAAACGTCATCCATCACCATCTTGTCACACAGGGATTCAAGGTTGCGGTGGGCATACTCCGTAATGGAGAGGTGGATTTCGTGGCTGTGCGCGATGAGCGCAGGCTTTATGTACAGGCCGTTTACCTGCTCGGCTCGGAAGAGACCGTAGCGAGGGAGTTCGGCAATCTGCGCGCCATACGCGACAACTACCCGAAGTATGTCGTCTCGATGGATCCGGTCAGCGGCGGACTGCCCGAATATCCGGGCATTATCCATGTCCACCTGCGTGAGTTCCTTATGACTGATTTCTGATTTCATAGTCCGTCCTCCCCTGATTGCAGGTTCTTTGCATTTTCCATCCACCGCTCGTGGCATTCTTCCACCAGCGTCAGCCTGCGCCCTTGGTCGCTGTCGATGTCGGGGGTGATGTCCTTCAGCACGTCAAGGATGTTCCGTTTGTAGTGCATCATCTTTTCCAGCGACACTAAGTCGGCATAGATGTTCGTGATGCGGGTGTCCACTTCGCGGGCTATCTCCAGGCGGTCGCTGGACCACAGCAGGTGGTGGGTGTCGTTTGTGGCGTTCTCTTCCTGCGGCGCGCTCCTCGCGTATTCGGTCGTGATGTCGCAACCGGGGTGTTCCTGCGCGATTTCCGAAATGCGCCGGTTCACGGTTTCCGCCTTTTCTGCGTCCGTCTGCGTGGCATCGAGGGTCAGCACGTCGGCCACGCTCGTGGTGCTGTATTCCGAGGTCAGTTCCCAACTGATTTGCAGGATGGCCCTGTGTATCTTGATGCCGAGGAAGTATTTGGGCTTTCTGGCAATCGAGAGGGTCGCCTTGAACGTGATTACGCCGTTGATGTTGGGCATGGTGGCCTTGCGCACATACGAATAGCCGTTCCACGAGCCTTCACCCTGCCAAGTCAGACTATAAGCGGTCTTACAGTCCTGCATGATGGCCGGTATGCGGTAGTAGTCGTCCGTGGCCACGCTGTTGTCGGCGGCGGCTTCGGCCTGCGCGTCTGTGATGTCCTGCCTTTTCTGTTGCCAGTCGGACAGTTCGCCGTTCAGGCGGCTTATCTCGTCTTTGTTCCGGTTGTATTCCTTGCGGTAAGTGGCGGCGTCCTCCACGCTGGCGTTGGCTATCTTGTCCAGCAGGTCGGCGTTTTCCGCTTCCAATGCGCCGATTTGCGCTTGCAGGGCGGCTATCTCGCTGTCGGCCTCCTGTGCCATCCCGTCCAGTTCCGACGTGTCCAGCCCGTTGTCCGTCACGGTGGTCTGCATGGCGCACTCCTTGGAATGTCCGTCCAGCGAGCTTCCGCAGCCACGGCATTTGTATTGGGTCGTTCCCTGGCCGAGCGTCACGCCGTCCGAGCAGGTCACGCTGATGGTCACGCTCTCGCATCCGGCCAGCTTGGCGGCATCCGTCGCCTGATAGTAGTTCCTTGCATCGGAAGCGATGTAATAGACGTAGCCCTCCTCGTTGTCGTTGAACTCCGAGAGGCGGGCGTTAAGTTGGGCTTTGAAGGTGTTCAGGTCCATCGAATAGGAATCGAACACGTCCTCATACACTTCTTCCACGTTGTTCCAGCTTTTCCGCACGTGTATCTCGCAGGCGTAGGCTTTCTTGGTCTGCCTCCCGTTCCGGCTGATAATGTAGCCGCTCATCGGATAGCTGATGCTGTAGGTAAAGCCGTCATTCGCATTGTTCAGTTGCTGCACCCGGCTTCTCGACCACCCGGCGTGGCTCTCCGAATTGGCGATGACTTGCTCCCGTTGCGTGGAGTTGGGATAGAAATTCGCGTCCGTGGTGTTGAAGCGCGTCCAGGCACTGCCATTGATGATGCTGTTGTCATCCGTCGGCGGGTAGTAGTCGCACAGCGTTTCCGAACCTTGGTCGCGCCGCGCGATGTACCAGCGTTGGGTGTAGTAGTTCCCGGCAGTCTCTTCCATATAGTCTGAGATCCATGCCGTCAGGTTGTAGTCGGAAAGGCTGAACATACCGGCCACGTTATCCTTCCCGCCAATCATGCCGAGCAGGGTGTTTCCCACGCTGTTTTCCACGCTCCTGAACAGGTCGTGGTAGTGTTCCGCAAGGGTCAGCACTGTACCGATTTTCCCTTGGAACAGGTCGTGGAATTGGTTTTGCTGCAGCAGCGCGTCGCCGATGTTGCCGATGCCGGCGGTTGCTAGCGACACGCCCATGTTGTACAGGTTGTCGAGGTCGGCCTTCAGGTTGTCCACGGTGAAGTTGCCCGGTACCGCAGCCAGGTCGTCCAGCATCCGTTCCCAATCCACCTCTCCGATGTCGGACAGCTTGAGCAGGGCGGCAATTTCCGGGTTGAGTTCCAGGAAAGCGATGTCGGAGAACGTGAGCGTGGAGTTCGTCACCACGGACTCGAACTGCATGCACAGGCTTTTGGTCTCGTCGCATATCTTCATCAGGTAGCTGCCCCAATACAGTGCGGTCTGCGGGCTTTCCAGCATCATTCCGGCCACCGTCCATATCTTGGGCAGGATTTTATGGGCCACCATGTTGTAGATGCGGCGGTAGTAATAGTTCTCGGTGCTGCTGCTCCAGATGCCGAGGTCGGTCATGGCCTTACGTTCCAGGAACTTCGAGGCGAAAATCCCGGCTGCGGCCACTTCTGCGGCCTGGTAATGTTTCAGGATGGCGGCCACCTGCTCGTCATAATAGCCCTCGGCCACGGCTTCAGCGGCAAAGGCGGCAGCCATCGCCGCCACGGTTTCCTTGTCATAGTTCACGCTGTAATACTGCGCGCGGACAGGAAATATGGCGGTTGACAACAAGACGCTTATGATGAGCAGTGTACGTTTCATTCCTTTGTATCGTTTGTTTTGGATTCCAGTTTCAATACGTGTCCGGCCTTGTTCACCGTTTGGGCGAAAGCCAGCGACTTGCCAGTGCCCGAGGCGTTCCAGTCCCGGCAATAGGCTTCAATGGCCTCCCTGTGGTTGCATCCCAGTTCCTTCTTGTATAGTTTCAATGCCTCCTTTTCCGCCCGTTCGGTGGTGTAGGTCATGTAGCACTCGCGGGGTTCCTCCACGCCGTACACGTTGCTTTCGTGGCCGCGGCGGATGAATACCTCACGGAAGAAGCTGCGCCCTTCCTTGTTTTCAAGGCGGTTGATGGTGAATATCTTTTTGCAGTCCACGTCGGTCAGGCCGAGGATGGCCCTGATGCCATCGAAGCGTTCCTTGAACTTGCTCTGGTCGAGCAGCATCACCACGTCGGAATTGTTGATGATGGCCTCTTTCACAATCTCGCTGCCGATGATGTCCTGTATCTCCTGCGTCACCACGCCCACGCTGGCCCAGAACTTTCTTGCGGTCTTGTACATGAACTTGATGTATTCGGCCATCAGCGGCGAGGCGATGGCCTTCCACGCCTCCTCGATTACCAGGACCTTGCGGTTCTTCTTCAGGCGCATCTTCTGAAGGAAAACGTCCATGATAATCAGCGTCACGATGGGGAAAAGCAGCGGGTCATCTTTTATTGCGTCGATTTCGAATACGATGAACGTCTCGTCGAACAGCGTCCCGTCCATTTCCTCGTTCAAGGTCTTGTCGTGGTTGCCGCCACGGTAAAAGTCCTTCATCATGTAGCGGTAGGTTGACAGGTCAATGCTTGCAAGGTTGTTTTCATGGCAGATGTCGGGGATGCGCTGCACCGAGTATTCGTAGAAAGAGTTGAACGAGAGGCTCTCCACTTTCAGTTCTTTGCGCCGCCGCTCAATCTCGTCAATCTCCCTTTCGATGCGCTCCGCCTTTTCCTTTTCCGTTTCGGATATACCGTATCCGTTGTTCCTGGCATCCACCTGCAGGCTTTTGCGCAAGTCCTCGCGCTGCATGGGCGTGAAGCCGTCAAAGCCGTTGAAAAATACATCGTAATACTCGGTGATTACTTGGTCTATGAGCCTGTCCTCGGTCTTGCTGACGGTTCCCTGCGATCCTTTCCATATCAGCAGCACGAGGTTCTTCAGGAAACCGGTCTTTTCCACGTTCAGTTCCTGACGGTTGATGCGAAACGGGTTCATGGTGATGGGCTTCTCTTCCGTGTAACTGATGTACTTGCCGTTCAGGTACTCGCAAAGGCCCTCGTAGCTGTTACCCGTATCTACCATCACCACGTCGGTGTTCTGTTCGTGAAGCTGGCGGACCACGCTGTTCATGTGGAACGACTTGCCGCTTCCGCTTGGCCCCAGACAAAAGAAGTTGGAGTTGTCTGTCAGCTTATTGCGCCCTTCCTTGCCAGTAATGTCGATGGCCACGGGCACGCCTTGCCGGTCTGTGTAGTATATCTTCAGCGGGGTGTCCTCGCTGTGCTGGATGCGCTCCTTGTACATCAGGCAGGCGGCCGCGTCGCCGAGGGTGAGGAAGCGGTCGTAGTCCGGGCTCATGCCGTAACAGTTGCCGGGAAACGAAGCCACGAACAGCTCCAGCTGGTTGTACGCCCGCTTGCTGATGTGGATGCCGAGCCTGCCGAAGCTGTTCTCCAAGTAGTTGGTGGGCTTCTGCAGGTCGGTGCCTTTGTCGCAGCACACCATGAGGTTGTAATGCATATAGACAAGCTGCTTGCTTTCCCTCGCCACCACGTCCTGCACCCGCTTGATGTCCTCCACGGCCATCAGGTTCGATGGATTGGGGATGCTGGCATGGCGGTTCTTCTTCTTTTCCAGTGCGGCAAGCTCCTTTTTCTGGCCGGGCATGAAAATCATCTGGTTGTAAACCACCGTCCGTGCGTCGGGTATGCTGTCTATCATCGACACCAAGTCCACGGGCATCTCGGTGTTGTTTACCTCGATGTTGGTGAACGGGCGTACCAGCGAGGGCAATCCTGCGCTGTCCACATCGACGATGGAAAACACCTTGCATTTCCTGCCGCCCATCTCCACGCATTCCTCGCCTGCCTTGAAACTGTCCATCGCCACGGGCTTGCCCAAGAAGTCCATCGTGAAGTAGTGGTCAACGTAAGTACTTGCTTCTGCCTTGTCCAGGAACTGGGTACGGATGCCTGCGTCGCGCAACTGGTCTTTCACCTTGCGTATCTTCACCAGGAAGTCCTTCCACCGTTTGTCATCATAGGAGAACAGGTTGCCCTTACGGTTCTCCTGCGTCACGGTCAGGTAGGTGCGGTTGTCGGTGTACTGTCTGCCTTTGAAATAGCGGAAATAGGATTCGCTCAGGAACTCGTGTCTGCCGTTGCCTGTTTCCTCGAAGCCCTGCCTCGTGAAGATGTCCTGCTTGTGCATGGCATAGCCCTCGCCGAGTGTCTGGGCAAGGGCGGTGAATAAACGGGTATATTCATAGTAACTGTCGATGTCAGCGGAGAACTTCTGCACCGGATTTTCGATGCGCAGGATGGCGGAGTATTCCCCGGTCTTGGTGTAGAGAATGCCGATGCCGTCTACGTCCTCAATGGAGAAATAGATTTCCCGAAACATACGTTTGCGCTTGCAGCCCGTGCCGAATGCCCGGACGGAGATGGCCATGCCCGCCAAAAGTGCCGTGAATGTCAATAGTACGTATAGCGTCATGGGGTCTTCTTCATTTTAGAATAGGTAGAAAAGTCGTAGTTCCGCCTGGGTATACCGCTTAGATAACCTTCCGGTCACGATGCCGTGGGAGAAGTCCATCAGATAAAAGGTGTCCTTGTCGCTTTCGGAACAAGTGAGATAATCGCCTTGCAAGGGGGCTATCAAGCCTTTCAGCGTGGATGGCTTGGCACATTCCAGCAGGTAATAGAGCTTGGCCAATTCACCGAGTGAGGGCACATAACCGCCGGGATGCCGTGCCGTCTCTTGCAGCATGGTTCGCCTGCCCAAAGGAGAATTTCGCTTGGTTTGTCCATCGGCTTCCACCAGTCCTTGCGTGAGGGTTGCCCCATCAGTATAGCCCAAGGCGCAATCGCTCGAATAGGGCATTCCTGGCTTGTAGATGACCTTGTCATCCTCGCCGATGCCGGTGGTCGGATTGATAATGCCTTCTTTTCGTTTCCCGTCAATGGTCGGGAATCGCCTGCCGCTTGAAACGCCGTTTCCGGAGAATACGAACGATCCCGGACAATCAGATAAGGCAACCGCTTTGCCGTGCTTGCCGTCCGTTTCCATGACCACGGCCATGGAAAGAGTGTCACGCTTCGCCTGTATCGTCCCGTCCCTTTGCAGGTAATGCCCCGTTTGCACGGAATCAACCGGCATCATCCGGAATTTATACGCCAGGCTACGCTCCGGCTCCACCCAACTGCTGTTGATGGCCACGCCCTCGTTGCCTTTGCGGATGGAGAGGTGCGTCATGCTTCCTGCCGTTAAGGGTGGCAACATGGTACGCAACACATGGTCTTTGCCGTTGATGCGGATGATGATAGTAACGGAGCAGGCGGTTTCGGTCGGAATCAGGTAAAGGTCATGCTTCCTGCCGTTGTTCAGCAGGCAGTCCGTACTTCCTGCTTGTAGGCTGCCGTTGGCTTTTTTATCGAACCATCTGCCTGTGTAAGGCTGATAGCCACCTTCAGTATAGATGTCATCCCCGATGAGGGTGATGCCATCCAACCGATCACGCAGGTCATCGCCCTCACAGACGATGCGTAGCAATGCCATGGAACTTTGCAGCCTGAATGTCGGTTGGATGGTAGTCCCGATGATGCGGCGGGTTTCTACTCCATAAAGGTTTTCATCGAACGGGGCGATCAGGCGGAGAGTATCGTTTGTCCCTAGTCCTTTTCGGAAAGGATAGCAAACGCTGACGGTCGCCGTCGTGTCGGAAGTGAGTGCATGACGGTTTGCCGACACATACACGTCTCCCTTCCGGGTGAACATCGCTCCTGCTAATGCCTGCCTTTCTTCGGGCGTGGTAGTGTTCACATCCATATATACGCCCAGTTGGGGCCATGCAGGTCTTGTCCCCTCCATGCCCTCTATGCGGATGGCAACAGGCTTGCGGGCCTTTTGCCACTCCACGCGGGTTTTCTCGCCCGATTCGATGGCGGCGACCGTGGACTTGGGCTGTTTCTCCCCGCCACATGAAGCGAGCAGCAGCCCGATACATATCATCAGAAAGGCTTGCATCCGTTCACTGTTTTATATGGTTCTTTAATCATTTCCTTAGTTGTTATTTCATTGAATATAATCCTACATCCATCTTGGTTTTGTCTTGGTAGTGATTCTTACAGTCCTTTGGAACGGGCATAGACGAACACGCCTTTGTCGTTCTTCTTGCTGTGAAGCCCCTTGCGCTGTTTGAGCAGGATGAGTGCCGCGCCGCTGCCAAGTGTCACCACCAAGACTATCAGCCCCGCAAGGAAACCGGAGAGGCAGTAAGCCACGATGAAGCCGACAATGGCACCACCGATGGCTCCTGCCGCCCAGTAGATGTACCTGCCCTGGATCCCCATGAATTCAAGAGGACGTTGCAGCCCCTTGAACATGGGGTATTCCAGTGGCCGGGTGTCGCCGTTTGTTCCGGGCATGGCTTAGCTGGTGATACCGAAGAACAACGGGAGTGCCTGTGCGGCGGCGACCAGGAAGATACAGGCGCCCACTATCATCATGATGGACTTCTTGACATCCTGTTCCTCGTTGTTCATCTTGATGTACACGCTAATGGCTCCCACGATGGCCACGACACCGGCGATGGCGTAACACAGCTTCACCACGTAAGGCACGTACTTGGCGATTTCGGTCGTCACAGTACCCAAAGCAGTCGTACCTGCCGTGTAATCACCTGCGGCGTTTTGGGCGAGTGCTGCGGTCGTCCCGACCAGCAGCATCAGGGAGAGCATTTTCAGCCTCCCGGAAGGGCGAAGACCCTTCATGCACTTGATGAGTTTTTCCTTAAACATTCTTTTTACCTTAAAAATTAAACACTATGTGAATTGTCTCGTTTCTTCCTGTCATACCCGGTAGCCGAAGAACGCCGGGAACACGATGGACGCGCCTATGATGAACAGGCAGGCACCGACCACCATCATGATTTCCCGTGTGATGCCTTCCTCCCTCGTGTTCATCTTGATGTAAATTTGCAGGCTGGCGTAGATGGCCACGATGGCGGCAACGGCATAGAGCAGGTAGAGGACATACAGCATCATGGTTACCACGTAGTCATGCATGAGTGCCAGCGCGTCCGCGCCCCAGCTGTAGTCCACTCCGCCGCATTTGGCCGAAGCGGGCAAGACTGCACACGCGCCAACCAACAGCCCCGTCAACCTGCGCATCTTACAACTCATTCCTCGTAATCTTCATGGGGGTTTTGAACAAGGTTTCCCGCTTGCCCTCCAACAATTCATGGAGTTCGGGAGCGGTCATGCCTTCCTCGCTTGTTATGTCGGCTTCATACAGGGCCGACTTGATGCGATCCGCCTTTTCTTCGGCTTCACTCTGTTGCTCTTCGGTAGGCTGCCCGGCAGCATCTTCTTCCTCACTTTTTATCGGGTCGGCCGACGTATCTCCTGAACTGCCCACATGGAAGCTGTCACCTGATTCGCTGACTTGCACGGATTCCTCTTCCTCCATGCCTTCCAAGTCAAACACCTCCTCGGTAGAGTTGGTGCGTCCTTTTTTGCCCTGCAAGTCCTTGGCAATGACCACCGCATAATAGATAGCGTAGGCTATTGTCAGCACAAAGGCAAATATCATAAATGGACTCATTGCTTTGTCTGGTTTATAGGTTTACAATCTCGTTTTGCCTGCAAAAGAATAATGGAAAAGCCGTCTTGTGAAACCTCTGACTGAAATACTGTGCTGTTTTAACTTGATTTTTCTTCGCGCGGAGAAATCATACTTTCAATCATACTTTGACAATCTTGCTAAAGACAGTTATACTTACTACGCTTGTTCAGTTATACTTGCCTGACCAACGAAGTAAATCTTCTATGGGCAACGAAGCGTATTAGCCGTCCACGGCTGTTGTTTTTCCTGTGCGAAGGTAAGGCGGTCGGGAAGCTGCAAGGCGCAGTTCCGGGAGGGCGGTCAGCTTCCTCCTTGCATTCGTTCCCTCCTTTCCGCCTTGGCTCTTGCACGTAAAAACAAGTCCCTTTGGACGGGTAAAAGCCCGACGGCAGGGAAGGAGCAAGAAGTCTAACATTAAATTATCAAAACGATGAAACAGATTATTTGGTCAAACGACAGCTTTATGGACGACGAGGCACGGGAGTATTACCAAGACTGCCAGCGTGAGTATTTGGAAGATGACGGTTACACGGTGAGCGATGAAGAATGGGGCGAGGAAGTGTGCAGGTGGCTCGATGACGAACGCATGAACCTCAATGTGCAGGTGGACGGCGTGATAATCGCCTTTGGCGACCTGGGTCTGTGGCGTGGCCGCAGGCAGGGATACCAGATTTTGGGCAGCAACATCGCAGACATCCTGCATAGTTCCTGCGAGGATTGCGAATGGTACGGCGACAGCTATAACATCCGTGGACGCATGGCTCACCACGATGGCACGAATTATGTGCTTTACCGGGTGGCGAAAAGCCGGGAGGATGCCGAAAGGATAGCCGACAAGATTTACAACCTTGAAATTGACGAGAAAGGTTTCCGCAAGCTCACACGTTCGCTCTATCCCTACGTGGCCGACATCTACGGCTGGAAAGTCAGAGGCCGCAAACCGGCGTAAGGGCAAAAAGCAAGAAAGGACAGCCGTTCCCCGATGTGATAGGGCGGTTGTCCTTCCTTGCGATAATTGGCAAGCCAAAGCTTGCTTATACCTTTTATTATTTGTCTAACCTGTTATAAGCAGCTTGCTGATAAACTACTCTACAACAAGAAGTGCTTCAAGTTTTGCCGCTTCGTCTTTCAATTTTTGGGGTTTCTGTTTTGCCAACTTAGCAAGATTAACAAGTTTCCATTTAACAGACGGGTAATCTTTGAAGTATTCAAACTCATACCCATTCCATTTCGGTTCGCCAAGTTCGAAACTGACCAAAAATTTCTTGTCATCATCAGTCATCAACCGGTTGACTTCGGTTATCAGTTTAGTCCTTGTTCCCTCAAATTCCTCGTATGTGAAAGGAATGTCCGTCATGCCATCAAATTGGTTTACCATTGCCACACGTTGGTCTATAAGCCGCGGGGAAAACGATTCATGGATAGGACGGTCGCTGCCAAGCAAGTTAAAGATAAGTCCTTCCCTGCAATCTGCCATCGGCAAATCCATATATTTCACATCAAACAGGTCACGGGGATGTTGCCGGGAAAGAGCCGCCGCAATCTTCCCGCCGTATAGCTGTGTCAGTGGAACTATGTCAGCCTCACAATAGAGTCCGAACTCCTCTTGTGCCTTGTCGCTCAGTGGCATGGTTAATGCCTCACCACCGACAAGACCTCTCTTGGTCTGGTTCACCTCCACCTTGACTTGTTTGCCCCGGTATTCACAAAGTAGTTTGCAGATGTCGTACTTAGGCACGATGTGCATCCCTTTGAAAGCCTTTTCAGCTTTCTCTTTGATGGATTTCAAGTGCAGGTTGATGTCTTCCAAACTTTGGTTTCTGTCTGCCAATGGAGTATATGTCAGGTCTATATCAACCGAATAGCGAGGTAAGTTCTTAAGAAATAGGTTGATGGCAGTGCCACCATGCACGGCAAATACGCCCTCTTCCATGACAATTGGCATCAGTCGCAACAGAAGTTCCACTTTCTGAGCGTATATCTGTGTATTGGCGTTGTTTCTATTCATATTCAGCAAGTTCTTTGGGTATGGTCATATTATATTTAGCGATGTATTTTCCAGTGGGCACTATCATATATCGTGATGTGCCCAATGTTACAGAATCAAGTTTTAGAGCCTTGAACCAAGGGTGGGCCGCTTTTTCTGCCATATAAACAAACAGTCGTTTTACCTTTTGCGAAGTGCATGATTCAAGCAACGATTGCACCAGTTTAGGGCGAAGCGTAGTCAGACTCTCCATGATGTAATACATATCCAGCAAGGAGGAAGCTGCATCTGGCAGATGAAGACATTCCAAGAATGCCCTTTCAGGGGAAGAAACGAGCAAACTGTTACTTTCAACAACCATTGGTTCGACTGCCTTCAAGTCTGTTCCAAGGAAAGAGGTTGTCATATACTTGACAGCCATGTCCCAATTCCCTTGAACAATCCATAAGGGCAGTTTGTTTTCCTTGTCGGTAAACAGGTAGGCTTTAGGCTTGCCGAGGGAAAGATAATGTGAATACCCCCTTAATTCCAAAGCGGTATAAGCGCCCACGATGCACTGTTTACCAAGTTGCGAATTGTAAGCCGCCACCGTTTGCAGCAATGTGGGCGATTTGCCTTTCAAAGCATAAACGCCTTTGGATATACGAGTGAGCCAACCCCTCTTCATGTACGAATGTTGCTCCTTGGAGTTAAGTCCCTGTTTCGTGAGCCAATTCCCGAAAAACAATGAACTATTTGGATGCGATTCCAATATTTGCTGTATTTTTGTTGCCATATTCGCCTTTATTATGAATTTGACGATATTTACCATGCAAAAATACTGCATCCATCCCGAACTGCCAAATATTCCAAGGCAAATCTTTATGATTCTTGCGAAATATTTTCATTCAAATTCGCATAAATAAGGAATTGCAGACTCTGTAATAAGCAAATCCGTATTATTACGGCATCTTTTTCTTACCAACAAGGATGTCATTGAGGTCTTTGTAGAGCGGGTAGGTTTCCATCATGTCATGCACGGCATCGCCTTTGATTTCCCGTAGCATGTCCACCACACGCCGTCCGGCATCGTCATTGTCGAGATAGCAATAGATGTGCTTGTAGGCTTTCAGCCGTGACAATGCCTTGGGCAAGTTGTTTGCCAAGTTCAACACCAACAGGTCTGCGCCATAACAGGGTACGGACAACCGTTCCCGTTTCCGCAAGGTCAGAAAGGACAAATAGTCCATGAACCCTTCGAACAGGCATACGCAGTCTGTTTGTCCTTGGGAAATGAATGACACCGCTTTCGGAGCAATGCACCCCTTATAATAGGGATTGCGTATCTCATAGCCTCCCGCCTCGTTGGGGAATGCAATGGCATAGTAACTATTTCCATGGCAGGTGTAATGCGCTTCCCAACATTCTTGACTGGCTATTTCCATATCTATGCCTCGTTTGGAAAGGTAGGAAATCAATGGTAAGGATTCCAACAATTCCAACCGCAGGTTTTGGAATACGGTTGCTTTCAGTTGCGTCCTATCAGGAGCTGATTGTTGCGGATGCGGAACGAATGTCCGTATCCTGAGAGGTGCAGCAGGAGCAGCCTGCTCAATCATTTTTAATATTTTAGGAATGTTGTGGGTGCGGTACACCAATACCGCAAGGTCGATAATGTCGCCGCTCTTGGCTGTAGCGAAGTCATACCATATATTGCGGTTCTTGTTTACTTTGAAGGACAGATCTTCGTCCTCTCGGTATGGTGCGTAGTACCATGCGTAACATGATGTTACCTTGACCGGATAAATCCCTATTGCCAATAAAAAATCCACAATTGGAATTTGTCGGATCAATTTAATGTTCATCCGCTTTATGATAGGCATTTCTGTTCAATTTTAGATTTCCATCGCTAATTCAATGCTTCTTTTGTTACTGCACAACCAACTGTCGAGCTCTTTTCGGTTAAAGAATATCAACTTTCCATGGGGCTTATAATGAGGAACTTCTTTTCCATTCAACAGTTTATATAATTGACTGCTTGAAAGTCCTGTATAAAGGCAGGCTTCCTTAAAGTTTAAGGTTTCCTTTGAATAAGAAAGCATCCGTTCTAACCTGTCTATCTGTGACTGTATGGCACATAATCTTAAGAAACAAGAAGAACAATTTGGTGAATTTGTATGACTTTTGCTTTGTACCATAATTTCAAATTCTTAAATATTACAGAGTTTACCTGCAATATAATTATTGTACGTATTTTGGCTGATTATTCCATTAGATTTCATGTATTGAATATAATTTTTGGATGTACGCTCTTTGACATCCAACATCTCACACAACAATTCTGATAATTCACTGTATGACAGGGATTTTCTTGTGTAGAATATTTCTTTGGCAACATTGATTAAATCGTTGCGTTTACGACGCTCCTTATCTTCAACGGGTTTTTCTCCTGCAAAAATGTGCATGTCTTTATCCGTATCCCAAGAGAACTGCAACAAAGGAACATCCAGTGGGCTTCCATCACGTACTTTTATAGCCTTCACTACCGAATAAACAGGATTATCATCTTTCTCTATGGAAATAATTGCAGCTGCCTTACGTTGGAGTTCCGATCCGATATGCCCTCGTAATTTGATCCCGTTCGGTACAAAATGCAACACACAGATAATACAGGTGCGGTAGATGCCTGCTAAACGATAAAGCTCGTCTACAATGGCGACGCTCTCAGCTTCGTCGTTTGCAGAACGTATCAGATCAGCTATGCCATCAATGACCACAAGGTGGATACCACCGAACCTATGGTAATACAAATCCATACTATCCCTTATTATATCCAACCGTTCTTTTCTGGAAAGAGAGGCAAGATAGAATGAATGATAACTGTCGGGCATATGGGACAAACCACTTCTTTTCAAGGTTTTTGTCATATTCTTATATAGCTGGTATTCTGATTGTTCCGTGTCATAATGCAGGATTGCTTTGTGCTTGAAATTCGGAGTGATGTCAAGTCCCAATGTGTCAATCTCAGAATATTCGTCTACCTCTATCAGGGTTCCTGCAATGATCGCTGAAATAAAATTGCTTTTGCCTGTACCTTCTCCACCCGTAACGCATAATAGATTATCATAGGTACCAAGTGGAACATTGTTGACTGAGACTACAGTTTTTGAATTTTGCGGGGGATTGTTATAATCCATTTCACATGATTTTATTAGCATGAGTGTATTTGAATAATATTTTTCAAGCGCACCCGTTATTAATGCCTGGAGGTCTGATTTTGTTTTGCCGGATGCAAAAAAATCTGAAATGTCTTTCTCCTTTTTAGTTCCGGGTAAAGGCAGTTCGATCCTTATGACATTATGCCCTGATAATGTTGAGCATTGTCGCAAAGATTCTCTTTTACCCGTTTCGTCAGAATCATACAGGAATATGATATGCCTGAACTTTCTCTCTAACATTTCTATGATTTGTATAGGTATTGTAGCTGTTTCACTATTGAAGCACAAAGCATGGAATCCCTTCGCATACAAAGACATTACATCTTTCTCACCACCTGTAATAAAAACGATGTCACCTTTATTGGGCAATTGTTCAAAGCCAAAGCAATAGGTATCTGGCATTTCTCCGCCATATAGGAAACGGTATTTCTTGTTCATTGGGCGGTATATCTTGACGTACCCTAATCCCTTATATGCAAAAACAGGGTCTATTTCGGAACTTTTGATTTTGAAAGGTTCGTTATTCCTGTTCACGCTTTTGAATACATTGACCGATGATACATGAAAAGTGTCCAAAACAACTTTAGTAATGCCGTATTGTTGCCAATATTCCAATTCGGAACATGTGAAGGTCTTCTCTACAATTTCATATATTGGGACGTCCACCTCAATGATTTGTATCGTGGCTTCTTTTTTACGCCTTATCGGATGAAGGGATTGTTTTGAATCTGTAACAACATCCAGATGAAGGTCTTTTGCTATCAGATTAATTATACTTACAAAGTCCGTCTTTAGATTCATCCCTTTCAATGTAGCCACAAACCAAAAACAATCTCCGGAATAGCCTTCATTGCCAAAGTCTTTCATCTTAAACATCATCGAATGCTTGTCAAAATAGATGTTACACGAAGCGTTTTTATCTTCATATAGGGGATTCCTAAAGTTTTTTCCGGGCTTGAAGGGCATTCCTAAATAGTATTTGAATACATCCAACCCTCGGTTAGTCCTCTCAAGTATCTCGTCTTTGCTTATCATTTCGTTTTATCTTTAGTGACATAGCCGTTCAGAATCACATTGTCTTTAAACTCCATGAGCCTTTTCAAGGCTTCTTCTTTAGGCGTAGCTGGAACCTTGACTTGGTAACATTTTATGGCGACGAAAAGAGATTTGTAGTAATATCTCACATCACCCGAATTAGCGTAGTGATACTTTACCAACCCGTTTTTCCGCCACCTGTACAGGGTGGATTCTGATATTCGCAAGACCTCCATTACATCTTTGCTGCTCATTTCCAAAGCATCGTCAATATCCTTGTTCAACTCCACAGTTCGCTCAATATAGCTTTCTATTCTATCCAATTGCTCTTTCAATTTCAGAAAGGCTGCACTGTCAATTGTGATAACTTCCATATTTATAAGTTTTTATTATTTCTTTTGCATGGAAACTAGAACTTTTTCCAATTTTTGTAGCTCTTCAATGCGTTGTACACCTATCTGAATAGTCACAGAATAAGTGTAGGCTGTGGGGCTTGCATCTCCTGCAAATAATTCAGCAATGGACATCTCCAACACTTTGCAATACTTTTCTATAATGCATAGTTTTACATTGCCTGCATCGCTCTCAACCCTGGATACAGTCGAAGGCGAAACATCCAGTTGTTCAGCCACATACTCTTGCGAATAGTTCTTTTCTTCACGTTTCCTTTTCAGTTTTGCACCGATATTGTCCATATTTTACAAATTTAGTGGCACCTGCAATTGGTTGTATTGCACAATATGCAAACATTTGCAGAGTACGCACCAAACCTTTCAACAGGTGCAAGTTTAATATATATGTAGGAAGATAATAAATACAAGTGAGAACCAGCTGCATGAATATGAATGGGATGTTGCATGGATTCTTATTCATACAGATGATGAATAATTTTTATTGTAGTTAATTTCCTCTTTCATAATAATGGACTAAAACGCTAATTTATCAGCAAAATTACTATATCTTATGCCAAAGTTACATATATTTTTATACCTTTGCATAATAATCCACAACATCCTATGGTAGATAAAGATATAAACAGATTAAAAGTAGTGCTTGCGGAAAAAAAACGTACTGCTAAATGGTTGGCCGTAATGCTCGGCAAAGACCCTACAACAGTTAGTAAATGGTGTACGAATAAATCCCAACCATCTTTGGAGATGCTCATGAGAATTGCTGAAGTGCTACAAGTAGACGTTAAGGATTTATTAGTCTCCAATATTCCTTCAAGGGCAGAAAAAGTAATCATCATACAAAATTCATAATATGAGGATAAAGGACATAACAATAAGGAACTTTCGTGGTTTTACAGAACGATCTTTCATTTTTGATTCAAGAATGAATGTTGTTTTAGGAAATAATACAACAGGTAAGACCACGTTACTACATGCCGTGCAAATAGCATTGGGCGCTTTTTTGCAAGAGTTGACTCTCGTCACCGGCTGTGCCAGAAACACGAAAGATAGCGATGTCGTAAGGAAATACAGTGAATTGACTAAAAGTTTTCAAAAACAGCAGGCGAAACCAGTTTTTGAAGTAAATGCTTGCTTCATTGATGGAAACTACAATTTCACATCAAAGGAATACTCCTGCCAAGAAAAGGACATCAAATGGCTTAGACTTGGTCCCAAAAATTCTCGTAAAAATGCTGGGGAATTGAAAGATATGGTGGCTAATATGGAACAGAAACGACGTGATGCTGACATAACAAAAACAACATCGGTATTACCGTTAATGATATCATTCGGTGCTTCCCGTCTTGAGAACAACTATAATGGGGCAGAAAAAACAAAAGCACGTGCTTCGAGGGAAGAAAAGGCATATAAATGTGCGTTGGATGAAAAAGTGGACTTCAAAAGCGCATTTGACTGGATTTATAGATTTGATAAGGAACTGGATAAAGGGCGTGAATTTGCAGGGTCTAACATTGCCTTTCTGAATGCGTTATCTGATGCCATACCTGCATTAAAAGTAATTGAGATTGACCGGAAAAACAATGAGTTTACTGCCGAAATACAGATGGCAAAAGATCCACAACCCTACTGGCTCACGTATGACATGATGAGCGACGGTTTTAAGTCGATGATAAACATCGTCGCAGAAATCGCCTATCGGTGTATTGAACTCAATGGTTTTTTAGGTGTAGACGCGGTAAAAAAGACACCGGGAATTGTCATGATAGACGAGGTGGACTTATATTTACATCCTCATTGGCAAAAGCACATCCTCTTGGATTTGCAGACCGCATTTCCAATGATGCAGTTTATTGTGACTACTCACTCGCCGTTTATCGTGCAAAGTGTGAAAAGCCAGAATGTAATTACTTTGGACGGGGTAAAGGGTATTGATGACCCGAACAAACGGAGTATTGAGGAAATCGTTATAAATGAGATGAATATGGATACAGTCAGAAGTGCCAAATACAATGAAATGGTAGAAAAAGCGGAAGAATACTACCGGCTTGTGAAGGAAGAAAAGGCAGACACGCCAGATGCTCTAAAGGTCAAGAAAGAGTTGGATGAGATAGAAAGCCTGTTTTCTGACGACCCGGCTTATGTGGCACTTCTTAGAGCAGAAAGGAATGTGTTATGAGGCCTGTTGAGAAATGGAATCCTGAGAATGAGCCACGCATCAATGATAATTATCCCAATTATAAAGATGCAAAGCACCCTTTATGCATGAACTTGGGAACGATATGTTCTTATTGCGAAAAAGCTTATGACGATGAACGGGACTTGCAGGTTGAACATATCCAACCTAAAAAATACAAAGATGCTGATGGCAACTATATCTATGCCCATCTTGAAACCGCATGGAGTAATTTCTTGCTTTCCTGTCCAACTTGCAACGGAGCAGACAACAAAGACACAAAAAACGTTGTGTATGGAAGTTGCCACTTGCCACACCTCAACAACACTTTTCTGAGCCTTTGCTATAAAGCAGGAGGCGTGGTAGAAGTTAATCCTTCTTTAAGCGGAAAATCAGCGAACAATGCCCGTGCGTTGCTTGAGCTTGTGGGACTAAATAAAGGACCGAAAGATTCAAGTGCGAAAGACTATCGATGGAGGATAAGGTTGGAAAAATGGAACTTGGCAAACATATATCTGGAAAAATATATAGCTGGATCAGTTGATGTTTATACGATTGTCGATTTAGTCAAGGGGCATGGTTGCTGGTCTATATGGTTTACTGTATTTAAAGGACATGATGAGGTACGGAAAGCCCTTATAGAAGAGTTTCCAGGCACAGCAGCTTCTTGCTTTGACGCACAAAACCATTTTGAACCAATCTGTCGGAATCCACTGGATGACGAGGATCCTGTATAATTCTTAATGCAAGTTAAAGCGATATAGACAACATCCAATGGTTCCCTTATTCACCCTTAGTGCATGGTGCAAGCCTCCTTATATAAGGGGCTTGCACCATGCACTAAAAGTGTAGCAGAAATAATCCTAAAAAATTTATTTTCAAACATTTGGAGATTAGTTCGAAAATAACTACTTTTGTACCCAAAAGAAGTGACGATAGAGGTCGTCAGATGGACTTCAGGAAGCATTCAATGCTGTGCTACAAGATTGCTACAAAACGCCAATACGGTGTAACGCAAAAGCGTAATATACAGAGAGTTAGGGTAAAGGTTCATTACCCTCTCTCTCCGCTGAACGTTACGGACAAAACCGGACAACGAACAGACAAGTCCCACAAATTCAATGATTTGTGGGACTTTTTTTATCCCCTTGTGTCTGCCTTAAAGTACATTTTTTCGCCCCTAAAAGACAAGGTTTCTAACCTAACTCGTACCCCCGACAAACAAAATCAAAAAGGGGGTACAGATAGTCGGAAATTGGCGAACTTCTGTCGGTGTTTGGCGAGCCTGCATAAAACTCATTTTTAAGCATTTACAGTATTTTTGTAACTAAAAAGTGAGTATATGAAATCGACATTCAACATTTGCTTTTACGCAAAGAAAGACAAGCAGAAAGCGGGCGGTGCGTACCCCCTTTTCGCCCGTATCACAGTGGACGGTGTGGCAAGCCGTTTTAATACTAAATTGGACGTGTTGCCTGAAATGTGGGACGGTAAGGCTGGCAAGGCTATCGGACGCACAGCGGAAGCCGGACGTATCAACCGTATGTTAAGCGATATAAACGCATCGCTGAACACCATCTACCACGAAATGCAGCGGCGTGATAATTACGTTACTGCCGAGAAAGTTAAAAACGAGTTTTTGGGACACAGCGAGAACCACGAAACCATCCTTACCTTGTTCCAAAAGCACAATGAGGACGTGAAACAGCTTGTTGGCATATCCAAGACGATAGCGACCTACCGCAAGTATGAGGTTACACGCTGTCACCTTGCGGAGTTCATACAGAGCAAATATAACCTTTCTGATATTTCCATCCGGGAAATAACCCCGATGTTCATTACCGATTTCGAGTTATATTTGCGTACAGCCTGCAAGTGCGGTTACAACACCACCGCCAAGTTCATGCAGTTTTTCAAGCGCATCATCATCATAGCCCGAAACAATGGCATACTGGACAAAGACCCGTTCGCCAGCTATAAAATCCGGCTGGAAAAAGTGGACAGGGGCTATTTGACGGAAGACGAGATAAAAATCATCCTCAAAAAGAAAATGGCTTCCGAGCGTTTGGAACACGTCAGGGACTTGTTCATCTTTTCCTGTTTCTGCGGTCTGGCTTACAGTGATGTTGCCAACCTGCGGCAAGAGAATATCCGAAAGTCATTTGACGGTAATCTGTGGATAATGACGAAGCGGCAAAAGACCAACACGGACGTGAATGTTCCCCTGTTGGATATTCCCAAAATGATATTGAAGAAATACAAAGGCAAGTTGCCGGACGGAAAGATATTACCTATAATCAGCAACCAAAAGCTGAATGCCTACCTGAAAGAGATTGCCGATGTGTGCGGGATTAAAAAGAACCTCACATTCCATCTTGCAAGACATATAGATTCTTCTTACTCATTGAAAATAAGGAATTTACAAAGATTGTCAGCTTGACAGGTAACGAATTAGAAACCAGCGGGCTTCTCTATTCTGCAATGTTCTGCATTAATCAAAAGAACGCTTCTTTCAAATGCAAAGGTAGTAATTTCTTCGTTGTTACCAACACTTTTATCCTCAAAAGCTATAAAAACAATATAAAATAACGCGAGTTATGAGTCAAACAGTTCAAATATTTACGTCCACACATAGCACAACTACCTCTAACATAATTGGAAATCAAAATAAATTTGTAACTTTGCCTCAAAAATTAGCAAAGATATGCCAGATTTACAAAGCCAATTAAATGAGCAGAAGCGCAAAGTCGATTTCAATACATACGACATGAGCCTAAAAGAACTCGTGTCAATGATTTCAGACAATATTATTAATATATCACCAGACTATCAACGTCAATTTCGCTGGGGTGATGACCGTCAATCTCGGCTTGTAGAATCTTTGTTCTTGGGCATTCCTGTTCCGTCATTGTTTATGGCTACTAATTCTGATGGGACATGGGAAGTGATAGATGGGGTACAGCGTCTAAGTACCGTGGTTAATTTTATTTCAGATATTGATACACCAGAACGGAAAAAAATAGGTAAAGCGACTCCGCTGACATTGATTGACCTTGAAAAATTGACCAGCTTCGTCGGAAAGAAGTTCAAGGATTTGTCCTTAACTCTACAGAGAGAATTTCTTTTAAAACCTATTAAGGTTATTACACTTAGCGATAAGAGTGACAAATTAGTCCGTTTTGATTTGTTTGAGCGTCTTAATACTGGAGGCGTTAAGCTTACAGATCAAGAAATACGAAATTGTATTTTCAAAGGCGATTTTATCAATTTCATTAAAGAATTATCTCAAAAACCAGATTTCGTCAATACTGTAAAATTAAATAACCAGCAGAAGACAGATGGAACTGCTGAAGAATTTGTGCTTAGATTTTTTGCATGTATATATGATAAGGACGCATTTGAGCATAGCGTAAAAGATTTTTTAAACAAATATGCAGAGAAGGCTTCTCGCCAATTTAATTATCGAGAAGCAGAACAAATTTTTACAGAAACTTTCGCTCAACTAAATCGCTTACAATATGGCCTAGTAAAGGCTGCTGGCAAGAACTCAACATCTGTAGTATTGTTTGAGGCCGTAGCAGTTGGTGCCGCGGAAACCATCTTAAGAGGCACTCATGAACTGAACATTGAGGCATTTTATGATTGGGTTTCTTGCCCTGAATTTAGTAAACTAATAACTGGAGCAACGAACTCCAAACCAAAGTTTGTAAATAGGATCAATTTTTGTTTCGATAAGTTTTCTTCTGTTCGATAATGTTTTTAGATATAGACAAAGAAACAACAGACAGACTTTCTGAAGCTAAATGGTATCTTGATAACATTGCAGAATCTCACAGTACTCCACAGGAGATTTTCAAAGAGAAATTATATAAAGGTTCTTTCTTTGTGAATCTATATGGAGCTATTGAGTATACTGTGTGTAATTTGGTGTCGAGGGCTATTGACAAAATCAATGAAGACCAACACGTTCAAGTTACTCATCTGAAACCTTCTCTTCTTTCATTGCTTTTGCATAGCGAATGTGATGCTCTATATCAAGCTTCAGATAAAAAATGGATAAAACGGCTGTGTTTATTCAATCGTATTAAGGATGAAGAAAAAAGCAGTATTATAAACACATTAATGCCAGCACAATCTGGAAATTTGAAAAGGCAGCAAATAGAACAGATTTGCGAAGTATTTGGGGCAGAGTTTCCTGCGATAAACAATCCAGATGTCGGGCATAAATTAAGCACGATTGCAGATAACAGGAATGCGATAGCACATGGGCGCAAAACAGCCTGTGAAGTAGGTAGTCAATATACGAAAGATCTACTCAACGGATATTATATTACGATTCAAGAGTATTGTCTGTATCTAAACCAGCAATTCTACAAATATATTGAAAACAAGCACTATATAAAACCTGAAAAAAGACCATAATCTTAACACGACTTTTACATAGAGCTTTCCGTTATGAAGTGTATTCTGGAAAGCTATATTTATTAGTGTTGAGATAATCACATCGGCTTTATCATCTTCTCGATAAATGCAATTTCTTCATTGGTTAGATGATATTTGGCATAGAGTTGTTGGTCTATCTCTGCAACAGATTTAGTCCAATCAATATCGCTCTTTGATGTGAAATCTTGGAGAGGAACAAACTGGAAGACATCACGTGCATTGTCTTGTGTTTTCTTTTTTATCGAAACAAGATACCTAAAGAAACGAGAATATATGTATTTAATAATAGCATCACAAGAAAAAACATCAAGCTTCATAGATTCTTGATTGTAGCCAATAACTAAATATGTGTAGGAGCACACGCTCATAGGTTCCCCGTAGAAGGGGCGGCCTAGAACAATTGCATCTGTACCTGAACCACCTACCTTAGGGATAAAAACTTTGTGCAAGGCGATAGCTTGATTATTTCGTGGAACGTCAGATGGTTTTATCCAACCATAACCAACATCTGAAAGTTTCTTATTAACATAGAGCTTAATTGGATGGTCGCTATCAGTTTGAGATATGAAACCAGTCCAATTAGAACCCAATAAATTGTCATTATCAAAAAAGTGTTTTGGGCTGACCATATCACGGAAAGTAGAGGAAGTAAAATAGTTTCCCTCAATCTCCATTATTCTTGCAACAATATTGTTTGCTTGTGCATCGCGTATTACAACCCCTGCACCCAAGCCATTCAAATAAATGTGAGATGTGTGTGTTTTTGAATTCTGGTCGTATAATTTGTACCTACATTTACCTTTAAAGTTTCTGTCAAATAAGAAATAACAAATACCACCTTTTATCTCAACCCCTGTAAAACAAGAAGACGATGTTAGAAAGTCGGTTAAAGAGATAAATTGGTTAGAATTTAGAAGTTCGTCCACCCAATCACTTGATATTCCTTGCCCAACTTTTGTCATCCATCTGCTCGGCATTATCAAGGAAATATAACCAGAGGTTACTTTTCTTGCTATGTCAAAGAAATAAGGATAAATTGCAGTAGCAAAAGCTGCATTAGAAATCGTTTTCTCAGAAGTTCTTAAATCTTGATACGGCGGATTGCCTACTATCGCATTGAATTTCATATTCTTTATTCCAGTTCTTTCGGAAACGAATTTATCTACCTGCTTGATGAAATGTTCCGGTTTGTTCTTGATTTGGTTGATTAAATCCTCAAAATAACGAGTGTTCACTTTCGCTTTGCGGAATCCCACAAGCGTCCGCTTGGTGATACTCTTCGCCATCGGCGTCTTGCAGACCACGAAAATGTTTTCGCCAACGACCTTGTCCCATACAGCCTGCTGCTCTTTCAACGTGTCGGCAGAGATTGTGCTGTCTTTCAGCCGGGAGCGGTAAATACTGTAAGCCATATAAAGCGGATACAGACCCGACTTGGAATTGATTTCAAGGATGCGGCTGTCTAGCGTGAACACTTCTTTCGTCACCTTGCCATGGTCGATGAAATGCGGCTCGTCGATGGTATGCTCATATTCCCTGTCAAAGAAGCAGTAGCCGCCCAAACAGTCGCCCAAGTGCATGTTTACCACACGCCACGGGGTAAGCACCGTTTCCTTGTCGGGATTGCGGAAGGTGCTGAAAATGTCCGTGATGCGCCCGATGCGCTCCTCCACACTCAGTTTGTCAGCCGCTTTCGCCATCGCACGGATGCGCTTGCCTGCGGCGCGGAAGATGTCCGGGTCGTAGTATTTCTTAAAGGCGTTGAACTTCTGCTTGCTCACACCTTTGGGCATGAACTCCTCCCAGGAACGCGGGTCTATCTTCTCGGCGAAGTTGTCAATGGTGATTTCCTCGTCTTCGTTATCCAATTCCGCACCGTAGATGAGCAGGGGCATGCGGATGGAGATTCCACGGAGGATGGAGATAGCCGCCTCGCGGTTCTTCGTCTTCTTTTTCAGTTCCTCCAATCTGCGCTTCTCCTCCTCGGTCAATTCCTTCTTGGGCTTTTTCTCCAGCTTTTCCTTTTCCTCGTATTCCTCTCCCGTCAACCCTTGGTTGTTGATGTCCACCTGGTTGGTCTTGGGCATAGCCTTGGTCTGGCCGATGATTTTCTTCAGGTCGTCAAACTCCTTCAATTCCAAATCATCCAGTTTCAGCAGCTCGTCATTGTAGAGGCTGTTGTCCTCGAATCCGTTGCGCACCACACGCTCCACATAGACCTTCTTCAACTGCTCCAGCATACGCGGCACGTCAAACTTGTCCATGCGCGAGCCTTCGATGGAAATGACCGGGCAGAAATTGAGGAAGTCGCCCATCGTCTTGCGGTCGTCCTGCGAGGTCTTGCCTGCCTTGGCGGAAATCTTCGCGGTCTCGGCAAGCACTTTCAGCGTGCGGTCTGGTGCAAAGTCGAACACGTAGCACTGTTCCTTCACCCGTCCGTTGATGGTGGCAGGTGTCTGCACGCGGAAGATGGTCTGCATGTAACTCGATGCCGCCGTATTGTACGAGCCGGAAAGCATGAACACGGCTGTCCATGCCGGAACGCTCACGCCCGTGGTCAGGCGTCCGCAGGACAGGGTGATGGTACGTGTCGCATCCGGGTCTTTTCCGATAGCCTCATTTACCATTTCAAGCGCACCGCGGTTTTCCTCGTCTTCGTCACCGTCACCCGCCACGTTTATGATGTGGAAATGCTGAAACACGGGATGCCGCTGCAACAAGGCACTCAACGCCTTTGCCTCCTTCACGCCCGGCACCATCCAAAGCGTGTGGCGGAAAACATTGCGGTATTCCTCGCTGGCGAAAGGATAACAACTTTCCTTGTCCTCCTTGGTAAGCAGGTTGAGGAAAGCGACAACATCACGCTCATGGACAAAGCCGCCGTCCTTGCCCACACGGAAAAACTCGCGGAAATTGAAAGCAACGTCCTCATCAACAAACTCTTTCAGCAAACGCCCGAGGTCGTAAGTGTAGATATTCATGGCAGGCAATGCTGCATAAGGGTTGGGGTCGCCGAAGTGGGTCTTGTCCCATTCCTGCTTGGCACGTTGCTCCATAACATAATCCCATGTGTAAATCTCATTCTCCTTGAAATCATCCAGCAGGTTGAACGGTGTTCCTGACAGGCGCAGGACTTTTGTATCCTCCTTGACCAGTTCCGACATCACCGCTTTGCCGAGTTCGGTCTGCGTGCCCTCGTGCGCCTCGTCCACGATAACCAAGTTCCAAGGCGTGGCGAACACCTCATCGTTCTTGTTGAAGTTGCCGCCGACAAGTTCAGAGCCGCGCAAGTCCTGCATGGAGGCGAAATAGACATAGTGCAATCCCTCAACCTTAGCCCTTCGTTCAAGGCTTTCATGGCTCTCCCCGTTGTTCTTGGAGCCGTAGGCGAAGTTGTTGCGGTCATAGAATATCTTGCCGAAGTCCTCAAACCATCCGCTGTCCACCACGGGGCGATGGGTAAGGATGAGCGTGCGTTTGAAATCCATGTCCTTGACCATCTGCAAGGCGGAGAGCGTTTTGCCGAAACGCATCTTGGCGTTCCAGAGCATCTGGTTGCCTTTCCTGAACTGCCTTTCCGTTTTCTCAATGGCCTCGCGCTGTTCGGGACGGAACACGATGGGGCTGCGCCCATTTGTTACCTCTCCCGGCAAAAGAGATTCCTTGCCCTCCTTGACGGCTGCAATGGCACGCTTTACGACATCAAGCGTCGTTACAAACCATTCGTTAGCCTTGTTCTCCTTGTCAAACACCTTCCTCTTCACACCGGAACGCTCCAATACGGCATGTACCTCCTTGTCGTTGAACGAGCGCAAGCCGCCACGGTTGTACAGTGTCATTTCGGTATGCAACAGGTCGTAGCGTATGCCTGCGGTCTGCGTGTACTGGTTGATGCGCTTCCTTGCCGCCTCGTTCAGCGGCTTGCTGTTCGGTGCCAGTCCGATGACGCTCTCATCGTCACAGGTAGCCTCGCCTATCTTCAGGCAACCTTCGTGCTCGGCATCGTTGATGCGGAACACGTATACCAGCTTCAGTTTAAGGGAAGAAAAGTATTTCATAGGCATTCATTTTAGGAGGTCGATGTATCGGATTCGCTTACCTTTACGCCCGGTCTGCGGGTCTTTGGCGCGCCAGTCCTTTATGAGGCAGTAAGTGCCGTTGTGCCTGAAAATGTTGTCCGTGCGGCATCCCTCGCAAGTAGTCACAGTCCGTGTGGTTTCCCCGAAAAGGTCTGTGGATGTTTCCACCCTTTCGTGGCAACTATTTGGCACGACACCTTTCAGTCCGTCCATCTGCCATACGTTCCACGAAATGATGTAGGCGATGTAGTTCACGGACTTCGCCAACGGGTTTTTCCCGAACTTGGCACGGTAGTATTCGACAAAAGAGGCGAGCATGGATTCACGGGCGATAAGCAGGCTATCGCCCTGCCATTCGTAGGCATAGAGGCTTTTGTAGGCTTCCTGTGCGGCTTCCAGCCATTCGCCGGAAGTTTTGGTGTTCTCGCTGACCACGCGCAGTTTGCGGTCGAGCAGTCCGATACGGTCAGAAAGCGGAACAACTGCGCCTGTGGTGGAGTCATAGCGGCTGACGATATAGGGTGCTTCGCCGCAGGTGATTTCAAGACGTGTGTCACGGACATAATCCTTCCATGTCTTTCCTTCGGGGAAAGAAATTCTTTCAGGATTCGTTTTCCAGCCGTGCGTGCCGTCCTCTGACGTGTATTCCATATTGAATACGTCTTTCCTGCCGAACCACGCCTCGTCAATCAGGTTGTTCTGCGCGTTGCACACCCATGCAGGGGTGAACACCTCCGCCATGTCGCGGACACGTGCCGACTGGGTGTCCTTGTGCTTCAGGACACGGGGCATGATGACCTGACCGTTGTCACCCGTGATGAGTTCGGGCAATATCGGGTCATGGTAGCCATACCCTTTGCCAAGGTGCTCATAGTCGGGAGTCGCCCAGAAAATGTTGCACACAGCATCGCCCCTGCTCGTCGTGTGGTCTTTGAGCAGGGTGGACAGCAATCCGTGGGTAGCTTGCAATACGCTGTTCTCCAATATGTCGGCTGTTTCAGGCACGTTGATACACTCAGGTTAAGTGTATCTCCTGACGGGAGAGTATAATGCCTGATAATCAAACCGTTTATTTCTCATTTGTAAAACAACAGCCGTTTCAATGCTGCTTTAATGCTTGTTTGACGCATTTTTATGGAGTGCAAATTGCCCGTTTTTCACAAAAATGTGTAATTTTGCATCCGATAGTGTATCTCCCGTCAGAAGCACCCCTATTATTCCCAAACAACTTCCGATTACAAGTCTTTCAGGATAAGGGCGTTCGCCTTGTCTATCACCGAACCGTCCAATGATGCAAGGTAGATACGTGTGGTTTCCTCCGAATCGTGCCCCATGCCCTCGCTGATGATTGAAATGGGAATGTTCTTGCTCTTGGCGATGCTTGCCCAAGAATGCCTGCTCACGTACATGGTAAGCGGCGCGGCAATACCGCACAGGCGGGCAATCTCTTTCAGGTACTTGTTGATGCGGAACAGCGTGCTTTTGTATTGGCTGCGCAGTTTTTTGGAAGGCAGTTTCAGGATAGGGAGCAGGTAATTACCGGAACATCCTGCGGCATATTTCGCCACGGTTTCCTCCATGCAGCTTTCCCACCTGATGTGGAGCTGCTGTCCGGTCTTGTGCCTCCGGTAACTCAATATGCCGTTCTTCAGGTCGGATTTCTTCAGATAAGCCATGTCGATGAACGACATGCCACGGGTGTAAAACGAAAAGAGGAACATATCCCTTGCCAGTTCCCAATGCGGCTTTCCCGTCAAGTCAAGTTCCTTGATGCGCCGGATATCCTTCAGGGATATGGCGCGTTTCACGGTCTTGTCCATTCCCGTATAGACATGCCTGAAGGGATGTTTCTGTGCGGTCAGCCCCTTTTCCACGGCACGGTTGTAGGTGGCGCGCAGGATGCGCATATAGAAAGATATGGTATTCAAGGATGCGTCATTTGTTTTCAGCCATGCCTCGTATTCCATTGCCAAGTCCTCATCCATATCATCCAGCTGTATATCCTTGTTCCGCCTGAAACGCATGAAGCTGGACAAAGCAGACGCATAGGTTTCCGATGTGCGTTCCCTGTTCAGGCGTTTCAGTTGCCCAATGACGGAATCCATGAAATTGAAGAACGATTGCAGGCTTGTCTGTTTTCGATAACCGTCCACAATGGCATCTGCCGAACAGACACCTTTGAGCGTCAGGTTGCGGATGATATTCTCCAACCGCAATACGTCACGGCTGATGTGTTTTTGGATAATATGAAGATGGTACTTCCTGTCCACATCAGCCCAAGTGGGAATCATTACGGACGATGTCCCGGTGTTCCACTCATTTTCATGTACATGCAGGTCTGCCGTAATCTGGCGGACCGCGCGGTTGTGTATCACCTGATAATAGATGCTGCCCTCCTTGCCGTTTACGGAAGAAGGACGAAATTTCACTTTTACCGATGCCATTCACGTTACTTTTTGTTATTACCATTTATTCGTGTCACTTTCAATTTCTCCTGCATCAGACTGTCCGACAAGGTCTTTAACCCTTTATCGTAGCCATCAGCTTCCTGGCGAAGCCATTCAATGGTTTCCTCGTTGCGGTGAATGTCGAACACGTCATTCAGCCAAAAGATATGCTTCGCGTTGCATCCTCCCCACGAGCGGATGACGCGGAACTTCAACGCATCGTCCGCATACTGACGCTTGGATTTCCAAAGCTCTATGTTGCCCCAGATGGAAAGGCTGCACACGACACCCATGCCGACCAAAAGAGAGAATACCTTGCTCGACCGGATGTCGAAGCAATGGCGGTGGATATGCTCCTGCGGCTCGTCTTTCCGCTCTTCCGAACTTCGGACAAATAACTCTTTCAAGTCACGCAACAGGTGCAGAATCTTATTCGAAGCGTAAACTTCCGCCTCCCTAAACTTGGTCAACATGGCTTTGGTCTGCTGCTGATGCTCCCTTGCGGAACTGTCAAACAAGTCCTTTATGGGAGCCAAGTCCATTGCAGGAACTTGTCCTTCTGATTGTCCATTACTATCTGTTGGAGCGTTCTCCAACCTGTCGTTGATGCCCTTCAAGCCATTCTTAATGTCCTCGAAGAGCGCATAAACCTCATTATTATCCATTTTTAGAATCTTATTTTACGTTGTTTCTTTTTCTTGTTTCTGCGTTTTAATTCTTCCTCGAAACGGTTTTCCTCAGCCTGTCCGTCCGCGTTGTCCGGCATGAAAAGACCAATCGAACTGCTGTACAAATCATCGTTGCCCCTTGATTCGGATGGGAGTATAGGCAGTTCTTCACGATACGGCGATGATATGATTTCCTGCCGTTCATTGTGCCTGTTCCGTTCCAATGCCGTATCAATTTTGGCATAGCTGAACCGCCTGTCAATCTTGGAACCGCTGAACGAATAGCCGTTCATGGTGAAAACTACCCCCTGTACCTCGTCTGACTTGCCCTTGTACTTGAACCGCATATCCACGCCCTGTTTCTCCAAATTAGCGGCTAACTGCTGCCAGTTTCCGCACCTTGAAACCTCCGATTTAAGGATGGAGTAAAGTCCGTATTTGGTCTTGTCCGGCTCTTTCAAGCGGTGTTGCTTCACCCGTTCCTTGCCGCTGGCGAAGTACAGGTTATATTTCTTCGTCAGTTCCTTGCAGATGCGTGCGCTGCGTATCCGCTCGTTACGGTCACTGATAGTCCTGCCATTATTGGCGATTCGGTTGAACGTTATATGCACGTGCGGATGCTCCTTGTCGAAGTGGCGCACGATGAGAACCTGCGTGTCGGTTATCCCCATTTCCTTCAGGTATTCCAACGCTATTCCAGCCATTGCACGGTCGGTCAGGCGGTGTTCATCCTCCTTATGGAAAGCCAACGAGATGTGTCCGACAGGCTTCGTAACCTTTGGATTCATTTTTGATTGCGCCTCGAAGCTCATGGCTATCGTGTCCCTGTCCTCGGCAAACAGACCGTCACAGACAAGAATTTTAGCGTCCTTTCCCTTGTCAAGAATGTAGTTTACCACACCCCTGAAACTGCTTCCCTTTACGATTTTAGCTATCATATACGATTATCATATAAGGATTAAGTTCAGCAGTTCTTCGATACGTGCTACGAGTATTCGGCACTCCATCCTCACCGTGACGAAGCCTGTAGCGTTCGCCTTGTGCGCAAGCTGGTTCAGGTTGTTCGCCATGCCGCAGAGCTTGCGGACGTAATCAGTATGTTCCGGCGTGATCCGCTCCTTCACCTGACACTCCCTCATGCAACGGCGCAGGAACTCCCCGGCAGATATGCCTGCGTTCCGTGTCTTGCCTTTCAGCGTGTAGTAGTCCGATGTCGCCATCTTCACCGTGAGACGGTATTTCAGCTTGTCTG
>OLNP01000556.1_pt1 | contig 38578 bp, 17 predicted proteins | sample 1671951 | NCBI WGS metagenome assembly OLNP01 (sample SAMEA3136629, study PRJEB25190) | human gut metagenome | biome: human gut; feature: human-associated habitat; material: faeces | place: Austria | collected 2013
AAATCAGCGTAGTAGAGCCCACTCAACCACTGCGTCTTGTTCGACAATCCAAAAATAATTGAGAGGCTAGGACTTTTGTCCCAGCCTCTTCAAATTGTAGATATCTCTTTAATTTTTTAAGTATCATTTAGGTTGCATTATGTAAGAAACAGATGGATTACATTCTAAAAGAAGTTGGAGAATACCAACTTCTTTTTATCCATTCTATTAAAGACTAGGCCTGTACGACCATCATATAAAGAAATAAAGATAGGAGAAAGACGATACTAACAACAAGAGTCGCTAGCTTGAGTCCACGGTGGGAGCGCCAGTAACTTGGTTTTCCTAGGTTACTGGTCGCATCTGTTGAGAGCGATTGTTGTTGGCGAGGCTGCAGGGTGATCAGAACCACAAGAGCGAGGGATAAGATCGAGATCCCGATTGCAAATACCATTTCCATCTTAGGATCCTCCTAACACTCTGAAGAGGGTAAAAATAACTCCCAGCAGAATCACCAAACCAATGATCACATTAAAAGTAACATTGATCTTTTCAGAACGTGTCGTCTTTTCTTTTTCGGCAGGACGGCGTTTGAGAGACTCCATCCGTCCTTCTACTTCTTTGTAAAATAAATCTTTCTTACGATCACTCACTGTGTCCACCTATCCCTTCTTGCAAGCGAGCTTTGAAAACAGCTGGCTCAACGCTACTTGATTGGGCAATTTGTTGTGCGACGGCTTCTCTGTAGTTATCCACAGATTGGTAGATTTCCTGGATACGGGCCACCATATCTGCTTCTTTTCCTTGATCAAAGATATTGGCTTGTGCGAGGAAGTGGCGGTCATGCAGGGTATGGCTAAAGGTAAGGATGACTTGCTGGTGTTCGAAGGCCTTGCGAACAATACCTTGCACCTCTGCATAGTGGTTGATATCCAGATAAATACTAGAGACCTTAAGCAACTCTTTGATCCGCTCTTGACTGATATTTTGGTACAAGACCACATTTGGATAGCGGACCATAGACAAGAGGCTCGCAGACATCTCCGTCAAAGCTGCTACACGGAAGGTCACATTCGGCAAATTCTCTACTAGGTAGGTCAAGGCTTCGATCTGATCCGAATTAGTCAAAACAAAGGCGTCTTTACGGATATCGTCTTTCACCTTGAAATCATACAGGTAGCCAAGGGGTCCAAAATAGCTATGCTGATCTTGCGAGGTCAACTGCAAAGCGCGATGATAGGTCGCGTTTTGCGGAATCAAGATCTTCTTGGTCCGGATTTCTGGGCTCTTTAGAATCAACTGCATGTTGCCCGGAAGGCTGTCGTGAAGAGGCTCTTGCCACACCAAGACGTCGCGTCCTTTGATGCCTTTATTGCCTAGCTGGAGACTAATGCTAAAGGAGGTAGCCAGCGTATTGTAGACCAAACCATCTAGATCAAAACCACGATACTCTAGATAAAAGACAAAGTAATCTAAGCGATTCTTGAAAATCCGCATGGGTTGATGGTCCAAGGTCAAGATCAAATCCCCTGTTTGGTGATTCTCTGTCAAGCGCTCGATATCCCCTTCAAAATAAGTGGTCACCAAATACTGTCCCTGATCGCCACAAGTCGTTACAGCAATCTTACGACCGTATTGGTCATAGTGCTCAACCATGACCACTTGCCCCTTATCATCCAACCACTCCAGGCGCTCGACGATGCGTTTATAGGAAGCAGCATGGTACACAATTCGAGCCTTTTCTTGACCATAGTAGGTCACTTTTCCCGAGCTATTATCCCCAGAAACTTCCCAGAAATCAGGCACTGGAACTTCATTAAAGTAGCGTCCCCGCTTCTCCCCTTTTGCTTGTCCTAAGAAATAGATAAAGGGAGATTCGACACCGTCTGGTAAGAAACCATTTGGCTCCAAAACAACGGTCGGGTGGTCAAAGCCAGACTCTTTCATGGAGTGGAGCAAGTCTTGGCTTTCACGAGAATAACTATCAAATACGTTCAGCATGTGTCACCTCTTCTATCAATTGTGCCCAAGCTTCTTCTACTCGGCTGGTCAAAAAGTCTTCTGCACGCGCATAAGATGCTTGACGCATGCTGGCTAGATCATCCTTTTTGTATAGCTGGATGATTTTCTCCGCAAAGGCAGAAGCAATCTGGTCGACCACTTGATCTGCTGAAGGCGGAATGAGATAGCCATTTTTACCTTCTGTGACAAAGGTCTGATTGCCATAAGGAACATCAAAACCGATAATCGGAAGTCCAGAACCAATCGCCTCCATCAAGGTCAACCCAAAGCCTTCACTGGTCGACGCTGACAGGTAAACCTCATAATTCTTATAAATTTCCTCTAGATTGGCATGCCCTTTGAGATGGATATAGTCTGCCGCCCCCAATTCATCAATTAGAGAACGCAACTTGCCTTCTTCTCCACCTTTTCCATAGATGTCAAAAGACAGTTCTGGCAATTCTTTTTTGGCGCGAACCACTGCTCGCACCAACCAATCAATATGCTTTTCTGTCGCCAAACGAGAGGCAGTAATCATAGAAAACGGGGTGCGATTTTCGTTTTGTGGCAAGCTGGCAAGGCTTCCAACTGGAATGGTATAGATAGCTGGCCGATGGTTGGTGTATTTGGCAAACTGCTCTGCCAAGATTTCTTTTTGGCGGTCAGTAGCAACAATAAAGAAGTCCACCTTGTCTGCATTGGTAAATTGGTACTCGTAATAGTTGTTCCACAGGATATACTGATCATCGACATTATTGGCACTGAAGTGCTCGGCATGGACGACCACCCCCAGGCGGGCCTTTTGAGCTTCTTCAAAGATAGGCTGACCAATATTGGTTTCCCGATCTAAAATCACCAGATCTTGTTTGGTCAATTGAAGGGTCTGCATGAAGTAGCGGATCAATTCTTGGCGACCAACCAGGTAGCGATCTGGAAAACGATAGATTTCGCGGCCATCCGCCATCTGCATGCTGTAGGCAACCGTCCCGTCTTCATTGTAAAAGCGGCGCTCAATCAAGTTAGCTTGATTGTTCTTGGGAATGAAGTACTCGGTACAATAGCGGGTATAGGAGAAATAATCCTTTCTCACCAAAATTCCTCTAGACACGTACTCGCAGCGTTCGACGTAGGGACTGTTTTCTGCGCGCAGGTAGCAGGTCAAAAAGTTGTCCTGGTCCTCATAAAAGAAGCGTTTGATCTTACCATCGACTTCTTCCCGAGTCGGTTTTCCGGCAAATCCTGCTAAGACCTGATCAATGGTATAGGTCGTTGGCGCAATTTTTATATCTGTAAAATGGCTATAGAGCCAGATGATTTCATCATTTTTAAAACCGATATTTTCTGTTAAATGCTGGATATTATCGGCTAGAATCATATCCATAAAGACAAACTTGGCTGGTTGATGGATATTGCGTAACAACTGGGCACGGTAGGCCTGGGCATACTCAACACCACTGCTGGCCCAACCGATTCCAAGGTTGATATTGTATACTGTCATAATGTCCTCTTTTATGGGAAATGCAAGACAATTTCCCCTTTTTTATTGATTTCTACTCGACTTAGTAGGAGATTGCGGACCATTTGTTCTTTGGCCGCCTCTTTCATTCGTTCAAAGGATTGGTAGGCTTCTTGGAAAAATTCTACCAAAGGGTTTTTCTGACTGGTGTACTGACCAGAGAGCGCCATGCGCAATTGTTGCAGATAGTCTACCTGCTCTACCCAGTTTTCATCGATAGCTTTTAGGATGGCCATGCGCTGGAATTGGGCGATCACCTCGTCGGTGCCTAAGATCTCATACTTGGCTTCTAACTCGCTTTTAGCAATTTCCCATAAGAAATTCTCTTTGGTTTTCTTGCTACGGAAGGTTTGGTGGGCCTTTTCCGGATCTACTTGGTAGCTAACATTGTCTAACATATAGCGATAAAAAGCTACCGGTTCCTTGTATTCTTTTTTATGGACTACGCTTGAAAAGACGGAACGAAGCACTTTTTCAACGATATCATCCAAACGTCCTTCTTGTTTGATCAAGCGGTCGCGCTCTTCGTAGACGATGGCACGCTGAATGTTCATGCTTTCCGCAAATTCTAGCGTCATCCGACGACTGGCCTGACCAGAACTTTCACTAGCATTCTGGGCCCGTTCCACCAAGTTTCTATACTTGCGCTTGGTCAGAGCTTTGGCTGAACCAATCCGCTCATCCACATCATAGTCTTGATAGGTATCCTGGATCCAGTCTGGTCCCCAGTTTTTCATCAAATCGTCTTCCAAAGAGACGAAGAACTTGGTCAAACCGGGATCTCCTTGACGACCTGAACGTCCCCGAATTTGAAGGTCAATCCGCTGGTTCATCATCCGCTCAGTCCCAACAACCACCAAGCCACCTAACTCAGCGACTCCTGGTCCCAACTTGATATCGGTTCCCCGACCGGCCATTGAGGTCGCAACCGTCACAGCTCCTTTTCGACCTGATTCCTTAATGATCTGGGCCTCTCGAGGAGCATTGTTGGCATTGAGAAGATTGTGTGGAATTCCTTCCCGCAAAAGAAGGTTCGAATAAAGAATCGACATTTCAACCGATCCGGCAAAGACCAGAATCGGATTGCCCTTTTCGTGGACCTTCTTCACATAATCCAAGGAAGCCACGATTTTTTCCGGCAAGGTCTGATAGATTTCATCCGGCAAATCCTTGCGGATCTTCTTGCGATTGGTTGGGATCTTGATCACTGACATGGCATAGGTATCAAGAAACTCTGCCTCAGCGACCTTCCCAGTCCCGGTCATGCCACCCAACTTCCGAAACATCTTAAAGAGGTTTTGGTAAGTAATAGAAGCCATGGCCCGTGTTTCTTGGGTCAGCTTGAGACCCTCTTTAGCTTCAATCGCCTGGTGGAGTCCTCCTTGCAAGCGCGTCATTTCCATCAAGCGACCCGTCGCCTGGTCTAGTAAGACAATCTCCGGTTGCCCTTCGACATTGGGATGAATGACATAATCCTTATCCTTAATAAAGTTTTTATTGGCCTGCAGGGCTAAGCTGATATGGCGGACCAAGTCACGGTATTGGGGATCATAGAGGTTGGGAATAGCAAGAAAAGCTTCTGCTGCATGAGCTCCTTTTCGAGTCAACCAAACTCGTTTCTTTTCTTCATCAAACTTGAAGTCTTCCCCTTCTTTGAAGGTTTGGATCAGGGTATCAATAATCCCATAAAGGTTGGACTGGACCCGAGGAGAACCAGAAATAATCAAGGGAGTCTGAGCACTATCTAGAAGCACTGAATCAATCTCATCGACAATGGCGTAATTGAAGTCTGCCAAAAACTGGCCATCTGCTGAAGCCGTCAAGTTCTCTGTTAAATAGTCAAAGCCCAAACTGGTATTGGTCGTATAAATGACATCTGACCGGTAAATCTCTCGTTTGACTTCTGGATCTAATTCTTCGTCTTCTGATTGTTTCAAGGGAACTCCAACAGTCAAGCCCAAAAAGCGGTAGACCTGTCCCATCTCTTCTGCATCCCGAGTTGCCAGATAAGTATTGGTCGTAATAACCATGACCCCTTTGCCCTCTAAGGCATTGAGATAAACTGGCATAGTTGCCGTCAAGGTCTTTCCTTCACCGGTATTCATTTCAGCGACATTGCCTTGGTGGAGGACAATTCCTCCCATGACTTGCACGTCATAAGGAAACATGCCCAAGACCCGTTTATCGGCTTCCCGCGCAACCGCAAATGCTTCCGGCAAGAGATCATCCAAGGTCTCACCCTTAGCTAGACGTTCCCGAAATTCCACAGTCTTCTCCTGTAGTTGTCGATCCGTCAAGCGGGCCATGTCATCCTTCCAGCTATTGACTTCTTTTAAGATTTTTTTGATGTTTCTTAATTTAACGTAATCCAATGTAATCCTCTTTTTTTGCAGTGATGTTCGTCTATTCGAGAACTTCTGCTCCCTCAGACGATATTGGTTGAATCGTGAAATAGTGGAAGGTAAACTCTTGCAAACCTGCACTGAGCAAGCGTACTTCATAGGCGTATGCTTGATCTGGATAGGTAAACGGCAAGCGACCTTCTGCGGTTACTCGACGGCCAACGACCTCTCCAAAGCGATCTTTGAAGACGATTTCTACCATAACGGTATGAGCAGGAGTCGCTTCCATCGTGATAACCAATTCATAATCTTGCTCTCTTTTGAGCAGGGGCAGACTAGGAATTTGACGAGTTGCGCCAAAATTTGTCTGCGAATGCCAAGTTTTCAGCACTTGACCAGATGGCATGAGGGGGTTCTGAAACTGAACGCTTCCTTGGTCAGTCGCTTGAATGGTCGACCCCCAAAGATAATCTGCCAGAACGGTATCGCCCCAGTAGATTCGTCTGCTTTCATTTTCTTTTATTTTTATCATTGGTTTCTTCCAAAGTCTCTTTCCATGATTTCTTTGTACTGGGTCACAAACCACTCAATGATTGGACCACTCGCATCATTGTGTCGACCGGCGCGGCTAGTACTGATAATACGAACCGGCAATTCATACAAGGCCTCTAAAATATCTGGATAAGCTTGCTGGTCGTAGTCATCATCCCTCATATAAGCAAGGGCTAAAATCGTATCCTTGAAATCTGCCTGGTCAAACCGTTCCCAGAAGCGTTGATTGAGCTGACCGATCCCTTCTTGCGACACTTGACCAATGATCAACTGCATCATATCTAGGGATGTTCCAAACTCATCTGGACGTTTAAATTTCAGGTTGGCAGCGACATCCCCCAGGTTGACAATAGGTTTTCCGACCAAGATCGCATGAGGAGAATAAAGGGCACCATAGTAAAGGGCACCAAAGGTCCCCATGGACAAGCCTGAGAAATTCATATCTTTTGGCTCAAAGCCGAGCAAGTCCAAGTGCTGATCAATAAAGGCAGTGATTTGATTTTCCAATTCTTCTGAGCCCATATAGAAGGATCCACCTTCCAGTCTTGGGTCAGAAAAGAGAATAAAGGGACTCCCCATCGCACGCATCATCCCAAACCCTTCAAAACCTTCGGCCGGACGATACCCAGAAAAGTAAATGTTTAAAGGTGGCTTCATATCGCCAGGATGGAAATAAGCAAAAATTTCTTGGCGTTTGTGGTCCCGTAGCGTCTTAGCTCCTACGGTCATCTCTCCTAAAGGACCATGTGACAAGCGCTTATGTAGGGCTCCGATCGTAAGCGTCCCCTCTCCTTTTGCTTCCAGCGAAAAGGCTAGGTAATAAGGCTCTGCGCCGTCCAATTCTAGTGGTTGTGCCATCTCTTCTTCTGAAAAGACTGCATCTTTGACCCACTCTCCCAGAGCACCAAAGCGGTAAAATTGAATCCGCAATTGCAGCTGACAGCTTGGATCTTTTTCATATTCCAACCAAAAATTGATGGGACGACTAGCATCATACACGTAGTTGTAGACCCACTGAGCAATCGGTGTAAACTCTTCACCGTATGATCCATCTAGCTGAAGAAAATGTTGCCCCAGCACCGTTTGCTGGCCCGCAAAATCCGGTCTCACTCGCAGGTCACGAACCGTAAAGGCATCTCCATATTGATTGTCGTATAAAAAGCGCTCTAAGACGTAGAGAAATTGATGCTTGTTTGAGAAATCCCAGGGTTTTGCTTGCTTGAGCCTTAATAGGTGAGCCAATTCTTCAGAAGGCACCTCTAGTTCATGGCTTTGATCATAAAAAACGGTATACGGCTGGAAATAAGCCAGGTCTTCTCCTAAAGCTAATAAATCTTCTGGCTTTTCCAGAATCAAGGCTTTGAATTTGGAGATTTCCTCTTCTTCCATATACTCTTTGAGCGATGGAAGAGTGGTAGCTTGAAAAAAGTGCCAGCCTAGTCCAGCAGGAAGCTCCACTTGATCCTGCCAACTGCTTGAGCCGATTTGGAGAATATGGGGTATTTGTAATTTTTTATCCATGACGTTCTTTCATCCATCCTTCCCATTTCTCGATCAAGCGTTGACCGGTGTATTCTTGAATTTTTTCGATCGAGTAGACCAAGGCTTCGTTCCAAGGCTTCAATTCCAATAAAAAGTGAGTAATCGCCTTCTCTAATTCCTTGTCTCCCTTTGATAAGACATAGCCGTTTTTCAAATGATCGACATATTCTGTCTGGACGCGGTTGACCTGAGGAATCCCAGCAGAGATCCCTGCAATCTGCGTGTAGAGGTTGGGTTCCTCGCTTAAATCTACGATCAAGCGTGTTTTCTCCAACTCTTGAATAATGTCATTTTCATTTGAAAAATTCTTTACTACAAAGCGGTAGTCCGGTGCGTCTTGTACAGACTCTTCATCAATAATCTGGTTTTCCCCAAGCCCTTCCATTTGGGCTGGTGATTGAACCAGATGCAAGTCCTGCTCGCTAGCGATCAATTCCTCGAGTTGCCCTTCTAATTCCTTAACACGCTCCGGTGATCCATTGTAAAATGCAAAAACAACCTCAAATAAAGGATGTTGCGCCAAGACCTCCAGAACCTTTTTGAGCTGGCTCTTACTTGGAAGCTCGGCTTCGTTGACATAAAAGTAAATCTTTGATTCCTTGCGCTCCTGACTAGAGCCCAAACGAAGGCGGGAGTCAAAAGAGGTAATTCGGTGTGTCTTCTGAGCCAGGCTAGGAGAAAAGACCCCAATCGCTTCTTTGGTTTTTTCACTATCTGTAATCAAGAGTTGGGCATCAATCATATCAAAATAGAGGGCAAAGTTTTCGGCAGACAAGGGCTGACGATCCCCGTAGAAAGACAAGACTTTCTTGACACTACTTGCTGTATCTTGTAAAAAAGCCAAATTTGCTGGATGAGCTGCCAAAACCAACTGATCTCGTCCTGGAACCAAGGTTGCTAGCTGCTCCTTCATTTTTTCAGCGACAACGTCTCCCATATTGGCATAGCTTTCTTTTTTGAAGGCATGAAAGAAAGCTTCATTAACCATGACGGAGTGGTTCTCTTCGATCAACATCTCTCTCAAAACCCATTGCCCATCAAAACTCAGATACTCTTGGAAATAGGGTTTTCCCTCATTGTAGTAGATTCTACTAGAGATAAAGCCACGATCATCTAAGTACTCGATGTAGCTGATCTCGTCATTCTTATAACGGGTCAAAGAGAGAAGGTTTCCATCCACTCCCATATCAATTTTTGCTAGGTGGTGGCCCTTTCGAAATGCCATCACCAAAAAGGGAGTATAGGAAAAAGTGGTCTCACTCGGCCATTCGATGTCCTGAAGCTGAACTGGGCGCATCGCCAAACTAGACGGAACCTGTTGGATCTTATCAAAAATCGAAAGCACATCTGTCTCTAACAAATCTTGGCGGTGCAAAAAATAGCGCAGTTGTGGACTATATTGAGGCAACAATAAGATCCGATCCATTTCTGCTTCTTGAAAAATACGAACTTGATTAATGGTATCGTCAAATTCAATGGACTCTCGCATCCAGTACCAAGGGGTAGCTGTTTGCTGCCAGATGCGGTCCGTTCCATACCAGGCTGGTACAAAATAATACATGGTTACTCCTAGAATATTCTTGTATAACGTTGATTCACACGAAGGGCACGAATTTCTTCTCGGATATTGTAAATCATCCCGACAAACATGAGGAAGGTTCCTGGAATCATGGTCAAGCGCAAGAGATCTTTATCCCATAACAAGAGAGAAAAAGGAAGCGCCGTGAAGAGGATCAGATACAAGGTCCCAAAAACCGTCAAGCGTAGCACAATTTTATTAATATAGCGACGTGTATCTGCTCCAGGATAGACATGATCGATATACTCGGAAGCCTTCATCATCTTATCTGCAATTTCTTCTCCATTCACATTGACAAAGGCGAAAGCAAAAGAGAGAAGAGCGATCATCAGGATGTAAAGAAGGATCCAAATCGGATCTCCCATCACCAAGTGTTTGGCTAAACGAGCAGCCCACTTGGCATTGGAATCCATAGACAAGATCAAGAGCATAGCATACTGAGGAATGGACACCAAGGTCATGGCGTACATGAAGGGCATCCCTCCTGCCGGGTTAAGCTTGATATCCAAAAAAGTATAACTTTTCAAGTTGTTGTGGATCCCTAATTTATTGACAGGAATCTGGTACTTGGAATATTCCACCAAGACTGCCACATAGACAAAAATCAAGATAAAAATCACGCCCAGAACATAAGCGATCTCTGGGATATTATTGACACTTGAAAGGGTCTGCATCACATCTTCTGGCAGGTACATAACCATCCCAGCCATCATGATCACAACAGAACTTCCAAGGCCCAAAGCGGCATTTAGATCGGAGAGCCAAACTAAAAAGAAGGCTCCGGCTACCATAATCATGGTATTGACCGCAATGACAAGTCCGGGGTTCAACCCTGTCTTCAAGGGGAGATACATGGCCACTGCCAAAGACTGGACGATGGCGAGCGCCAAGGTCACGTACATCTTTCGCCGCTCCACTATCTCCGTGCTGGTTTTTTCGAGGTTAAAGCGTTTTGAAACGGTAAACATCCGCCACAAAATCATGGAAGACATCCATGGGGATAGACCGATCGAAAAGATCGACATCCCGCGGAGATTTCCCCCCATCACAGCGCTTGAGAGCTGCAAGCCCGTTGTCGTTCCCTCATTGAGTCTCAAGGCCTTTGATAAGTCAACAAAAGGCAGGGAAATTTTACTTCCCAAAACATAAATAAAGACGAAAAATATCGTCCAACAAAATCTCTTTCCTACTTCAGATCGTTTTAACATTTCTTTTAAACTTTCTCTTACTCATTTTGACTCTTCCACCAGGGAAACAGCCTTTAAATATGTGCCTTTAGAGCATTTTATCTCAACTTATTTTACCATAATTTGCGACTTTTCCAAACTCATTTGTCACTAATATTTGATAATATTTCAAATTCCCCATTTGGTACCGTATTCAACAAAAAATCCTTCAGATGTTTATCTGAAGAATCTGGTTTACTTGGACATTATTCTCCTAAAGCCATGATGGTATCGACAAATAATTTCTTTGTAAAATAGCCATTGCGGATCAAATAAGAAGTATATTGAGCCTTTCGGACCATTTGGGCATACTCTTCTTCTGTACAGTCTTGGACCAAACGATTGGCTTCTTCAAGACTGGAAGCTACAAAGCCGAGCCCTTTTTCTCGAATATAGTCTGCATTTGACAAATAGTCTGGCACTACTACTGGAAGACCTGCAGATAGATAAGTCGATAGTTTGTAGGAAATATTTTCTTTGTAGTAATCCCGCTCATCCTCAGGATTCTCAGAATTTCCCCAGACAAGCCCAAAACCACCCTTGGAAAGCTCGAGAAGCAACTCTTGTTTAGTCCGCCAGCCTTCTATATGGACCTTAGAATAATCGACTCCTTCAACTGGTTCGGTATAGACATGAAGGGGTGTCTCATATTTCCAATCGATGATATGTGGGAAACGCGACGGATTCCCTGAGAAGATCATTTTTTTCTCAAATTGCGGAGTATAGAGATCCAAACTGTGGGTCAAATCCCACAACTTTTGGACCACATATTTTTTCACTGTGAGCCCTTCTGATACTAGACGATGGTACATTTGCTCTGACGGAACAACGACCAAATCACTCTGATTGTACATGTCGATATAGTTAGGCATTAGGTAATAATTGCTCTCAAACATGAGTGGTGGAACATCATGGATAAACATGACCAGCTTGGTTTGAAGGAGTTTTAACTTATCAACCAAACGACGGTCCCACTCAATTCCATTCCAAGAAGGAGATTGAACGAAGACAATATCCCCAAAAGCAACGCCTGCTAAAATCCCATCCATTCGCGAGTTCAATTCGCTAGCTGGTTCATTGCTATGATCATAAAAGTAGATCCCTAATTCATTAACCCCAAGTTCACGAACGACATTCATAATATCGTTTTGTGCCATCAGGGCAACACTTTTCGAAGATTGCCCAAATAAATTTGTAAAATGGATTTTCATCTCTTTCCTCTGACTCTTCTTTTTTAATCCCATATTTTCTGAAGATATGAAGGCAAACAGAGCTTTTCACAAAGTAACCTTTTTCATATCCCTCAACGAAAACTTCCTCATTCATTATAACATATTTCCCAACTTCTTAGACATTCTAGATCAATAAAAGACCGGTTCATTCCGGTCTTTTAAGGTTTTATTTGCCATCTTTTTTCCGAATTCCTAAAAGGGCTAATCCAGACAGAAGAATGGAAGCTCCTGTAGCAAGAATATTAGATGAAGGATGGGCACCTGTCTCTGGAAGAGCAGGTCCGGAAGAGTGCGTCGCACTTAGCGAGCTTGCATCTGATGGAGATTCTGAGTAAGAGGTGTCTAACGAAGACACGACAGACTCCGAAGAACTTGTCACAGCAGAGAAACTTGACGCATAAGACACACTGATCCATTCAGAAATTTCCTGCGATAAGGATTGACTCTCTGTTGATGATGCGCTTATAGAATCTGAAACACTCGTCAAAGGAAATTCAGATACTGGCATGGACGTTGAAGCCGATTCGCTTGCTGAAAGGAGCGAAGTTGATTGGCTATAGGAGTCTGATTTTGAAACAGATGTTGATGCTAGAGATTCTGAATGGGATGTCCATTGTGAAGCAGATAGACTCTCAGAAACGGATCGAGAGAACGATCCAGACTCTGAAACCTGCGATGCAGCTACAACATGAGAAGTTGAAGCTGATTCGCTTGTCGAAGCAGAAGCTTGAACTAATGAATCTGATTGACTTGCAGAAACGGACCTGCTGGCCGATAAGGATTCCTTAATCAACGACTCTGATTGACTGGCAGAGATAGATTCTTGAGCCAATGAATTTGATTCACTTGCCGAAACGGATGCTTGTACCAAGGAGTCTGATTGACTTGAAGAAACTGATTCTTGTACCAGTGAATCGGATTGACTCGCTGAAACGGATTCCTGAACCAAGGATTCTGATTGGCTTGCCGATACCGATGCTTGAGCCAACGAGTCTGATTGGCTGGCAGAAACTGATTCTTGTACCAGCGACTCTGATTGACTGGCTGAAATCGACCCTTGAACTAGCGAATCGGATTGACTCGCTGAAACGGAGTCCTGAATCAACGATTCGGACTGACTAGTAGAAACGGATGCTTGGGCCAAGGAGTCGGATTGAATTGTCGAAACGGATTCTTGTACTAACGAGTCTGATTGACTAGCTGAAATCGACTCTTGAACTAGTGATTCTGATTGGCTGGTCAATACAGATGCTTGAACCAACGAATCTGATTGGCTAGCAGATACTGAGACTTGAACCTGCGACTCTGATTGACTGGCCGATACAGACTCCCGAACCAATGATTCCGATTCACTCGCAGAAACTGACTCTCGCACCAACGATTCTGATTGACTCAATGATGTTGATTGCAAATCAGTCGATACTTGCGATTCCGACTGACTCATTGAATCAGAACGAGAAAAGGACATAGATTCTGTAATTTGAGACTTAGATTCGATATCAGAAGTAGATTGCGATTGACTTTCGGAAACTGATACTTGAATCAAGGACTCAGATTGACTAGCTGAAATCGACTCTTGAACTAGCGAATCGGATTGACTCGCGGAAACTGATTCTTGAATCAGCGAGTCTGACTGACTGACAGATACTGATTCCTGAACCAATGACTCGGACTGACTTGCGGAAACGGATGCTTGAACTAACGAATCTGATTGGCTGGCAGATACTGATTCCTGAAGCAAAGAATCGGACTGACTTGCGGAAACCGACGCTTGAACCAAGGAATCAGATTGACTAGCTGATACGGATTCTTTGAGCAACGAATCGGATTGGCTAGACGATACAGATGCCTGAAGCAACGACTCTGACTGACTCAACGAAACGGATTCTGACAGCTTTTTGCTCATCAAAATAGATTGTGACAAGGAAATCAGTTGAGAAACCACTTCCTCCGATCCAACCGCCGATGTTGACTGCGACTGAGACACAGAAATTGATCTAGATGCTAAATTAGATAAGGATACCGACTGACTCAACGAAACAGATTTCGAGGCTTTTTCAGACTCACTCTTAGATGCTGATGCTGCTTTTGATTGTGAGTCGGATTGACTTGCCGATAAAGATGCCTGAACCAACGACTCAGACTGGCTGGCTGAAACCGAAGCTTGAACCAAGGAGTTTGATTGACTGGCAGATACTGACTCCTTAATCAATGACTCTGACTGACTGACGGAAACCGATTCCTGAACCAGTGACTCTGACTGACTTGCAGAAACCGACGATTGAACTAATGACTCTGACCGGCTAGCTGAAACGGACGCTTGATTCAACGAGTCTGATTGACTCGCTGATACGGATTCCTGAAGCAACGACTCTGACTGACTTGCAGAAACGGATTCTTTAACCAGTGACTCTGACTGACTAGCTGAGACGGATTCTTTAACCAGTGACTCTGACTGACTAGCTGAAACGGATTCTTGAATCAACGAGTCTGATTGACTGGCAGAAACGGATTCTTGTACTAACGATTCGGATCGGCTAGCTGAAACAGATGCCTGAACCAAGGATTCTGATTGGCTAGATGATACAGATGACTGAATCAAGGAATCGGACTGACTCGCTGATACAGATTCCTGAATCAATGAATCTGATTGGCTGGCGGAAACTGAATCTTGGACCAGCGACTCTGACTGACTGGCGGAAACTGATGCTTGAATCAAGGACTCTGACTGGCTTGCTGAAACCGACGATTGAACCAACGAGTCTGATTGACTAGCAGAAACTGAGGCTTGAACCAAGGAGTCTGACTGACTGGCGGATACAGATTCTTTAATCAAGGAATCTGATTGACTGGCTGAAACCGACTCTTGGACTAGAGACTCCGACTGACTAGTGGAGATCGATTCCTGAACCAACGAGTTGGATTCGCTTGTCGATACAGATTGTGACAAGGAAATCGAGGTTGAAACCTGTGAATCTGATTGACTGGCGAAGCTAGATGCTTGTGACAAGGAAACGGACTCACTGACCGAAACAGATTGAGAAGATGAAATGGATTCTGAAACTAGTGACTCTGAAGTTGAAATCGAGAAGTTTTGAGATTGTGAAGCAGATTCTGACGGTGTCATCTTCCGATAGTAATAATTCACACTCGTTAAGGGGTATGAATCTACTATTTTTTTGATCGTTTGTTTGAAGTTGGAAAAACCATCTGCTCCTTGAGGTGTTGCATCTTCTCCAACGACCATGGTCGTATTTTTATCGAGGTATGCTGATTTTGGAAGTTCCGTGAATGGTTTTGGAACAGTATATTCTATTCCTGTTTTCTCATCAGTGTAAGTAACTGTCTCCTTACTAGAGAACCAACCTGTAATATCCAACTCAAAATGTTGGTAATCTATTCGTCTTGGTGTAACATTCAGGAAATAATCCTTGTTTTTACTTTCAACTTTACGAGTTCCACCTAAATCTGAAAGGTTATCCGTACTATCTTGTTTAAATTCTTTTTCATAAACAAGTGTATATACATCGGTTACCTTAGCATTTCCTACATCACCACTACTAACATCATGGATTTTAGAAGGATCTAAAACATAGTAGCGAAGAGAATAATCACCATTTTGATTAAGGGTGACAACTTCACTTTTAATGAAATGCTCACGTGCATCCCCTAATAGTTCAACTCTTGATTTCCCATTCTTGCTATTATCGAACACCCCACTTTGACGATTTGGGAATACGGTATGCGCTGGGACCTGTACATAACCAGGAAATTCGCGTGGATTAGAAGCTGTATAATGCTGGCCTTCCAATCCGTAGATTCTATACTCTAGTAAGGATCTTTCTTTCCCCGTTGGTTCATATTGCCCATTGAACCATCTACCATTCGGGTCCACTTCTCTATAGAAGGTCGATTGTTGTCCCATCATAGATGGAATTTTGATACTAGGATACGTCCTAATCAATTGCCCTTGATTCTCAGGCGTCATGACATCATAAATACTCCGGAATAAGAAAGCCTGTTCCGGAATAAAATTCGTTAGCATTCCAAAGGTCCCATTACCTGTAGAAGGTTCCGAATTAAAAACCTTGTTCCCAAGGGGAGCCTGACCAATTAGTACTTCTTTTGGTAATTGAATATCTTGGCCATATCCTTCTGGAGATACAGTTTGTGAAAAAATTTCAGCCCCATCTGATTTCCGAACAATGCGGAAATAAACATCCATTGCCTTATGCTTTTCCGGGTCTATCTCACTGATATCAATCGACATGGTCGCATAGTAACCAAGTGACTCTCCTTGTTTATTCACAAAGTCCCAAATACCAAATGTATAACGATTGGTGTAGGGCTCACCTAAAAAATTTTTCAACTCTTCAGGCGAAAACCTTAAGAGATCTTTATCTAGATGAGGATCCTTAGCATATCCTGGTGTGTCAAGTGTAGGATCTTCTACACTCGCACCATTGGGATCTTCTGGGTTCGGGCTCATATCCAATACATCATCAGCCAAGTATGTTTCCTCAGCTAGAGGAGCCAACTGAGCAGAGATCGCAGGTTTCCCATCTACAATTGTATTTCCCACAAAACCTGCAGCTGTCAAGGTCGTCATCATCTCATCGACAGCTTTCTCCAAACGATCGCGCTGGTCAGCATAAGCTTGAGCACTGGCATTGGTATGGATCAAGTTATTACTTGCAGCCACTTCGGCCTGCACTTTGTTAATGACCGCTTCGACCACTGCTCGGCGATCAGTGTCCGTCATTTTAGATGCGTAATTCCCTGCAATTTCTTGAAGCAATTCAGCTTCAGAGGTATTTTGTTCCAAAACAACGGCTTCTTCTAAACTAGTCGGCTCCTCAACAACCACCTCTGACTCTAAAGCTTGAGCAGACTCGCTAACTGCCGTTGATAATGCAGTTGATCCAACTTCGCTCAAGGACAAAGAAGCGGATTCACTGATTGAAGCAGATGCACTCACAGATGTAGAAAGGCTGGTTGATCCTGAAACAGAGCTGGATTCTGAAGACTGGGTAGAGGTATTTCCTAAGACCACACTATCTACTTCTGCCAAGGTTTCCTGTTTTGTCTCGGAAACCGTTGGTGCAAGTGATGTTGCATCCTCCGCCTTAGCAGTCGTAGCAAGTACAGCACCACCAAATACAGTCCCTACCGTAATCAAACCTTTTAAGAAGGCTTGGTTATGCTTTTGACTTTCTATTTGATCTTGCTGTACGTTGGCAATGATGGTCTCCTCCACTTGCCCACGCACCACGCGAAAGAGGCCTAGAGCAGCCGTTGATGCCCGAAGCCAATTTTTTCCTGATTTAATTAATTTGAAGCGTACGACACGATCTGTTTCACGAAAGTTTCCTTTTGAACGCTTAAATTGCATGATATTCCCCTTACATTGTAGTCATTATTAATTATACAGGAATACTACGTAGATTCAAGTAATTTGCTACAAAAAACTTCTATATTATTGTTTAATTTTCAAATTTTTTTGTAACACATTAAAAATACTTCATTCTACTAGTAAAAAAGTGAATCTCCTATGAGATTCACTCGAAAAAAATGATATTTCCAACTAGATCAGTTACCCTTCTTTTTACGTCGGGTAAGTCCAGCAATTCCAGCTAACCCTGTAACTAGCCCAAGAAGAGCTGATGTTACAGATCCTGATTCGCCAGTATTCGGAAGCACCACAGATTGGCTGTGTTTTTGTGATCCACTTGCTGATTCTGATGCAGACAATGACTCTGAATGAGAAATTGATTGGCTCATTGAGTTAGAGTATGAACCGCTACCATATGTTGATCCTGATTGTGATTGACTCACTGAAACTGAAGTACTTACTGATGTTGAAGTTGATTCAGGTGCAGAGGTACTCAATGATGCTGACTCAGATGCAGATACTGATGTCGAAACTGAAAGCGAAGTAGAGACTGACTGGCTTTCTGATACTGAACTGCTCAACGATGCTGACAATGATTCGGAGGTCGAGATTGATTCAGACGTTGATACTAATTCCGATGTTGAAACTGATTCAGACGTAGACACTGATTCGGATATTGATACTGATTCAGATGCAGAAACTGATTCGGATGTTGACACCGATTCAGACGTAGACACTGATTCAGAAGTTGATGCTGACTCGGACGCAGAGGCTGATGCTGAGACTGATTCAGATACAGAAACCGATTCGGACGTTGAAACTGACTCAGACGCTGACTCGGATGTTGACACTGATTCAGAAGCAGACGCTGACTCGGATGTTGATGCCGATTCAGAGGTTGAGACTGATTCTGATGTAGAGGCCGACTCAGAGGCTGATGCTGACTCAGATACAGAAACTGATTCAGACGTTGAGACAGACTCGGATGTCGATACCGACTCAGACGTTGATGCTGACTCAGACGCTGACTCGGATGTTGACACTGATTCAGAAGCAGAGGCTGATTCGGACGTAGACACTGACTCGGATGTCGAAACTGACTCTGAAGTAGAGACTGACTGACTTTCTGAGACTGAGCTACTCAACGATGCTGACAATGACTCAGAGGCTGATGCTGACTTAGAGGTTGAGACCGATTCAGAAGTTGACGCTGACTCAGACGTTGAAACTGATTCCGATGTAGACGCAGATTCGGACGTTGAAACTGAATCAGACGTTGATACAGATTCTGAGGTAGATGCTGACTCGGATGTCGATGCCGATTCAGAAATAGACACTGATTCAGATACAGAAACCGATTCGAACGTTGAAACCGATTCGGACGTTGAAACCGACTCAGACGTTGATACTGATTCGGATGCAGATGCCGACTCGGACGTAGACACTGATTCAGATGTTGATACTGACTTAGACGTTGATGCTGATTCAGAAATAGACACCGATTCAGATACAGAAACCGATTCGGACGTTGAAACTGATTCAGATGTAGATACTGATTCAGACGTTGATACAGACTCAGACGCCGAGACTGATTCAGATGTTGAAACTGACTCAGACGCCGATACCGATTCAGAGGTTGAGACTGATTCAGAAGCAGATGCTGATTCGGACGTTGACACTGATTCAGAGATTGAGACTGATTCCGACACTGAGACTGACTCAGACGTCGAGACTGATTCGGAGGTCGAAACTGACTCAGAAACAGAAACTGATTCAGAGGTTGATGCTGACTCGGATGTTGACACTGATTCAGATACAGAAACCGATTCGAACGCAGATACTGATTCAGAGGTTGAAACCGATTCAGAAGTTGAAACTGACTCAGACACAGAAGCTGATTCAGAAATTGACGCTGACTCTGATGTAGATGCCGACTCGGAGGCTAAGACTGATTCTGATGTCGATACCGACTCAGACATTGAAAATGATTCGGATGCTGATACTGATTCCGATGTTGACGCAGATTCCGACGTTGAAACTGATTCTGATGTCGATACAGATTCAGAGGTTGATACAGATTCTGATGTAGATGCTGACTCAGACGTAGATACCGACTCAGAGGCTGAAACTGACTCTGATGTCGAGATTGATTCGGACGTCGAAACGGATTCAGATGTTGATGCCGATTCTGATGTCGATGCCGATTCAGAGGTTGAGACTGATTCTGACGTAGATACTGACTCAGACGCCGATACTGATTCTGACGTTGAAACCGACTCAGATGTTGATGCTGATTCAGAAGTAGACACTGATTCAGATACAGAAACCGATTCGGATGTAGACACTGATTCTGAGGTTGACGCTGACTCAGACGCGGACAATGACTCGGATGTCGATGCTGATTCAGAAGTAGATACTGATTCAGATACAGAAAACGATTCGGACGTTGACACTGATTCAGAAGCAGAGACTGATTCAGAGGCTGAGACTGACTCGGATACCGATTCGGATGTTGACACTGACCCAGACGTTGAGACCGACTCAGACGTCGAGACCGATTCGGATGCAGACACTGATTCAGATGTAGAAACCGACTCAGACGTCGATACCGATTCAGAGACTGAAACTGACTCTGATGTCGAAACTGATTCGGACATTGACACTGATTCCGACTCTGAAACTGACTCAGAGGTTGACAATGATTCAGACGTCGATGCTGATTCAGAAATGAATACCGATTCTGACACTCGTTCACTCTCCGAAACTGAGGTGGAGACTGTTACGGACTCACTAGTGCTGGCTGATACCGAAGCTGATACAAGAGCATTCTTTGAAGCAAGCTCTGATGCACGAACAGATTCGAATCGACTTGTCGAAATAGACTCTGAATTCGATACAGATTGACTATATTCTGTTGAGTCCATCGTTACCGCAACCAAATTACTTGCATCCGAATAAACCGGATGATCACCGTAGAAGATGAGAGCTTTTGCATTCACTCCACCTGACTGCAAGGGCACTGTAGGCACTACTATCACCTGACCAGAAGCATCGGCTACTGCTCTTCCAACTTCTTCGTCATTGTTATACAAAACGACTGTCGACCCAGGATTGGCACCTGTCACTGTTACAGGTGTCTGGGTATTCGCTTTCTCCAATAGTCGCGTCGTAACTGTAGGTACTGGAAGGTGCTTGACAGGGACAGTCACATCATTTGAAGTGTTATCTTTATAAGTAATAGTCACTACACCTGACGCTGAGACAGAATACTCCTTGAAGTCCTTTGAGCTCACAATTTGGGGATTAGATGCCTTGAACGCTTCCCAGATCCTATCTTTCTCAACCTCTGCTAGATTGCTAGTATCGTTGACATAGAGCTCGGTCGCTACATCTCTAATCGGGTTACGAATGCCGTCATTTTGAGGTAAAACTTTAATTCGGAAAGAGCGATCAATAAACTGATTGTTCGAATTGGTAAAACGAACTGTAATCGTATAAGTCTTTCCGGGTTCTACGACCTCATTTCCTCCAATTTTCCCTTCGATCAACATAGGTGCGAACGGAGATTTCAGAGTCGCATTGGGAACTAAAACGCCTTCAATGCGCTCACTGTTTGGAGCATATCCCATATAGGTCAAGATGACCCCACCACTTCGCTCTCTTACAATGTACTGTAGCTTAACAGGGTCTGAATTGTAAGCTGTAATCAAATAATTATTTGCAGGTCCACTCATGAAAAACGGCGCACGAAAACGATTCTCTGCATCTAACGAACCGCCTGTGCGCGGATCTCGTTGGCCTGATGTCGCACGAAGCACCGCATTGGCTAAGCGATTCCGAGCACTCTTTGCTTGGCCTTCAACAGCTTCAATTTGGATCGCTGGATTGGACAAACCGCTTCGAATCGCTTCTAAAGCCAGATCTCCACTTTCAATAGCAGATTCTGTCCCAGGGATCTCCAAAGCCTGAGCACGATAGGCGTATAAATCCAAAGCCAAGGCTTGTAGACGTTTTACGTCTTCCTCTGAGCGAGTGGTTTGATTCTCGTTTACTTTCTCACTGATTTCAGGATCCTGTTCAGAAGCTAACGGACTGTCTACATGACTAGCTGAATTACTTGCAACATAGGATTCGCTCAAAGAAACCGACTGTGATAAAGAACTACTTTTTGAAATAGACTGACTACCTGACTCCGTATGTGATAGGGATTCACTGACAGACCGGTTCATTGATCCAGAATCTGTAGCAGATGTCGTCCCCAAAACAAAACTGTCCTGACCAACCACACCTGTTGTTGGAATGATTTCAGATTCAAGAAACGAACTCACCTCATTTTCCTCTGCCAACACAGGTGTAGCAATTGTAGTTGCTCCAGCAAGAGCCCCCAACACAAGGATCCCTTTAGAAATCGGAGCAGGAACTGGATCAGCAGAAGTTTCGAATGGTCCCACGATTTTATCAGTCGCATCACCACGAGAGATACGAAAAAACCCTAGTTGCGAGATAGATGCCCGCACCCAAGTTTTTCCTGATTTGATTAATTTATAACGTGTGATTCGCTCCGTTTCACGAAACTCACCCTTCGAACGCTTAAAAAACATTTCCTCTCCTCAAAAATAAGATATCGAGTTATTATACACTAATTTTCCTCTTAAAGTAACTAAAATGAGCCCTTTTTATACTATTTTATCTCACTTATACAGAAGAAAACACAAAAGAGAACCCGAAAGTTCTCTTTTTAAATTTTTTCTTATTACCTATCAACGAGAAAGGATTGATTCAAATGAGTCTGGAAGATTATTCTTCATCTTCTCTTTTACGACGACCAAGTACTGATGCTCCAGCAAGTCCTAAAACTGTTCCAAGAAGAGCAGTTGTTACAGATGCTGTTTGCCCCGTATTCGGTAGTGTTTCAGATTGACTTTGTTTTTGTGAACCACTTGTTGATGCTGAGACTGAGATTGAGATTGCACTTAAACCAGATGTTGATTGACTCAGCGATGCCGATTGCGAACTATTATCTGATGTTGATTGACTTGCTGATGTCGAAGCCGATTCTGATGCAGACACTGACTCAGATGTTGACGTAGATGCGGATTCGGACGTAGAGACTGATTCAGACGTTGAGACTGAGACTGATTCTGATGTTGAAACTGACTCTGAGGCTGATACTGATTCAGACGCTGATACTGATTCGGATGTTGAGACTGATTCTGAAGCAGATGCTGAGACCGACTCGGATGTCGACACAGATTCAGATACAGAAACCGATTCGGACGTTGACAATGATTCAGATGTTGATGCTGACTCAGATGTCGAGACTGATTCGGACACTGAGCCTGATTCAGAAACAGATGTTGATTCAGATGTAGACACTGACTCTGATACCGAGACTGATTCGGACGTTGAAACCGACTCAGACGCAGATTCTGATTCAGACGTTGACACTGATTCGGATGCTGAGATCGATTCTGATGTAGACACTGATTCTGATGCTGAAACTGATTCGGACGCAGAGGCTGACTCAGATGTCGAAACTGATTCGGACGCAGAGGCTGACTCAGATGTCGAAACTGATTCGGACGTTGACAATGATTCAGATGTCGAAACTGATTCAGAAGTAGACACTGACTCGGACGTTGACACTGATTCAGATACAGAAACCGATTCAGACGTTGATACTGACTCTGATGTCGAAACCGATTCGGACGTAGACACTGACTCTGATGTCGAAACCGATTCGGACGTAGACACTGACTCAGATGATGATACTGATTCAGATACAGAAACCGATTCGGACGTTGATACCGACTCAGATGTAGATACTGACTCGGATGTTGAAACCGACTCTGATGCAGACACTGATTCAGAGGTTGAGACTGACTCAGATGATGATACTGATTCGGATGTCGACGCTGACTCAGACGTAGATACTAACTCGGATGTTGATGCCGATTCAGATGATGATACTGATTCGGATGTCGATGCTGATTCAGATGCAGACACTGATTCAGATGTAGATACAGATTCTGAGGCTGATACTGATTCAGACGTTGATACTGATTCAGATACAGAAGCCGACTCGGATGTCGACACTGATTCAGACGTTGATACTGACTCTGACGCGGACAATGACTCGAATGTCGATACTGATTCAGAGGTTGATGCTGATTCTGAAGTAGACACTGATTCAGATACAGAAACCGACTCGGATGTCGATACTGATTCGGATGTCGACGCTGACTCTGATTCTGAGGTCGACGCTGACTCTGAGGTTGAAACTGACTCTGAAGCCGATACTGATTCAGACGTTGATACTGATTCTGAAGTAGATACTGATTCTGAAGTAGAGACTGATTCTGAGGCTGAAACTGACTCAGAGGTAGAAACTGATTCTGATGTCGAAATTGATTCTGATGTTGATTCAGATTCTGATGTCGAAACTGATTCAGATGTTGACAATGATTCGGAAGTCGAAACTGATTCAGAAGTAGAAACTGATTCTGATACAGAAACCGATTCAGACGTTGATACTGATTCTGAAGTAGATACTGATTCTGAGGCTGAAACCGATTCGGATGTTGACACCGATTCAGACGTTGATACTGATTCTGAAGTAGAGACTGATTCTGAGGCTGAAACCGATTCGGATGTTGACACCGACTCAGACTCTGAAACTGACTCAGACTCTGAAACTGATTCTGAAGTAGAGACTGATTCTGAGGCTGAAACCGATTCGGATGTTGACACCGACTCAGACTCTGAAACTGACTCAGAAGTTGAGACTGACTCGGATGTTGATGCCGATTCTGATGTTGATACTGACTCGGATGTCGACACTGATTCAGACGTTGAAACTGATTCAGATACAGAAACCGACTCGGATGTCGACACTGATTCAGAAGTTGAGACTGACTCTGACGCGGACAATGACTCGGATGTCGATACTGATTCGGACGTTGACACTGATTCGGACGTTGACGCTGACTCAGATGCAGATTCTGACTCAGACGCTGACAATGACTCAGATGTCGATACTGACTCGGATGTTGAGACTGATTCAGAGGTTGAAACTGACTCAGACGTCGAGACGGATTCTGAGGTTGAGACTGACTCAGATGTTGATGCCGATTCTGATGTTGATGCCGATTCTGATGTTGATGCCGATTCTGATGTTGATGCCGATTCTGAGGTTGAGACTGATTCAGAAGTTGACGCTGACTTGGACGTTGACACTGATTCAGATACAGAAACCGATTCGGACGTTGATACCGACTCAGACGTAGATACCGATTCAGACGCTGACAATGACTCGGACGTCAATACCGATTCAGACGTCGATACCGATTCAGACGCTGAAACTGACTCAGACGCTGAAACTGATTCGGACGCTGACACTGATTCAGACGCTGAAACTGACTCAGACGCTGACACTGATTCGGACGCTGACACTGATTCAGACGCTGACACTGATTCGGACGCTGACACTGATTCGGACGCTGACGCCGACTCTGACGTTGATACTGATACAGATTCTGAGGTTGAGACTGATTCAGAGGCTGAAACTGACTCAGAGGTAGATGCCGACTCTGAGGTTGAAATTGACTCAGACGTAGATACCGATTCAGAGACTGAAACTGACTCAGAGGTCGAGACTGATTCGGATGTTGACACTGATTCAGAAGCAGATACTGACTCGGACGATGAGACTAATTCTGACGTTGAAACCGACTCTGAGGTTGAGATTGATTCTGATGTAGAAACCGATTCAGACGATGAGACTGACTCAGACGTAGATACAGATTCAGAGGTTGAGACTGATTCGGATGTTGACGCTGACTCAGAGGCTGAAACTGATTCTGATGTAGATACAGATTCGGATGTTGATACAGATTCCGACACTGAAACTGATTCTGATGTCGACACTGATTCAGACACAGATGCTGACTCAGACGTTGAGACTGATTCAGACATAGATGCTGACTCAGACGTTGACACTGATTCAGACATAGATGCTGACTCAGACGTTGAGACTGATTCTGAAGTTGACGTTGACGCTGAAACTGACTCAGATGCTGAGACTGATTCAGACGTTGAGACTGACTCAGACGTTGACACTGATTCAGACGCTGACAATGATTCAGATGTCGAGATTGATTCAGACGTAGAGACTGATTCGGATACTGATTCAGACGTTGATACAGATTCCGACGCTGAAACTGACTCTGATGCAGAGGCTGATTCAGAAGTAGACACTGATTCAGATACAGAAACCGATTCTGATGTCGACACTGATTCTGACGTTGAAACTGACTCTGACGCCGATACTGATTCTGACGTTGAAACCGACTCTGATGTCGATACCGACTCAGATGTTGATTCAGACTCTGAAGTCGATACTGATTCTGAGGTTGAAACTGACTCAGAGGTTGAAACCGATTCTGATGTAGATACTGATTCTGACGCTGATACTGACTCGGACGCTGACACTGATTCAGACGCTGATACCGACTCAGACGCTGAAACTGACTCGGATGTTGAAACCGACTCAGAGGCTGACACTGACTCAGACGTTGATACAGATTCTGAAGTAGATGCCGACTCAGACGTTGAGACTGACTCAGAGGTCGATGCTGATTCAGAGGTTGAGACTGACTCAGACGTTGAGACTGACTCAGACGCTGACGCTGATTCAGAGGTTGAGACTGATTCAGAAGTAGACACTGATTCAGAAGTAGACACTGATTCTGATGTTGAAACTGACTCGGACGTTGACACTGATTCAGACGTTGAAACTGACTCGGACGTTGAGACTGATTCGGATATTGACACTGATTCAGAAGTCGAAACGGACTCTGATACTGATTCAGATACAGAAACAGACTCGGAAGTCGACACCGATTCAGAGGTAGAAACCGACACCGAAGTTGAGGCTGATTGACTCTCTAATACGGAAGTGCTCAACGATGCTGATTTTCTAGCGGACTCACTCAAAGATACTGATGCAGACTCAGACTGCGATTGACTCACTGATTTTGAAGCCGACTCGCGAGTCGATTGACTTAGTGACTCTGATACCGACTGTGAAAGCGATGCTGATACTGACTGACTCACTGAAACAGAGGCGCTCGTTAAAGCGGATGTCGAACTTGAGACAGACTGGCTAACCACTTTGGATACACTTGCTGATACCGAAGCAGACTGCAAGGCACTGACACTTGCGGATGCTGATTCCGAAACTTTCACAGATTCAGATTTTCTTGTCGATACAGATTGACTCGTTGAAGCGGATTGAGATTGAGAAACCTCCTTGCTCAACGATTGACTGCGAGATAGACTTGCTTGAGCAGAGATACTTGCCGACGCTGATTGGCTTAGTGAAGCTGACAAACTTTGTGAGCGAACCGAGCTCAGTGACTGGCTCAATGAAACGCTCTGCTGAGCCGATACGCTCTGTGATTGCTTAGCACTTAAAGACTGACTGATCGATTGCGAAGTCTTCGTAGATGCACTCTGACTGTTTGATACGGACTGACTGTGATCGCTATCTGACAGTTTCACTGCTACAACATTGGTCGTACTATCTTTATAAGTAATGGTGACTGTACCATCACTATTAACCGTATAGGACTTAATCCGGTTGGCCACCTCTGGGTTGACCGCCGACACAGCTGCAATCACCTTGCTCTTATCTGCATCTGTCAATGCTGTTAGACTCGTCACCTGAATAGTGCTTGTCGGCGCCACACCTGGTGTACGATCAGCGAGACGCCCCTGAGTAATCCGAATCTCACCCAAACCATTTGGACGGTTCATATTGGAGGCATTGTCAATAGCCGCGACGTTGCGTTGCCATGTATTTCGGTAGGTATGGTAAAGATCATCCTTCAAATGAATGGTCGTTGTGATGGTTGCAGGGTTCGCACTGGTAGCCGTAATATCGCCCGTGATAGAAGCAATATTACCAGTTCCGTACTGGCTACTACCAAAGAAATTCCCGTTCAAAGCATTGTCGTTCAGATCCGCTCGTGCAACGACTTTCATTTCTTTCAACTTGCCACTGTCATCAGTAGCTGTAAAGGTCACAACCGCATCATCACCAGCGTAAATAATATAATTCTTCCCACCACCTTCAAGAGGGGTTGATTTCGGTTCCACACCATTGACGGTCAACTTAGCCGTCACTTCAGGACGCGTTCCGTCAGTTACAGCCACGGAATTACTGGCATCTGAATACACCGCATAATCACCATACATGATGCGAGCTTTGGCTGTTACACCACCCGTTTGTAACTTAACAGTCGGCGTCACAATCGCTTGACCCGAAGCATCTGCCACAGCTGTTCCCACTTCGTCGTCATTATTGTATAGAACGACTGTAGAACCTGGCTCAGCTCCTGTCACCGTTACAGGTGTCTGTGTGTAAGCCTTATCCAATAATCTCGTTTCAACAGTTGGTGCTGCAAGTCGCTTCACTGGAGCCGTCACATCATTTGTAGTGTTATCTTTATAGGTAATGGTCACCACACCAGATGATGAAACGGAATAAGATTTAAAGTCCTTTGAAGTGGCAATATTGGGGTTAGCAGTCTTAAACGCTTCCCAAATCTTCTCTTTTTCAGCCTGGGCCAAGTTAGTAGTATCATTGACAAAAGTCGCTGTCGTCACAGCCGTAATCGGATTACGAATGCCATCATTTTGCGGCAAAACCTGAATGCGTAGCGTTCGTGTCACTGACTGCCTAGCCGTATTGGTCACTACAAAAGAAACATTATAAATTTTCCCAGGCGTTACGACCTCTGTCTGCCCAACAGTTCCCATGATATTAAAGGCCACTGCACTATTTTTCAAGGCCGACGTCTGAGGCACATTGATGCCATTCACACGATCACTACCAGAAGCGTAGCCAATGCTCTTAATACTATTTCGTGTAGGAATGGTTTCCACAACATTATAAGCCTGATTAATGTAATCAGAGTTATAAACAGAAATCAAGGCATTGTTGGCTGGCCCTAAATTATACTGGGGTGCACGGAGACTGGTATCAGCATCTATACGATTCCCGTTACGTGGATCCCGTTGGCCAGATGTCGCACGAAGCACCGCATTGGCCAAGCGATTGCGAGCACTCTTTGCTTGACTTTCTAAGGCATCGATTTGAATTGCGGGATTGGACAAGCCTGTACGAATAGCTTCTAAAGCCAGATCTCCATTTTCAATAGCAGATTCTGTCCCAGGGATTTCCAGAGCCTGTGCACGATAAGTGTATAAATCCAAAGCCAAGACCTGCAGACGCTTCACCTGCTCCTCCGAGTGAGTTGTCTGAGCCTCTGCTACTTTCTCACTCGTTTCAGAAGTAGCTACATGAATAGTATTATTCTCTGAGAGAGTGCTACTAGCAATTTCTGAAGTAGACGGACTCGCTGAACCACTGACAAGATGAGATTCACTCAAAGACACCGATTGAGACAGAGAAAGGCTGTCACTAGCTGACTCTGAAAATGAGATAGATTCACTTATAGATTGACTGGCTGACACAGAATCTGAGTTTGACGTCGTCCCCAATACAAGACTATCCGAACCCGCTACACCGGTCGATGGGCTGATTTCAGACCCAACAGTCGCATTCATTTCATTTTCCTCAGCAAATACTGGATTGGCAACCGTTGTCGCCCCAGCCAGAGCCCCTAGCACAACCATCCCTTTGACCAGATCCGCAGGCATAGAGTGTGATGATGCTTCGTATTGAACCACGATCTTTTCATCCACACCTCCTCGCATGACACGAAATAGGCCTAACCGCGAGACAGATGCCCGTACCCAATTCTTTCCTGATTTGATTAATTTATAACGCGTGATTCGCTCCGTTTCGCGAAAATCACCCTTCGAACGTTTGAAAAACATGTCCGCTCCTTAAAAATAAGATATCGAGTTATTATACACTAATTTTCCCCAAAAGTAACTCATTAAGACTAGTTTTTAACATAAAAAACAGCACACAAAAAGAGAACCCGGAGGTTCTCTTTTTGGATCCTTTTTCATTTCCCACATACCTGAAATGACCGAATCAAATTAGGATAGAAGATTATTTTTCATCTTCTTTTTTGCGGCTTCCAAGTGCTGCAACCCCTGCAACCCCTGCAACTGCTCCAAGAAGAGCTGAAGCTACAGATCCTGTTTCACCAGTATTTGGAAGTTTTTCAAGAGCTGGAGCTGGTTGAGCTGGTTGCTCAGGAACTGGGTTCACTGGTGTATTAGGTGTTGGATCTACCGGTGTGTTTGGTGTTGGGTCCACTGGTGTATTAGGTGTTGGATCTACCGGTGTGTTTGGTGTTGGATCCATTGGTTTATTAGGTGTTGGATCTACCGGAGTATTTGGTGTTGGAGTTGGTGGCACTGGAGTATTTGGTGTTGGAACGTTTGGAGTCTTCACAAGTTTGTAAACATAAGTAACGTTCTTATCACCTTCGATAACTTTACCAGTTGTTGGGTCAGTTGTTGTCAAGTGACCTTCACCGTCAACGTTACCTACTGGGTAGTTACCTTGTGGTACCAATTCATAGACTTTACCATCTGCAGTTGTGATTGTCTTAGGACGGTTATCCACAACTGTATCGTAGTCTTTACCTACTGGTTGGTCTTTTTCATCCACTACTGAAGTCTTGATCGTGTTACCATTTTCATCTACATAGTGAACGTATACATTACCCTTAGGTTGTACAGGTTCTTCGACAAGTTTGTAGATGTAAGTAACGTCTTTACGTCCTTCAACCACTTTACCAGTTGTTGGGTCTGTTGATTCAAGGTGACCTTGAGTATCTACTTTACCAACTGTGTAGTTTCCGACTGGTACGATTTCGTAAGTTTTACCTTCGAATCTAATGTATTGTGGACGGTTGTCTTCAACAGTGTTGTAGTCTTTACCTACTGGTTGGTCTAACTCATCTGTTACTGATTCTTTAATGGTGTTACCTTCAGTATCTTTGTAGTGTACGTATACGCTACCCTTAGGTTGAGTTGGTTCTTCCTTCACTTCTTTGTAAACGTAAGTGATGATTGAACGTGGTTTGTCAACTTTACCTTTAATTGGGTCAGATGATTCCAAGTGTCCATCTTCGTCAACTTTACCTACTGGGTAGTCACCTTTCGGTACGATCTTGTATGTCTTACCGTCTGGAGTCTTGATAGTATTAGGTTTTTCACCTTCCTCAGTTGTGTTATATGGTGTGTCATATGGTGAGTTTGGTGTGTCTTGACGAGGATTTTGAATTTCTTTACCATTTTCGTCTACGTAAGTGATGATGACGTCACCTTCTTTAGGTTTCGTTGGATCTTCTTTCACTTCTTTGTAAACGTAAGTGATGATTGAACGTGGTTTATCAACTTTACCTTTAATTGGATCAGATGATTCCAAGTGTCCATCACCATCAACTTTACCTACTGGGTAGTCACCTTTCGGTACGATCTTGTATGTCTTACCGTCTGGAGTCTTGATAGTATTAGGTTTTTCACCTTCCTCAGTTGTGTTATATGGTGTATCATATGGTGAGTTTGGTGTGTCTTGACGAGGTTTTTGAATTTCTTTACCATTTTCGTCTACGTAAGTGATGATTACGTCACCTTCTTTAGGTTTCGTTGGATCTTCTTTAACCTCTTTATAAACATAAGTAATCTTAGAAACTGGTTTTTCTACTTTACCTTTGATTGGATCAGAAGTTTCAAGATGTCCTTCACTATCAACTTTACCTACTGGATAATCACCAGCCGGTACACGTTCGTATTTCTTACCTTCAAACTCAATGTACTTAGGTTGTTCATCGTTCTCAGTAGTGTCATAAGGCGTGTTGTAGTCTGACTTAGGAGTATCTTGACGTTGGACTTTAATTTCCTTACCATCATTCTCACGGATGTAAGTAATAATAACTTCACCTTGAGGTTTTTCACTTTCAGAATTTGATGAAGAGTTAGATGCTGATTGTGATACAGATGTAGAAAGCGAAGTTGAAGCCGATGTGCTCAATGATGCTGATTGGCTTGCTGATACTGATGCTGATGCTGAAGCCGATGTGCTCAATGATGCTGATTGACTTGCTGATACAGAAGCTGACTCAGACGCTGATGTGCTCAATGATGCTGATTGACTAGCTGATACTGATGCTGATGCTGAAGCCGATGTGCTCAATGATGCTGATTGACTAGCTGATACTGATGCTGACTCAGACGCTGATGTGCTCAATGATGCTGATTGGCTCGCAGATACTGATGCTGACTCAGATGCTGATGCGCTCAATGACGCTGATACTGATTCAGATGCAGATGCAGATTCAGATGCTGATACTGATGCCGATGTGCTCAATGACGCTGATTGGCTTGCTGATACGCTTGCTGACTCAGACGCTGATGCGCTCAATGATGCTGATTGGCTTGCTGATACGCTTGCTGACTCAGACGCTGATGCGCTCAATGATGCTGACGCTGACTCAGATGCTGAAACAGATTCAGACGTTGATGTTGATGCTGATTCTGATGCTGATTCAGACGCTGATGTTGATTCAGAAACTGATTGGCTTGTTGAAGCTGATTGTGATTCTGAAATAGATTGCGATGCTGATTCAGATGCAGAAGCTGATTCGCTCAATGAAGCTGATTGACTAGCTGATACAGAAGCTGACTCAGATGCTGATGTGCTCAATGATGCTGATTGGCTTGCTGATACAGAAGCTGACTCAGACGCTGATGTGCTCAATGATGCTGATTGACTTGCTGATACGCTTGCTGATGCTGAAGCCGATGTGCTCAATGATGCTGATTGACTTGCTGATACGCTTGCTGAGGCTGAAGCCGATGTGCTCAATGATGCTGATTGGCTTGCTGAAGTTGATGCTGATGCTGAAGCCGATGTACTCAATGAGGCTGATTGACTTGCTGATACGCTTGCTGATTCTTGCGCTGATGTGCTCAACGATGCTGACTCAGATGCCGATACTGACGCTGATTCTGATGCTGATTGGCTTGCTGATTCTTGCGCCGACGTGCTCAACGACGATGACTCAGATGCTGATACCGATGCTGATTCCTGTACTGATTCAGACAATGATGTAGAAGCTTGTTCTGATACAGACTGTGAGTTAGATACAACTTCTGATAATGATTGTGAAGCTGATTCTGATGCTGAATTTGAACCTGAATCTGATTGAGATTCGTCTTTCAACTTATAGATATAAGTAACATTCTTCTCACCTGAAGCCACTTTACCAGTTGTGTCATCATCACCTGTCCAGTGACCTTGGCTGTCAACTTGACCTACTGGGTAATTACCAGCTTCTACAAGTTCGTAAGTCTTACCTTCAAACTTAATTTCTTTAGGACGATTATCTACTACAGTATCATAATCCTTCTCAAGTGGTTGATCTTGCTCATCAATAACAGATCCCATGATCGTATTTCCGTTAATATCTTTATAATGAACGAAGACACTTCCAACTTCCTCATAAACGTAAGTAATGGTTGATTTTGGTTTGTCAACTTTACCAGTAATAGGGTCTGAAGACTTCAAATGACCGTTTTCATCAACATCTCCTACTGGGTAATCACCTTTAGGAACAATTTTATATGTCTTACCATCAGTTGTCTTGATGATATTTGGTTTTTCACCTTTTTCAGTTGTGTCATATGGTGTGTCATATGGTGATTTAGGTGTATCTTGACGAGATTTTTGGATTTCGTTACCTTTCGTATCTACATAAGTGATAACAACTTCACCTTCTTTTGGTGTTTCTTTCACTTTATAGATATAGGTTACATTTTTATCTTGTTTAGCAACTGAACCTGTAATTGGGTCTGAAGTTGTAAGGTGACCATCTGAGTCAACTTGACCAACAGTATATGTACCTGCTGGTACCAACTCGTAAGTTTTACCATTGTACTCAATTGTATCTGGACGGTTATCTACTACTGTGTCATATGCTTTGTTGATAGGTTGTTTATCTTCATCTGTTACTGAAGCTTTAATAGTTGTTCCTTCAGTATCTTTATAGTGAACGTAAACACTTCCTTTTTCATCTGACTTAACAAAGTAATAGTTCACATCAGTCGATGGTTTAATCGCAGTTGGAATTGAGTAGTTGTTTGAGAATGATGAATAACCCTTCAAATTAGAGTATACTTTACCATTTGGTGCTGTTGGGTCATTCGCAACAGATCCGTCTGCTTGGATTACTGGAACTTTACCAGCGATTACGTTGTAACTGTTATTACCAGCTCCGGCAGGTGTCAATGATGTGCTTGGAGCACCTTTGAATGGACGTGGATAAGTGTGTAGAGTTCCGTCCATTTGTTTATAAGTATCTGTCTCAGTAGCAGACTGCCAACCAGTGATAATAAGATCTTTACTTCCAGCAGTTTCGTTGACTTCAATATAGTAGTCGCCATTTTTGCTGTTTACTTTTGTAACTTTAGTCTCAGCAGCTTTCCACACTTCAGCAGCTTTGTTAACTTTACTTGTATAGATGAGTGTGTACTTCGATACATCTTCAGTACCAATATCTGATGTAGCAAAATTGTTAACCTGAGATGGATCAAGGGCGTAAAATTTCGTTACAGTTGAGCCATCAGTATCAACGATTTCAGAGATACGTTTTACGTAGTAGTGGTTTGCTCCACCTTGAAGTTCGACCAGTTTTTGACCGACAACACCCTTACCAAGGATACCAGATGTTTTTTGAGTTGCGTCTGTTGTTGCTGGAACTTGTTTGTACCCCTCAATATTACGGTTTCCTGAAGCTGTGAATTGTTGCCCTGCAAGACCGGTTTGAGTATAGCTTGCAAGAACTGTTTCATTTCCAGTTGGTTTGTATGTTTGACCTTCTGTGTACTTGCTACTGTCAACGACTTTATAGTAAGTTGTTTGATCAGCTTTAGCATAAGGAACAGAAGTTTGAACGTTTTGTTTGTCTTCACCTTGGTTACCTGGGTAGTTGGTATCACGGATTTGAAGTGTTTCATACTCAAGGTTAGCATTTACCAAAGAGAAGGTAACGTTACCTGGATTAGTTCCGTTAGCAGCTGCGTATGTCAAAGTGTTAGTTACATCAGAGTTGTTGTTTGTGATGTAGCTTGGAAGTGAGATATTGCTTTCTCCCGCTTTGATTGTACGAGTATAAACTTCTGAACCATCAGACTTCTTAACGATACGCACGTAAACATCTGGGTTAGCTGAAAGGCTACCTGTGATTGCTGAACGGTCTACTGAAAGAGTAGCATAGTAATCAAAGTTTGTTTTAGCACCAGTAGCGTGGTTTGTTTTAAGGAATTGCCATACACCGAAAGTGAAGCGATCTGTGTTTGGATCCAAAGCATAACCAGCTTCATTGAAGGCTGCATCTTCAATCGTTGCACCGTTCGCATTTGAGATAACTGGGTTAGTATCTACACTACCAGTAGTGCTTGTTGAGATTGGTGCCAATTGTGCTGAAATTGCTGGAGCACCGTTTACTGTTGTGTTTCCAGTAAATCCTGCTGCAGTCAATGTTGCCATCATGTCATCTACTGACTTGCTCAAACGTTCGCGTTGGTCTGCGTATGATTGAGCTGAAGCATTAGCGTTGATCAAGCTGTTGCTTGCTGTCAATTCTGTTTGAACTTTAGCGATGGCAGCTTCAAGTGCTGCTTTCTTCTCTGGAGTTGAAACTGTTGCTGAGTAGTCTCCTGCGATCTTGTTCAACAATGCTGCTTCTGAAGTGTTTTGTTCCAAAACAACTTTATCTTCAGCTTTCGCTACTGTTGTAGTAGCTTCTACATTTGCTTCAGAGCCAGCTGCTACAGTTGATTCGCTTGAAGCTGCTGAAAGTTCTGCTGAACCTTGTTCGCTCAATGAAGCTGAGTGAGATACAGATACGCTTGTAGAGGTTGAAGCACTTGCTGATGCAGAAGCGCTAGCTGATTCTGTAGTTGACTCAGTTGTTGATTCTGTAGTTGACTCAGTTGTTGATTCTGTAGTTGATTCAGATTGAGATTCAGTTGTTGAAGTTGTACCAAGTACTGTACTTCCTTGCTCTACAAGCGCTTGGCTTGAAAGCTCAGATGCAGTCGCAACATCTGATCCAGTTTCATCAGCTTTAGCAGTGTTCGCTACTGTAGCTGCACCAAAAACAGCCCCAGCTGCTACGATCCCTTTGAGCAAGCCACGGCTTGTCATTTCTTTCACTGATACTGCGTCTTCACGCACCTCAGCTACAACAGTCTCTTCGACTTGACCACGAATGACTTTCAAAAGACCAAAGTTAGAAGTCGCTGCACGCAACCAGTTTTTACCTGATTTGATCAATTTGAAACGAGTCACACGATCCGTTTCACGGAATTTACCGTTCGAACGTTTAAAAAACATTTCTGTCTCCTTATTACATTTTTTATTTCCCTAACATTATAGACTAATCTGTCGATTTTTGGAAGCAATTATCCTTAATTATTGCTATTTTTTTATAATTTTTGTTTTAGATAGTAATAAAATCGTTTTCAGTAGGATCAATTTGTCAAACCGGGGCAATTTTTTGAAAAAATCCTATAATACTTTTACTTTAGAGGTAAAACAAAAAGCCCCATTTAATAGGGACTTTTCTGATAATTATCTGATTTTTTCCAACATGTTTTCAATGTGTTGGATGGATTTTTCGCGTCCAAGTAAGTAGATGGTATCTGGCAATTCAGGACCATGCATTTCACCTGAAACGGCGATACGGATTGGCATAAAGAGATTCTTCCCTTTGATCCCAGTTTCTTTTTGAACCGCTTTGATTTGTGGGAAGATATTTTCTGCCACAAACTCATCGTCTGACATGGCTTCGAGTTTCGCTTTGAAGGCTTCAAGTACAGTTGGCACGGTTTCACCAGCCATGACTTCTTTCTCAGCTTCGGTCAATTCTGGGAAGTCTGAGAAGAAAAGGTCTGTCAATGGAACGATTTCGTCCACCGACTTCATTTGTGGTTTGTAGAGTTCTACAAACTTCTCAGCCTTGTCTGTCAAACGACCTGCTTCTTCGAGGAATGGCTTGGCCATTTCAAAGATAGTCGCAAGATCCGCATTCTTGATATACTCATTGCTCATCCAGTCCATTTTCTTCTGGTCGAAAGCAGCTGGAGACTTGCTGAGACGATGTTCATCAAAGAGCTTGATGAGTTCTTCGCGAGAGAAGATTTCATCTTCCCCACCAGGGTTCCAACCAAGAAGAGCGATAAAGTTAAAGACGGCTTCTGGAAGGTAGCCCTTCTTACGGTAATCTTCGATAAATTGAAGGGTGTTGGTGTCCCGTTTAGACAACTTCTTACCTGTTTCAGAGTTGATGATCAAAGTCATGTGTCCAAACTCAGGTGCTTCCCATCCAAGAGCTTCATAGACCATGAGCTGTTTTGGGGTGTTGGCAATGTGGTCGTCTCCACGGATGACGTGAGAGATTTGCATATCGTGGTCATCGATCACAACGGCAAAGTTGTAAGTTGGGTAGCCATCTTTCTTCTGGATGACCCAATCCCCACCGATATTGCCACCTTCAAATTCGATATCGCCTTTGACCATATCATGCCACTTGTAGATACCAGACTCATTCACTGCCAAACGAACCGTCGGGATGATGCCCGCTGCTTCACGTTCTGTGATATAAGCAGCTTTTTCTTCTTCGCTCATGCCAAGGTATTCGTTGATATAGCGAGGTGTTTCACCTGCTGCTTCTTGGCGTTCACGTTCTGCTGCCAACTCTTCTTCAGTGACGTAAGATTTGTAGGCTTTTCCTTCCGCCAAGAGTTGGTCAATGTATTTTTGATAGAGTTCCAAGCGTTCAGACTGGCGGTAGTTTTCATGCGTCTCTGGGCTTTCATCCCAGTCCATGCCCAACCAACGAAGGTTTTCAAGCTGTGAACGTTCGCCGTCTTCGACGTGACGTTTGCGGTCTGTATCCTCGATACGGATGATAAAGGTTCCACCATGGTGACGCGCATACAAGTAGTTAAACAATGCTGTACGAGCATTTCCGATGTGTAGTAGCCCTGTTGGACTTGGTGCATAACGCACACGAATATCTTTTGCCATATTTCTCTCCTCTTATCTTGTTCGCTATTTCTAGCTCATTTTTCAATCGTTCCTATTATACCACAAAGAAAGCAGGACTGAAATGAATAAGTGACCTTTCTAGTCTTTCTTCCTATATATATGAAAAAAGCCAGAACAAATGCTCTGACTGATATTCAATCTATTGGTATCTTAGCTTAACCGCTCTTCCAGTTCAAAGTCGATTGGTAGGGTTTGTAAAAAGTGCTCCAACTCACGTTCCCAGTAGAACCATTCGTGCTTACCTGGGCTGTGGGTATAGGTGACATCCAAACCTAACTTTTCTAGTTCCTTGACTTCAAAATTATTGGCCTCATAGAGGAAATCCTGCTCCCCACACCAGATCCAGAGTTTGGTCTTCTTATCTGAAAACTTCTTGGCAGCAGTCTCTAGCGAATAGGGACTGGTCGTCCAATCCTCAATCTCTCCAAAGATCCCCTTCCAAAAAGCCGGTTGCTCCAAGTCATTGTTTTCAAAGTCCCGATCGTGGAAACTCAGAGCACCGGAAAAACTAGCCGCATGGGAGAAACGATTTGTCTTGAGAGCCAAGAGCATTGATCCATAGCCTCCCATAGATAGACCAGCAATAAAGGTCTTCTCCCGTTTCTTGGTCATATTAGGGAAGAAGCGAGAAAGAGTCTCTGGCAATTCCTCCGCAATGGCCGTGTAGTAGTTGTAGCCATACTGGGTATCTGTGTAAAAGCCATTATTGGTATTAGGCAGGACCACGATCAGATTGGTATTGCGCAAAATGCGCTCCACATTGGTCCGCTTCAACCAGGAGTGGTGGTTGCCATTCATCCCGTGCAAGAGATAGAGAACTGGAATATCCGTATCCGCTGGATCTTCCACGCGCGATGCATCGGGATAAAGGACGGACACGCCCCACTCCATCTTCAAGGCTTCTGAATAATACTCAATCTGCATAACTGCCATTTGATTTCCTCTTTCTACTGTTAAAAACACTCGGCAAGCCTCGGGCCGCCAAGCGTTTCGTTTTCTACTATTATTTCACTTCCATCACGACTGGTAGGATGGCTGGACGTCGTTTGGTTTGTTCAAACAAGAACTTAGACAAGTTGTCGCGTACCAAACCTTTTAACTCACCCCAGTCAAAGC
>OLNP01000559.1_pt1 | contig 38538 bp, 31 predicted proteins | sample 1671951 | NCBI WGS metagenome assembly OLNP01 (sample SAMEA3136629, study PRJEB25190) | human gut metagenome | biome: human gut; feature: human-associated habitat; material: faeces | place: Austria | collected 2013
CCGCTATTGCTGCCCGCTCGTGCTGGGCTCGGCCACGCCTTCTGCCGAGGCCCTCGACCGCTGTCGCCGCGGTACTTACAACGGCGCCACCTGGACGCGCGTCGAGATGCCCGAGCGCCCGGGACACGCCGTGCTGCCAACAGTCCGCATTGCCGACCTGCGCCGCGAGTTCTCGCACGGCAGCCGCTCCATGTTCTCAAAACCGCTGATGGAAGGCCTGGAGCGTGTGGTCGAGCGCCGCGAAAAAGCCGTGCTGTTGCACAACCGCCGTGGCTTTGCGCCTTTCCTGATGTGCCGCGAGTGCGGCTGCGTCCCCACCTGCAACCACTGCTCCACCGCGCTTACGTATCACGAGCGCACGCACACGCTGCAGTGTCACACATGCGGTTCGTCTTGGCGCGTGCAGCCGTATCCCGCGCCCACGAGTCGTTGCCCCAAATGTGGCAGTCGCTACCTGGCAAAAATGGGCCTGGGCACTCAGCAGATCGAGGACGCACTGCACCAGATGCTGCCCGAGGACGTTGCCATCATTCGCATGGACGCCGATTCCACGCGTGGCAAGGACGCGCACAAAAAGCTGCTCGAGCAGTTCGATGCCGCCGATTGCGCGGTGCTGCTGGGTACCCAGATGATTGCCAAGGGTCTCGATTTTCCCGAGGTCACGCTCGTGGGCGTGGTCAATGCCGACTTTGCCCTCAAGCTGCCCGATTTTCGCGCGGGGGAGCGTGCCTACGATTTGCTCGAGCAGGTGGCGGGCCGTGCCGGTCGCGGCGATCGCCCCGGCGAGGTCATCATCCAGACCTATCTCCCCGAGGACCCGGTCATCCGCGCTGTCGCCGAGCACGATCGTTCGATCTTTACCGACTACGATCTAGACCAACGCCGCGATGCACTGTATCCGCCGTTTGTGCGCCTGGTCAACATTTTGGTGTGGTCGGCAAGCCGCGACGATGCGCAGGATTATATCGGGCGCATCGCAAAGCTCCTTAAGCGCCGCTGGCACGCCGCCGCGCCCGACTTTTTGCGGGCGGGGAGTGCCGTGCCGCAGGTGCTGGGCCCGGCTTCGTGTGTAATCGAGAGAGCCAAGGACCGTTACCGCTTCCATCTGCTTGTGAAGTCGCCGGTAGGGTACCATGTCTCTGATGATATCGACGCCTGCCTCAAAGAGGCGGGCTCTGTGCGCGGCGTGAGCATGAGCGTTGACGTCGACGCCTATGATTTGATGTAACAAACCGAAAGGATGGCCATGGAAGCCAACGGAATCGTACTGTCGCCCGACCCTCGTCTGCGCCAGGAGTGTGCCGTCATCGAAGAGATCACCCCGGCGATCGAGGCGCTTGCCGAGAAGATGAAGAAGATGATGTTCGAGAACGGCGGCTGCGGCCTGGCTGCCCCGCAGATCGGCGAGCTCATTCAGCTCGTCACCATCGACTGCAACTACAGCGACAAGAGCGATTACGACCCGTATGTGCTCATTAACCCCGTGATCGTGGAGCAGAGCGACCATCTGGTGCCCTTTAGCGAGGGTTGCCTTTCCATTCCTGGCATTAGCTGCGAGATCGAGCGTCCCGACCATGTTGTGGTCGAGGCGTACGACTTAAACGCCAACCTGATTCGCTACGAGGCCTCGGGCGATTTGTTCTGCGTTTGCCTGCAGCACGAGATCGATCACCTGCACGGCAACACAATGTTCGAGCGACTGAAGCCCATGCAGAGGCTCAAGGCCGTCAAGGAGTACCAGGACGCCCTGGCCCGCGGCGCTCGACCGGGCGAGACGGATTAGGTCCCACAGTCCCCGGTGCTCTGGCTCGATTCGCCCGGGTGCCGTTGAGCCAGGGAAGGGCGTCTTCGCTGATAATTGCTTTGCTGAAAGAGCTGCTTTTATTGCGGCTCTTTCTTTGGTTTTGGGTATATTTGTTCTTGTTGAATTGTTATTGCGGATGAGCTGGGTACTTGGCTTTCCGCTGTTATTTGTAGCCGTCTCGGCTTTGGTTGAGGGGAGACGTCCTTTATGCGTATTGTGTTTATGGGTACGCCTGATTTTGCTGTGCCTTCGCTGGTTTCGCTTGTTGAGGCTGGGAATGAGATTGCGCTTGTTATTACTCGCCCTGATGCTGTTCGTGGGCGTGGTAAGAAACTTGAGCCTTCTCCTGTTAAGGCTAAGGCGCTTGAGTTGGGGTTGCCGGTTGTTGAAGCTAATCGTATGACGGCCGAGGTTGTTGAGGCACTTCAGGCTGCCCGGGCTGAAATATTCTGCGTGGCTGCTTATGGGTGCATTTTGCCCGATGAGGTGCTGCATATGGCGCCGCTCGGCATTGTGAATGTTCATGCGTCCTTGCTGCCTCGTTGGCGTGGGGCTGCTCCTATTCAGCGTGCGATTCTCGCTGGTGACGAGGTTGCTGGCGTTTCTATCATGCGCATCGGGCATGGCGTGGATACTGGCGCTTATTGTGCTCAGGCTTCCACGTCGGTTGCCGGTAAGCATGCTGAGGCGCTGACCATGGAGCTTGCTGAGCTTGGCGGTAAATTGCTTGCCGATACGCTTCCTTCGCTTTCCGATGGCACCGCCGTGTGGACTGAGCAGGATGAGTCGCTTGTTACCCATGCCGCCAAGATTTCTAAGCAGGAGATGCGTCTTGATCCGCAGATGGGGGCGCTCAATTGCGTGCGTCATGTGCTGGCCTCGTCCGATACCGCGCCTGCTCGTTGCGTGATTGCCGGCAAGAGCGTGCGTGTGCTCGATGCTGCGCTGGCCGATGTGTCGCTTGGCGAGGGCGCCGTTGACGTTAAGAACAAGCGTGTTTACCTTGGTCTTTCCGATGGCTCGGTTGAATTGCTCGAGGTTAAGCCCGATGGCAAGCGTGCTATGTCTGCTTCTGCCTGGGCTGCTGGCCTGCAGGGCGCCGATCTTTCGTGGGGTGTTTTGTCATGAGCAAGCTGTCACCCGCGCGCAAGCTTGCGCTCGATGTATTGATGGAGGCCGATCGCCGCGGTATGTATGCACGCGACGTGTTGTCTTCCCGTGCTTCTGCCAAGGCCATTGATCAACGCGATTCCGCGTTTGCCGCTCGCTTGGCGCTCGGTGTTGCCGCCACACAGGGTATTTTGGATGAACTGCTCGATCAGTTTCTCGATAAGCCCAAAAAGGTCGCGCCGCGTGTTCGCATGGCGCTTCGCATCTCGGCCTTCGAGATGCTCTATCTGCATACGCCTGGCCGCGTTGCGGTGAGTCAGGGCGTTGAGCTGGTGCGCAGCGGAGCTAAGTCTGCCGCCGGTTTGGCCAATGCCGTGCTCCATAAGGTCGCGGACAACGTTGAGAACTTTGCCACTGCGTCCGATGTAGATGAGTCTGAGCGACGCTTGGTTCGTCTGTCGCGCCTGATGGGTCTGCCGCGTTGGCTTTGCGCTCGTATTATGGCCTCGTTCGATACCCCAGAGGGTGCGCTCAACTTTGCTGGCAATCTGGCCCCCGCGCCTCTGGCCCTGCATGAGAACGCCTTTGCGAACAAGCCCGATCCGTATATCTCGCAGCTCGTCGCGCCTGTCTTCCCGGGCTGCCATGCCCCGGTTGATGCCCAGGTTACCGTTGCTTCGGGTGTTTTTGAGCGTGCTGCCGCGGTGGCGTCTGATCTCAACGCGCAGCTTATCGCCACGGCTGCCACGCGCCCTGGAAGCTGCCTTGAGATTGGTGCCGGTCGCGGTACCAAGACCTATGTGATGATGTGCCAGGCTAAGCGCGCCGGCTATGAGCGTCAGCATACGGCACTTGATCTTCATGACCGCAAGTGCGATCTGAATCTCGCTCGCCTGCATAAGGCCGGTATTCAGGGCGTTCGTACGGTTTCGGGTGATGCCTGTGAGCTTGATGAGGTGCTCACATCGTTTGATGCCATGCTTGGAGAGCCGGTTAAGTTCGACACGGTCTTTATCGATGCGCCGTGCTCGGGCACCGGCACCATGCGCCGTCATCCTGAGATCCCGTGGCGCCTAACCGAGAATGATGTGACGACCGAGTTACCCAAGCTTCAGCTGACGATGCTTAAGGAGGCTTCTGCGCGCGTGGCCGCCGGCGGAGAGCTCATCTATGCCACCTGCTCGGTTTTTGATGAAGAGAACACGCAGGTCGTGGATGCCTTCCTGGCCTCTTCCGAGGGCGCCGACTTTAGCGTCGCACCGCTCTCCGAGGCGCAGATTCTGCAACTCCCTGAGTTCGATCAGGCCAAGAAACTCGTATCCGTACGCCAGAACGATCAAGGCCTCTTCCAAAGCGTGCCGGTAAACGCCGACTCCTACGACGGCCACTTCTGCGCCCGCCTGATTCGCAAGTAACTACTAAGTTGCGGTGAAATAGGGATTGAATTTCGGCTTCTACCCGCCAAACAGTCCTTATTTCACCGCAACTCATAAGGAAACCTGGGTAGCTAAAGAATCAGCCCCGCGATCGGTGTCGGTCGCGGGGCTGCTTGGTTTCTAGTGGTTATGCGGGCAGTTGGCGCAACAGCCGCTGGTGGCGCTGGTGCTGGAGCCGCCACTGCGCTGGTCGGTGTTGTAGAAACCGCTGCCGTCGAACTTGATGCCGCTGGCCGAGAACGTCTTGGATGCCGGGGCGCCGCAGCTGGGGCATACGATCTCGGGCGTCTCGGACATGGGGTGCTCAACCTCAAACACGTTGCCACAGCTCGTGCATTTGTAATCGTAGCGCGCCATAATACTTCCTTTTCAGCACAAAGCGGGCAGATCGCTCTGCCCGCAAAAATTCAAACAGCTGTAACTGTACCCTATATCGTGGGTTTTATCACGCTTCGCCCCAGAATCTATGCGTGCTGCGCAGGAGCTTCGCAGTTTTCTCTTCGGCCGCCACAATGTCGGTTTCCTGCGCCTGCCATGTCCAGTTGCCTGTGGCCACACCCGGCACGTTCATACGTGCATCGTCGCCCAGCCCCAGTATGTCCTGTAGCGGCATCATCACGAGCGGAGCATCGCTTGCCAGGGCATTGTCCATGAGCTCGCCCGCCAATGCAATGCCGCTCGGCTCGTCGCCGCCCGCAAAGGAGCGCGTGCACCAGCCGGCAAGCGTCGAGGTGTCGTGCGTCGAGGTGTACAGGATCTTGCCCGGTGTGGGATGAATTCCGCAGCGAACGTCGTAATCGCTAAACTCCAGTACGTCCATGCCGGGGAAGCCGCAGGTCGAAGCCATCGCGCGAACACCGGGCGTCAAATAGCCTAGGTCCTCGGCAATAAAGTTGAGCGGACCCAGCTCGTCGTAGGCGGTCTGGAACAGGTCTTTGCCCGGGCCAGCCAGCCAGCGGCCGTCGGCACAGGCCTTGCCGGCAGGGATGCTAAAGTAGCTGTGGAAGCCCAGGAAGTGGTCCAGGCGCACGCGGTCGTAGAGTGCGAACGCGCGACGCAGGCGATCGAGCCACCAGCGATAGCCGTTCTCCTTCATGTAATCCCAGCGGAAGGTGGGGTTACCCCACACCTGACCCTCGGGCGCAAAGTTGTCGGGCGGCGCGCCCGAAATCTCAATCGCCTTACCGGTGTCGGACAGCCAGAAGTTCTCGGGCTCGCTCCACGCGTCGGCTGAATCGTCCGAGACATACATCGGGATATCGCCGATGACCTCGATGCCCTTCTTGTGCGCATAGTTCATAAGCTCGCACCAAGCCAGGTCAAAGCGATACTGCATGTACGCCTGTAGCTCGGCCTCGTCGTGGAAGCGCTTGTCATCGATCAGGTGCTCGTTGTAGCGTGCGACATCCGCCGGCCAATCGTGGCGCGACTCGCCCTCAAAGTACTTCTTTACGGCCATGTAGACGCAGTACTTCTCGAGCCAGTCGGCGTTGCGATGTTTAAAGGCGGTGTAGAGCGGGTCGGCATCCTCGCCGCCGCGGGCCTTCCAGGTGACGAAGTCGGCAGCCAGCTCCTCGTGGCTCTCGGGCAGCAGGCCGATATTGCCTGCAAAGGCCGAAGGGCCGGCATAAGGGGAGCGGAAAAAGTCCGTAGGATTGACGGGCAGGACCTGCCAGTAGCGCATGCCCATGGCGGCCAGGTGATCGATAAAGCGACGCGTGGGCGCACCGATTGTGCCGGGCTTGCCGTCATCGGTTGGCACCGAGGTGATGTGGCATACGACGCCCGCGCCGTGGTCGAGCGGCTCCTGCAGGCGCTTCTCGGCATGGTGATAGATGATCGAAGAGCCCAGCGGGTACAGGTCGAGCGTGACGGTACCGTTGTGGATTTCGCACTCGTGGCCGCTGATCACGTCGCTTGCGCATTCGCCGAGCGCCGGAATCGTCACGCAGTGCGAATTGCGCAAGCTGCGGTTGATGATAACCGTCGCGGCCTCGCCGTCTTTGCCCGTGCGGGTGTAGGCCAAGACGTCGTCGTTGAGCGCAAAGGCCTTGATCTCGCCATCGACCATAAACGGTAACGCGCGGCGAATGGCAGATGCGTTCTTAACGATGGCTAGCGTATCGAAGTCGTGGAGTCGGTCCTTGGTCGGCAGGGTGCGGCGGTTGCCCGGATCGGTGAGGCCCTCCAAGCCGTACTCGTCGCCGTAATAGATCGAGGGCACACCCGGGAAGGTCATCTGCATGAGCGTCGCCAACCAAAAGCGGCTCTTGGCCAGGCCCATGGAATTCTCGTCCAGGCGCCACTTGCTACGCTCGCTCTCGGGCAGCTGCGACTCGTCGGGACCACCGCCAAGCACCGAGATGATGCGCGGACGGTCGTGGCTCGAAAGCAGATTGAGCGCGCAGGACAATGCCTCACGCGGGTAGTTCTCGCGCAGTGTCTCGATGTCCTCGGCAGCCTGATAGGCGTTCTTGTAGCCCATCAAAAAGCCGATGACCATGTCGCGGAAGGGGTAGTCCATGGCAGAGTCGAGCTCAGAGCCCTGCAGGTAGCGGCGCAAATGGCCATAACTGATCTTGTTGGAGGCGTCTTCCCAGACTTCGCCGAGCAGCAGCGCGTCGGGCTTCTCGGCGAGCACGGCCTTTTTGATCTCGGCCAGGAAGTCGTCGGAAAGCTCGTCGGCTACGTCCAGGCGCCAGCCGTGGGCACCGGCGCGCAGCCATTTGCGAATCACGCCGTCCTTGCCCAGGAGCCGCTCGCGTACCAGCTCGGAGCTCTCGTTGATGGCGGGCATGTTGCCCACGCCCCACCAGCAGTCATACGAACCGTCCTCATGGAAGTAAAACGCATCGCGCCACGGCGAGTCCTCGCTCTGCCACGCACCGACGCCGGGATAATTGCCGTAGCGGTTAAAGTAGATCGAGTCGTCGCCCGTATGGTTGAAGACGCCATCCAGGATGATGGAAATGCCGAGCTTCTCGGCCGCCTCGCACAGCTCCGTAAAGTCCTGCTCGGTGCCCAGAATCGGGTCGATCTTGGTGTAGTCAGCCGTGTCGTAGCGGTGGTTGCTCGCGGCCTCAAAGATGGGGTTGAGGTAGATGGCCGTAAAGCCTAGTTCGGCAATACGGGGCAGGTCATTTTGGATACCCTTGAGCGAGCCGCCGTAAAAATCCCAGGTCTTGATGGAGCCGTCTTCGGCACGCTCGTACTCGGGCGGTTCGTTCCAGTCCTCGACCATGCGGCGCTGGATTCCGTTGCGCGGTTTTTCAACTTCGGCAAGCGTGCGCTCGCGCCAGTTTTCGTCGCGGGCATAGCGGTCGGGGAAGATCTGGTAGACCATGCCGCGCTCGTACCACTCGGGACGCACTTCGCGGTGCTTGTAGACGGTAATCTGGAAGGACGGCACCTCGGCGTAGTCGTAGGTCACACCCTCGCCACCGGTGCGACCCTGCGGTGCACCCAAGCGGACCTCGGGCTGGCCCTCGATATTGCAGATAAAGCTGTACCAAATAAGACAGGGCTCGGTGCACTCAAGCTCTACGGTAAATATGCCATCGCCCTCGTGCGTCATGGGATACAGAGACTCACCGATCTCATCGATCCAGGTGCGCAGGGTGAGCGTCGCCTGGTTGGGGTCGGCATCCTCCAAAATCACCGATAGCGAAACGGAAGTTCCAGTGGTCACAGCGCCAAACGGAGTACGAAACTGCGGTAGACGGCTGTTGTGAATCAATCTCATAATACGGTCCAGTTCAATAGAATCACGGCCTGCGGGCCATGGGCTTTACGCACAAGATATAAGTATATCTGTTGTACACAGGCTGTATAAACAACATCCGTTTACCATCGGCGAACGGTTGTCCTAGAAAATCGTTTTACCACCCAAATTATCGCGATATTTAAAAACGTCTATACCGATACTATTTGTAGCCAAACAAAAGTACTTCGGTTTACTACGACGAATTGAATGATCTCAACCACAGTCATTTTGGTGATATTAAAACCGCAGGTAGAAGCGTTCTTAATTTCGAAGATTACTCGCCGTGGTCTGCCGGAGCCATTTTGTCGTAGTAAACCGGCCCTCTTTTTAATGCGAAGTTCAACGCAAAAGAGGGCGCCTGGTTGGGGCGCCCTCTTTTGCGTTGAGGAATAAGTTTTAATCGTCCGGATTAGCGGCGCTTGCGGGCGGCCGTTGCCTTGCGGACGGAGGTCTTCTTGGTCGGAGCCTTTTCCTCGGCCGGAACGGCGGGGGAGACCGGGGTCTCCTTGGCGGGCTCGGTCTCTGCCTTAGTCTTGGGAGCGGCCTTAACCTCGGCAGCCTTCGGAGTCGGCTCGGCCTTTACTGCGGGCTTGTCCTCGGCCTTACCCTCTGCCTTGGGAGCTGCAGCCTTGGTCGTGGTCTTCTTGGCCGTCGTCGCGGCGCGTTTGCGCGTGGTGGTCTTGGCGGCCGGCTTTGCCTCGACAGCTGCCTCAGCCTTAGACTCAGCGGGCGTCTCCTCGACTTTGGCGGCCGGCTTTGCAGTAGCCTTCGGGGCCGTCTTCGCGGCGGCCTTCGTCGTAGCGGCCTTGGCCGTCGTCGACTTCGTAGCCGTGGTCTTCTTGGCTGCCGTTGCCTTCTTGGTGGTTGCAGCCGTCTTCTTGGCAGCGGTCTTGGCCGGAGCCTTTGCCGCAGGCTTAGCCTCGACGGCGGCCTTTACCTCGGGAGCAGCCTCGACCTCGTTGGCCTTCTTGGCAGCGGCGGTCGTGCGCTTGCGCGTGGTCGATGCCTTGGCAGTAGTTGCCTTGGCAGCGGTGGTCTTGCTCGCAGCGGCCTTCGTGGTCGTAGCCTTCTTAGCCGTTGCCTTGCGGGTCGTCGTCTTTTTGGTGGCAGGCTTCGCAGCGGGCTTCACCTCAGGCTCGGGCTCGGGAGCAGCCTCGACCTTCACCTCAGGATCGGCCTTAACGGGCTTAGCTTCAACCGGCTTCTCCTCGACCTTGGGCTCCTCGGCAGCGGCGGGTTCCTTAACGGGCGTCACAGTCTCGTCCTCAACTGCCTCAGGCTCCTCAGCCCTAGCCAAACCCGCCGGCCTCTCGATCTCCGGGTGCATAAAGAAGTACAGGTCCAGATACTTGTCGGCCGAACGCGTCCAGCTAAAGTCCTGGCTCATGGCCTGCGTGACTAGCTGGTTCCATGCCTCACGGTTATCCCAGAACAGGCGTGCTGCGCGGAACACCGCGTCGCCCATCTCGTCGCCGTTAAAGTTGGTAAACGAGAAGCCCGTGCCCTCGCCGGTAAACTCGTTGTACGGCTGCACGGTGTCCTTCAGGCCACCGGTCTCGCGCACGATGGGCAGGGTGCCGTAGCGCATGGCGATGATCTGCGACAGGCCGCAGGGCTCAAACTTCGAAGGCATCAGGAACATGTCGGCGGCAGCGTACATGCGCTGCGACAGCGCCGGGTCAAACTCGATGCGCGCGGCCATGGTGCCGGGGTACTTGTCCTGGAAGTAGCGCAGACCGTCCTCGTAGTCGCGGTCGCCGGTGCCCAGCACGGCCACCTGAACGCCGCCGGACAGGATGCGGTCGAGCGCGTACATGACCAGGTCCATGCCCTTCTGGCGCGTCAGACGCGTGACCATCACCATAAGCGGGCGGTCGTCGCGCACCTCGAGCCCCAGTTCCTCCTGCAGCTTGGCCTTGCACACGGCCTTGCCGGAACGGTCGTCAACTGTGTAGTTGGCGGCAATGCGCTTGTCGGTTGCCGGGTCAAAGGCCGCTACGTCAATGCCGTTGAGGATGCCCTGCAGCGCGTAGGAGCGCTCGCGCAGTACGCCGTCCAGGCCCTCGCCAAACTCGGGCGTCTGGATCTCGCTCGCGTAGGTGGGGCTCACCGTGGTGATGGCGTCGGCATAGTGCAGCGCGCCCAGCATGTAGTTGATGCTGCAGGCGTCGCAGCGCAACTGCGTGGCGGCCGCCGGAATATGCGCCACACCCAGGATGTCCTCCATCACGGTGTCGCTAAACTGGCCTTGGAACGCCACATTGTGGATCGAGAACACGGTCTTGACGCGGTCATAGAGCGGCAGGCCCTGGTAGAACTCGCGCAAGAACACGGGTGCCAGTGCCGTTTGCCAGTCATTGCAGTGCAGGATGTCGCACTCAAAATCGGCCGGCAGGTGCTGCAGGCTCTCGGTGATGGCCTTGGAGAAGAACGCAAAACGCTCGCCGTCGTCAAAGAAGCCGTACGGATAGTCGCGCGCAAAGTAGCGCTCGTTGTCCACGAACATATAGGTGACGCCGTCGTGCTCGAGCTTCTCCAGCCCGCAGTACTCATTGCGCCAGCCCAGGCTCACGTAAAAGTCGGCAAAGTGCTCCATCTGCGCCTTGTACTCGTCCTTGATGGTGGCGTACTTGGGCACCATCACGATGACTTCGGCGCCGGCGCGCACGAGTGCTGCAGGCAGCGAGCCCGCCACGTCACCCAGGCCACCGGTCTTAACAAACGGCGCGCACTCGGCCGAGGCAAACACGATCTGCATCTTTTTGCTGGAATCAGCCATATTGTCTCCCATGTTGCAATTCGAGAATAGCCGCCTGGCGCTAACCGGGCGGCTATTCTTCATGTTACGAGCGATGTTGCGGTGCCAACGTTAACGTACGATGGTGGTGTCGGAAGTTAACGGAGCCTTGCCCAGCACCAGGATGTTCTCGGGCGTGCCGCGAAGCTCGGTGTTGGTGGGAACCACGTTGTTCTTGTCCAGGATAGCGTTCTCAACGCGGGCGCCGCTCTTGATGATGCAGCTCTGGTTGATGATCGAGTTGGTCACCGAGGCGCCCTCCTCGACCACGACGCCGCGCGACAGAATCGAGTTGCGCACGGTGCCCTTGATGATGCAGCCGGCCGAGATGATCGAGTTGCATGCGTGACTGCCGGTCGCATAGCGCGAAGGCGGCACGTCGTGAGCCTTGGTCAGGATCGGGCGCTCGGGATCGAAGAGCTGGTCGGCCACGGTCTGGTCGAGCAGGTCCATGCTGCGGCGATACAGCGACTTCTCGCTAAACACGCCCACGACCTCGCCCTTGTACTCGTAGCTGCACACGTCGATGTTGCCAAAGTCGCCCTGGAGTGCCTCGAGCAGGTCCAGATAGTCGGCTGCCTGGTAGTGGTCGATGATCTCGAGCAGCGTCTCGCGGTTGACGATGCAGCAATCCATAGAGGCGTTGTCGCCGTACACGACGCCGGCGCTCACGCCCGTCAGGCGGCCATTCTCGTTGATTTGCAGCTTGGTCTCGTCATCGACGTTGCGCGTGGCCTTGCAGTACACCACGGTCATCTGGGCACCGGAGTTCTCGTGCGCGTCGATGATGGTGTTGAGGTCCATGTTAAAGATGATGTTGGTGCCCATCATCACAACATAGGGCTTGTCCGAGCGCTGGAACAGCGTCTTGTTGGAGATGATGTCGCGCAGCAGGAAGCGCATGCCGCCCTTGGTGGTGCCATACGCGTTGCCGGGCACCATGAACAGGCCGCCCTTCTTGCGGTCCAGGCCCCAGTCCTTGCCCGAGCCCACGTGGTCGATCAGCGAGCGGTAGTTGCCCGGCATGACGACGCCGACGGTCTTAATGCCGGCATTCATCATGTTGGACAGCGGGAAGTCGATCAGGCGGTAGCGGCCCAAAAACGGGACGGACGCGATAGGGCGGTCCTTGAGCAGCACGCTGCCGTAGGTCGAAGAGTAGTTAGCGGTGATATAACCGATGGCCTTGCGATTGATCATCGGATCATTCCCCCTTCCCGATAACGACGTCATTTCCAACGACGGCCGTATCCTTGGTGGTATCGACAGAGCCGAGCTTCACGCCCTCTTCGACCGTGGAGTTCTCGCCCAAAATAGCGCGGCAGATGTGCGCGCCGCTCTTAACGTGCGCACCCGGCAGCAGCACGGAGTCCTCGACCACGGCGCGCTCCTCGATGATGACATCGGTCGAAAGGATCGAGTGGCGAGCGGTGCCGTAGATCTTGCAGCCGTTGGAGACCAGGCAGTCGTCCAGCCGGCCGTCCGGGCCAATGTAGTGCGGCGGACGCGTAGTGATGTTGGACATGATGGGGAAGTTCTTGTCAAACAGATCGAACTCGGGGTTGTTGCCCAGCAGGTCCATCGAGGTCTCGTGGAAGCTGGCGATGGTGCCGACGTCCTTCCAAAAGCCGTGGAACTCGTAGCTGTACAGGCGCTTGCCCTCGCCGAGCAGCTTGGGGATGATGTCCTTGCCAAAGTCATGGCTCGAGCGCTGGTCCAGGGCGTCCGCCTCGAGCGCCTCGATCAGCACATCGGCCGAGAAGATGTAGATGCCCATGGACGCGAGGTTCGAATCGGGCTTCTCGGGCTTCTCGGTGAACTTGGTGATGCGGCCGTCCTCGGGGTCGGTGGTCAGGATGCCAAAGCGGCTGGCCTCCTCCCACGGCACGGGCATAACGCTCACCGTGAGGTCGGCGTTGTTCTCGATGTGCGTCTTGAGCATCTTGCGGTAGTCCATGCGATACAGGTGATCGCCCGAAAGAATCAGGACGTACTTGGGGTCGTTGGCCTTGATGTAGTCGAGGTTCTGCGTAATGGCGTCGGCCGTGCCCGCATACCAGGCGCCGCCGGTCTGCGTCTCGTACGGCGGCAGGATCGACACGCCGCCGTCACGGCTGTCCAGATCCCAAGCCTCGCCGGAGCCCACGTAGGCATGCAGCAGGTAGGGGCGATACTGCGTCAGAACGCCCACCGTGTCGATGCCCGAGTTGGAGCAGTTGGACAGCGAAAAGTCGATAATGCGGAACTTGCCACCAAAGCTAACCGCCGGCTTAGCGATCTTTTGGGTAAGTGCCCCCAATCGGCTGCCCTGTCCTCCTGCGAGGAGCATCGCGATGCATTCTTTCTTACTCATCGATTTCTCCTTCTGTCATCGATGTTCTTAAACCCATTAGCGACGGGCGCGGCGCTCGGTCGCGCCCGTCGAGTAATGCCGTGCTGGCATAAGGGAGCTTGCGCGCCTTTACGCGTGCCAGATCTCGTCGCGGTACTCGCGAATGGTGCGGTCGCTCGAGAACCAGCCGGAGGAGGCGGTGTTGAGCAGCGCCTTGCGGTTCCAGGTCTCCTGGTCGCCGTAGCTGCCGGTGAGCTTCTCCCATGCATCCACGTAGCTGCGGAAGTCTGCCATGACCAGGTCGGGGTCGTTGTTGTTCATGAGCTCGTTGTAGATACTCTCGAAGTTGCCCGAAAGACCCGCAAAGGTGTTGTCCTTGAGCTCGTCCATCACGCGGCCCAGACGCTCGCGATCGTTGTTGAGGGTATCCCACGCAAAGTAGCTGTTGGATGCCCAGAGCTGCTCGACCTCGGGAGCGGTCAGGCCAAAGATGGCCTCGTTCTCGCGGCCGGCCAGGTCGGCGATCTCGATGTTGGCGCCGTCGAGGGTGCCCAGCGTAATGGCGCCGTTCATCATGAGCTTCATGTTGGACGTGCCCGAGGCCTCCTTGCCGGCCGTGGAGATCTGCTCCGAGATCTCGGCGGCGGGGTAGATGAGCTGGGCGTTGCTCACACGGAAGTTGGGGATAAAGCAGACCTTCATGACCTCGTTGACGCGGGCGTCGTTGTTGATGACCTCGGCAACGGAGTTAATGAGGCGGATGGTCTCCTTGGCAAAGGTGTAGCTCGAGGCAGCCTTGCCGCTAAATATGAAGGTCGTCGGCGTCACGTGGAAGTTGGGATCGGCGATGCGACGGTTGTAGATGTCCATCACCTTCATGATGTTCATGAGCTGACGCTTGTAGGCATGGAAGCGCTTCACCTGAACATCGAAGACGGTGTTGGGGTCAATGACCAGACCGGTCTCGGCCTTAACGTAGGCAGCCAGACGCTCCTTGTTGGCGCGCTTGGAGGCACCAACGGCCTTCAGGAACTCGGTGTCGTCCTTAAACTCCTTGAGCTTCTCCAGCTCAAAGGCGTCCTTGAGCCAGCCGTCGCCAATGGCCTCGGTCACGAGCTTGGCGTAGGTGGGGTTGGCCTCGGCAAAGAAGCGACGGTGCGAGATGCCGTTGGTCTTGTTGTTGAACTTCTCGGGCGTTAAGGCATAGAAGTCCTTGAGCACGATGTTCTTGATGATGTCGGAGTGGATCTTTGCCACGCCGTTGACGCTGTGGCTGCAGATCACGGACAGGTTGGCCATGCGAATCTCGCCGTCCCACAGGATGGCGGTCTGGCGCAGACGCTCCTGCCAGCCCTCCTGCGTGGTGTCGAACGACTCGTGCCAACGACGGCTGATCTCGTCGATGATCTGGTACACGCGGGGGAGGAGCTTGGAGAACGTGCCGATGGGCCACTTCTCCAGAGCCTCGGGCAGGATGGTGTGGTTGGTGTAGCTCACGACCTGCGTCACGATGTTCCAGGCGTCGTCCCACTCGAGCTTCTTTTCGTCGATCAGGATGCGCATGAGCTCGGGGCCGCACATGGCGGGGTGCGTGTCGTTGGTGTGGATGGCCACAAACTGCGGCAGCAGCTCCCAGTTCTCGCCGTGCTCCTTCTCAAAGGTGTCGAGCAGGCTGTAGATGCCGGCCGAGACAAACAGGTACTCCTGCTTCAGGCGCAGCAGGCGGCCGTGCTCGCCGGCGTCGTTGGGGTAGAGGATGGCGCTGATGGCCTCGGCCTCGGCGCGCTCGGCGTCGGCCAGGGCATAGTCGCCGCGGTTGAAGGCCTCAAGGTCAAAGTGCTCCTCGACCGGCTCGGCAGCCCAGACGCGCAGCTTGTTGACTGTCTCGCCGGCATAGCCCACGACGGGGATGTCATAAGGGACGGCCAGGATGTCCTGCGTGTCCACCGTGCGGTAGAACGTGCGACCGTTCTCCTCAAAGCCCTCAACGTGACCACCGAACTTGATGGTCACGGCCTTGTCCTGACGGCGGACCTCCCAGGGATAGCCGTGGGTAAGCCACTCGTCGGTGGCCTCGACCTGGCTGCCGTTGACGATCTCCTGCTTAAACAGGCCGTAGCGGTAGCGCATACCGTTGCCGTAGCCGGCAATGCCCTCGGCTGCCATCGAATCCAAAAAGCATGCGGCAAGACGGCCCAGGCCACCGTTGCCCAGCGCCGGATCGGGCTCCTGGTTCTCGATGACGGACAGGTCGAAACCCATGTCGTCGAGTGCCTCGGCGACCATGTCGCGCACGCCAAAGTTGAGCAGGTAGTTGTCGAGCAGGCGGCCAATCAAAAACTCGATCGAGAAGTAGTACACGCGCTTCTTGCCCTCGGCGGTGGCGCGGGCGTCGCTCTTGGTGGCAACGGTGCGCGCCTTCTCGGCCACGAGCTTGGCCAGGGCGTTAAAGCGATCGAGGTCGCTGGCGGCTTCGACGCTCTTGCCACTGATGCTCATGACGGCATCGCGATAGAGCTCGGTAAACTCCTGCTTGTTGTCGAAGATCTTATTCATACGTTCCTTCCCCCGGGGATGTTTCTCCCGGAACGGTTATGACTTGTATCCTACGCCCCGGCGGGGCGGGTAATTACAGTGGTAACACCTTTGTTACGCTTTCTTGGCAGGATCCTTAACGGCAGCTGCCTTGGCCTTGGAAGCAGCCTTCTTGGCCGTGGTGGACTTGGCCGAAGCCTTGGCGGCGGGCTTGGCAGCCTTCGCCTTAGCCGGAGCCTTCTTAGCAGCTGCGGCCTTGGGCTTCACCGAGGACATGCGCTTGCGCGTCGCCTTCTTGGGCTCCTCGACCACGGGCGGCTTATAGCTGCTGGGACCGCGGCGCTTAAGCACCACGCCTGCAAGGCCGGGCACCTTAATCTCGATGGAGTCCATCTGCCCGTTCCAGGGATAGGGCTCGCTCGAGCAGGTGTAGGGCTCCTCACCGGCATAGCCGCTGCCGCCAAACTCGGGACGGTCGGAATCGAAGATGACCTCCCAGTCGCCCTCGCGCGGCACGCCCACGCGGAAGCTCTCGTAGCTCGCCGGGTCAAAGTTGATCAGAATCACCAGGTCGTTATCGACGTCCTCGCCCTGGCGCACAAAGCTCACGATGGACTGCTTGGAGTTGTCCGCGTCGATCCAGGTAAAGCCGTCGTCGGTGTAGCCGCGCTCGTATAGGGCGGGCTCGGCGGTGTACAGATGGTTGAGCGCCTTGATAAACGCCTGATGATGACGGTGAGTCTCGTACTCCTCGGTCAGGAACCACTGGATGGACTCGTAGTAGCGCCACTCGATAAACTGGCCGATCTCGTTGCCCATAAAGTTGAGCTTTGCACCGGGGTGCGTCATCTGGTAGAAGGCCAGCGTGCGCAGGCCGGCAAACTGGCGCCACCAGTCGCCCGGCATGCGGCCGATCAGCGAGCACTTGCCGTGCACGACCTCGTCGTGGCTGAGCGGGCAAATGAAGTTCTCGGTAAAGGCGTACATGATGGAGAACGTGAGCAGGCCGTGGTTGCCGGGACGCCACGGAAAATCGGTCTGCATGTAGTGCAGGGTGTCGTTCATCCAGCCCATGTCCCACTTGTAGTGGAAGCCTAGGCCGCCGTCCTGCGGCGGATAGGTCACGAGCGGCCACGCGGTGGACTCCTCGGCCATCATCATCACGTCGGGGTAGTGCGCCTCCACGGCGCAGTTGACCTGGCGAATGAACGCGCTGGCGTCCAGGTCCTCCTCGGTACCGTACTTGTTGAACTTCTTTTGGCCGGGATCATCGATGCCAAAGTTGAGGTACAGCATGCTGGACACGCCGTCCATGCGAATGCCATCCACGTGGAAGTTCTCGAGCCAATACAGTACGTTGGAGACCAGGAAGGAGCGGACCTCGCCGCGGGCGAAGTCAAACTTGTGCGTGCCCCAGTTGGGGTGAATCTCGTGCTCAAACAGCATGTGACCGTTAAAGGTGGCAAGGCCGTGGGAGTCGGCGCAAAAACCGCCGGGCACCCAGTCCATAATCACGCCGATACCCGCCTCGTGGCACGCATCGATAAAGTGCATGAGCTGCTGCGGGTTGCCGTAGCGCGATGTGGCGGCATAGTAGCCGGTCGTCTGGTAGCCCCAGGAGCCGTCGAAGGGATGCTCCATGAGCGGCATGACCTCGATATGCGTATAGCCCATGTCGCGCACGTAGTCCACGAGCTCCACCGACAGGTCGTCGTAGGTGTAAAACTCGCCGCGCTGCGCGGGGAAGGGGTCCATGGGACCAGGGTAGTTGCCGTACTCGTCGGGCTCGCCCTGCGGCGCGTCACCGTGGCGCTTCCACGAGCCAATATGCACCTCGTAGATGTTAAGCGGCTGCGACATATGGTTGTGACCGGCGCGGCGCTTGAGCCACGCGGCGTCGTTCCACTTGTAGCCATCGAGGGTCCACAGCACGCTGGCGGTACCCGGAGGGCACTCGGCCTTAAAGGCATACGGATCGGCCTTGTAGAGCTTCTCGCCCTCGTTGGTCTCGATGAGGTATTTATAGAGCTGGCCCTGCTCGGCACCAGGAATAAAGCCTTCCCAAATAGCGCTCGTATGTACGGGCACCAGCGGGTTGGCTTCTTCATCCCAATTGTTAAATTCGCCAATGACATGGACACTCTTTACGTCGGGCGCCCAAACGCAAAAACGCCAGCCACGCGTGCGCTGCTGCGTGTCGGGATGCGCGCCCATCTTTTCCCAGCTGCGCTCCCACATACCAATGCCAAACAGGTAGACATCGTCCTTGGAGAGCTCCGGTGCGTGCGGAGCCGGTTTGCGGGTTGCGGGCTTTTTAGCCGTTGGCTTTAGCTTTGTATCGCTCACGTTTGATCCCATCATGACGCGGCAGCGTGTTGCCTTGGTGACTAGATGCGAAAGGTCCAAGGCTGCACGAATCGAAGGGACGGCGAAGTTTCTGTGATTCGTTCCACCTCGCGTGCTCGGTGGAACTTTCGGCAGAAACTACGATAACACCTGTGCGTTAGTTTTATGGACGAAAGCGGATTTGCGGGGGCGTTTAATCGGTAAGCGACATGTTTATACCACTGGCAGAATTGCCGTGGTAAAACTCTTGACAGTTTTACCAATTAGGGTTTCAAAATTGTTAGGCTTACGTTTGGTAAAACGTTTTTAGCAGGTTGTTTACCATTTGACATCGAAAGGTTCGTTTATGTCCCATACCGCCGCTCCCAAGGTTGCTTTTATTTTCGATTGCGACGGCACACTGGTTAATAGTACCCCCGTTTGGGCCTATGCCCAGCCCGAGTTATTGCACCGTCACGGGATTGACGTGACCGTGGATGACTTTGCCCAATTTGAGCACCTGTCGCTGGAGGACGAGTGCCAGGCCTACCACGACACGTGGGGCATTGGCACGAATGGCGAAGAGTTGTATCGCGAACTGAGCGATATCCTGATCGATGGGTACTCCAAGGTGCCGCCGCGCGACGGGCTCCTGGCATTTTTGAAGCAGGCGCAGGAGGCCGGTATTGCCATGTGCATTGCCACGTCCACGCCGGCCGAGCTGGTGCAGTCCGCGCTCGCTGGTGCCGGTCTCGATGCTTACATGGAATTTGTTACCACGACGGGTGAGGCAGGACGCTCCAAACAGTTCCCCGATGTGTACGAGCTGGCGCTGCGCCGCCTGGAGGAGCGCCATGGGCACAAGTTTGAGCGCGCTTGGGTGTTTGAGGACGCCGTCTTTGGCCTAAAGAGCTCTGGCTCCGCCGGCTTTAAGCGTGTAGGTATTTATGACCCGCATGGCCGCATGAAGCGCGACGATGTGCGCGCCAACTGCGATATCTTTATCGACAGCTACGAGGAGCTTGACCTGGCCCGCGTGCTTTCGTTTGAGGGATAGGCGAGGGCTGTGGCTTGCAAGGTATTAGTTGTCTGCGGCTCGCCCGTGGTGGCGAGCACAGATCTGTTGCGTAGGCTAGCAGGGGAGTGCGACCACGTTGTCGCCGTGGACCGCGGGCTCGACGCGCTGCTGGGCGCCGGCCTGGGCTGCGACGTATATGTAGGAGATGCCGACACGGTAAGCGACGCAGGTCGCGCGTTGGTCGATGCCGCCACCGACTTTGAAGTTGAGCGCCACGACCCGTACAAGGACTATACCGATCTGGCGCTGGCGCTCGATTCCGTCCGTCGTCGCTGGCCGGGTGCCGAAGTGGTTGCGACCTGCGCCACCGGCGGCCGTCCGGATATGGCCATATCCGTTCTGGGGCTGCTCGCGGGCTACAAGGGCGCCCCAGTCTGGATTGCCGAAGACGAGACCACGGCCCGCATCCTACACGGAGGCGAATCCTGGACCATTGTGGGCGCCGAAGGCAAGACGTTCTCCATCATCGCCATTGCCCCCAACACCGTGGTAAGCGAACACGGCCTAGAATGGGAGCTAGACCACAGCTCCCTGGGCCTGTTGGCCGACACCGGCATCTCTAATGTCGTTAGAAAAACGGCCAAGATCCAAGTTCACACCGGCACCGCCATCGCATACCTATATCATTAGGCATTTAGAGTCTGACCAAAAAAGTCCTTGCACGTCGCGCCAACTTCCCCTATAGTACTACTTCGTCACGGGGGCGTAGCTCAGCTGGGAGAGCGCTTGACTGGCAGTCAAGAGGTCAGGGGTTCGATTCCCCTCGTCTCCACCATCGTGAATGCAAAGGCCTTCGGAATTCTGAAGGCCTTTTTTCATGTCAAAACACCATGCGCTACAAACCCCACCTACGCAACAAAAAGTTGCACAAATTTTTTCCCATTTCTGTACATAGTTTGTTAGCCAAACGCGATTATCAGTGTAGATCGCCGTTCCATTTGGGCTTCAGGAACGCGCCTAATCACCGTCAGCACCTCAATAACCTGCATCAATGTGAACAACATCCCAAAACAACCCCCTTGAACACGTTAAATGAACGATAAGTTGTCCTCCACAAGCCAAATCAGTTTCACTAACAGCTTGTGCTAGGATACTTAACGATACATGAGTTCAACTGTGCTCGCGGCTCCAGCAAGTTGCAAAGCGCAGGGTCGATCAGCATCCGGCCGTAACGGCGGTGTTAGAAAAACCACGAGCTCCAATAGAGATGTCATGCATTAATTTGCTTGTTAGTTTGACATTACTAAACATAGCAGTCCTTCAGCTGTTTGCGTGCGGTCCAGTTTTGAATTCGCTTGACTGGATCGCACGCAGCCAGCTGAGGTTGTTGGTGTATTTGCGATACACGCCAACAACTTCAGCGCTGCTTTTATACATACCGTTCACGGTGGGGCAGAGCCACGTGCTTGTCTGACTGGGCTCAGGGTTTGAATATGGAGCGCCTCCGCGCACAAGCGCCCTGGCGAAGCCATACCCAAACCCGTGAGCCACACGTAAGACAGCAAGGGGGTGGTGCTCGTGTGGTATGTTATCCAGGTCATTAACGGTCGCGAAGGTGTAATGCGCGAGCGCATCGAGCGCGTGGTGCCTGCGGGCGCTATGCAGGAGCTCTTTTATCCCCAATATCAAACCGAGATCAAGGTACACGGCGAATGGGTCAACACGACCAAGCCACTCTTTCCCGGTTATCTTATCTGCGATACGGCAGATCCCCGCACCGTGCAACAGTATCTGCTGCGTATGGACGACTTTGCCCGGGTGCTTGCCCAGGACGGTCGGTTTGTGCCGCTGGCAAAAGAAGAGACCCAGTTCATTGGCAGTTTTACCCATAGGGGAGACCGCGTGGTGCCCATGAGCGAGGCCTTAAAGGACGGCGACCAGGTCGTAGTAACGGCAGGTCCGCTGCTGGGCCACGAGGGCCTCATCAAAACCATTAATAGACGCAAGAGCACAGCTTATTTGGAGCTCGACCTGTGTGGACGACGCGTAACCACCCGCGTTGGCCTAGCGGTGCTTTCAAACGAGCAGCGCGTCATGCGGAACCTAAAAAAGGCGATCGCCTAGCTGCTGGCGACCGCTACACAGAACAGGGAGGATCCCCGACCTGGGGACGAAGTGTTGGAAGAGAACGTGTCGGATAAAACTGAATATATAACTGATGTTCCTGGTGGTTCATCGATGATCGGTCAAGTCATTGATCGGCAGAATGGCTCTCATGCTCATATAGCGACGGAATTTCCACTTCCCGTCGAGAACCCTGCTCCGGCGCAAGGTTTCGTGGCGACAGGAAGCTATAGGGCGCCTGCTGCCGATCCTTTGGCCGCCGCCCCCAAGAAAGGTGGGCCGGCCTATTTTGCCTTCAAGCGAGCCTTCGACATCGTGTTTTCTGCTGGCGTCTGCGCGGTGTTGGCCGTCCCCGTCGTAGCTGCATGCGTCGCCATTGAGATTGACTCTCCCGGAAAGCCGTTCTTTCGTCAAAAGCGAGTCGGTAAGGGCGGTAAGCCTATCTATATCTTTAAACTCCGCACCATGGTCTCTGACGCTCACGAGCACCCTGAGAAGTACATGACTCCTGAGCAGCTGGCACAATGGCAACGCGAACAGAAGGTCGACCAAGATCCGCGTATTACGCGCGTGGGTCGTTTTCTACGCCACACTTCACTCGATGAGCTTCCACAGTTCATCAATGTTCTTACGGGTGATCTATCCGTTATTGGACCAAGGCCTGTGACACTCGAAGAGACCTACGAGTACGGAGACGCCCGTGACGAGGTGCTCGCATGTAAGCCGGGCATCACCGGCTGGTGGGCCGCAACAGATCGTAATGACTCGACTTGGGGGAGCGGCCAGCGCCAGGCCCGTGAACTCTTCTACGTCCGCCACCAGTCGTTTGGACTTGACGCCCGCGTATTCGTCAAAACGTTCAAGGCGATGAGGAGGGGAAAATAACAATGCAATACCCTGCCTACACCGTCCTTATGAGCCTGTACGCTAAGGAGCGCCCAGAGTACCTTAAAGAGTCACTCGACAGTATGCTTGCCCAGACCGTGCCGCCCGCCGAGATTGTCATGGTTGAGGACGGCCCGTTGACGGATGGTTTGGAGGATGTGCTCCGGGAGTATGACTCTGCCCATCCCGGCCTATTCAACTTTGTTGCCTATGGCGAAAACCGTGGCCTCGGCTACGCCCTGCGTCAAGGCATGATCGCTTGCTCAAACGACGTCGTCGCTCGTATGGATACCGACGACGTTGCCCGACCCGATCGCATGGAGAAACAGCTCGCAGCTCTTGAGAGTGGGCTTGACATGGTGGGCAGCGACGTCGTCGAGTTCATCGAGTCGCCGGACAAGCCCGTCGCCGCCACTGATCTTCCCAAGGGAATGGACGCTATCCGCGCCTTCTCCAAGAGGCGCAACCCCTTTCGCCATCCGCCCATGACGTTCAGGAAATCAAAGGTCATGGAGGCAGGCAACTACAGCTCTGACTTCCTCTATTTCGAGGACTGGGACCTCTTCAACAGAATGCTTGCATGCGGCTGCCGCGCGGACAATTTGGGAGAGCCTTTAGTCGCCATGCGTGTTAGCGAGGACTTCTACGCCCGCAGGGGCGGAGTTCAGTACCTCAAGTACGCCAAGGCTTTCAAGAGAGCGCAGGTTGAGCGGGGCTATTTCACTGAACGTGACTATGTCTGCTCATACGTGCCGCACGCGCTGGTCTGCCTTATGCCTAATTCGCTGAGGTCGCTGATCTATCGAATTCTCCTCCGGAGGGCGTAGCAAAATGGCTTCCGAAGTCGATAACCCACTGGTAAGCATTATCGTCCCCATGTACAACGTGGGGAAGTTTGCACTTCCTTGTGTGAGGTCACTGCTCAATCAGACGTATCCGAACATCGAGATCCTTATCGTGGACGATGGCTGCACAGACGATACTATCGATTTGATTGAAGACACCGTAGGAGACGATCCACGCGTCGAGATATACCACAAGGAGAACGGGGGGCTTTCTTCCGCTCGCAATTACGGCACGCAACGATGCCGCGGCAACTATCTCATGTATGTCGACGGAGACGATCTCATCGACCCGCGAACCGTTGAGCTTATGGTTGAAGCTGCCCTGAAATACCAGCTGACTTTTGTTGTAGGGTCTTTCGCTAAGACGCCCCCTCTCGAGAACTACGATATGAAGCAGGCTGCTGAGTTCAAATTGGAGTCCGGTTCCGAGCGTTTTAGGAAGTTGCTTTTGTTCAACGGGGAGAGCGGTTCTGCGTGCGGCAAGCTCTTCGCGCGGTCTCTGATCCCTTACCTTTCTTTTCCCGAGGGGCAGCTATTCGAAGATATGGGCGTGATCGCCTCTATCTGTTCGCGTGTCGGTGAGGTCGCCTTTTCCGATGCTCCTTTCTACGCGTACGTAACGAGACCGGGCTCCATTACCACGTTTAAGAAGCAGGGCCCCAAGCACGCGCAAGACATGGATAAGACCATCGAGACCGTGAGACAAGTTGCCGGGAGCAGCCTTGAGAGCGAGTTTGAATGCTTCAGAGCGTACTGTACCCTGCGCGTTGCTATGCGAGTCGATCTCGATACCTTTGAAGATAGGGCTGAAGGGCGGTCGTATCTGAGGCGTGCTCGCGAGCTTGCGGGGCGAGCCTCGCGGAACCCTTTGGCGTCCCGTACCTGGAGGCTGCGGTGCACGCTCTTCGCGATCTCCCCAAAGGCGCATAACGCCTTCTACGCTCTCTACGCTGAAGTTTCTGGCAAAGCAATTGGATAAGCCCCATGAAAAAAGGTTGATAAGGTGAGATTATGTGCAATCGTTCCCGAATGCAACGTCGGGAACTTCTTTGGCGAATGCTTGGCTAGCATCGCATGTCACGACTACTCTGAGTTCGAGGTCATCATTTTCGACGACGGCTCGACTAACGGCATCTCTGAAGGCTATGTACAACTTGCTGAGCAGGTGCAGTGATGCAGTTCTATCTAGTTGCGTTTGCGTTCCATATTGCTTTGCTTTATCTCTCAGCACGCATCGGTGATAAGCGATTTGGGCTTGTCCTCGCGATAATATCGGTTCTGCCCCTTTGTGTAGTGGCGGGTGCTAGAGATATAACCGTTGGAACAGATACTTCGGCATATCCTCTAAGCTGTTTTAATGCGTCTCAAGTTTATTCGCCTATAGGAGCCCTCAGTGCTTGTTCGGATCAAGAACCGCTTTTTGTGCTTTTGTTCTGGTTTCTAGGGAGATTGACTGGCGATTTCAACGTAGTGCTTTTCTTCTGTGAGCTATTTATTTTTCTTCCTTATGTTCTGGTTGCAAAAAAACAATTTCCTCAAGGGTATCCAGTCATCGGATTCTTTCTTTGTTTCATTGTCTTTGGATACACGCTAAACATACTCAGGCAGTGCCTAGCAACAAGCACGCTCGTCTTGATGGTTTATGAGCTGATTCACGGGAAAAATCTACCTGCTTTTGTTTTTTTGGCTATTGCCGTTGGTTTTCATAAGATGTCAATTGTTGGCATTTTTGTTTGGGTTATTTACATTGCTTGTTGCGAGAGCAGGAGTGTTCGCTCATCCAAAACTCTTGCTATGTTGTTTTGCTTCGGCATTGCCATCTGTGCTGTCAGTGCAGTTTTGATTGGGCCAGATTTGATGGATCTAGTCTCATCCTTTACGTCGTCATATTCGTTTCAAGTGAAACATGCCGGAATGGGTTCATTGAACAATACGATGTTAATTTACCTGCTTTTTTGTATGATTATGAAGTTTTTGGGCCATAAAAGTTCAATGGGACCTACTAATCGGGAGATGCTTAATTTTTACATCTGCTGCGGCGTATTCTCGGCTGTGTTCGCTCAGTTTGCAAGCATAAGTCCTGAGTTGATTAGACTCAGTTTCTCATTTCTTTTTATCTCGGGATTCCTCTATCCATTTCTATCGGAGAACCTTGGTAACGAGCGTTTGCTATTCGGGGTACTTGCAATTACTTTTTGCGTGCTCTATTTCGCTATCACATTCGTATTTGGCGGCAGCTGCGATCTTTTCCCGTATTCCTCAGCGCTTTTAGGAGTCTTTTATGCTTGATGAGAAGCCCGATATTTCCATTATCGTGCCTGTCTACAACACCGAACGCTTCCTACCAGCCTGCCTGGAGTCTATTGATGCCCAAGGGCGTGGACCGTATGAGGTTATCCTTGTTGACGACGGATCAACTGATGCGTCACCTAAGATATGTGACGCTTATTGCGAAGGGAACGAGAAGGCCCTCGCAATCCACAAGGATAACGAGGGCTTATTAGCCGCGCGACGGGACGGCCTTCGTAGGGCGAAGGGGCGCTATGTCCTCGCTCTTGATTCTGACGATTGTCTTCTGGAGGGATGTCTCAAGAAGGTCTGCTCTGCCATCACATCCTCAAATGCGGATATTATTTCTTTTGATTTCACCATGGGACTAGATCCTATTCGGCCATCGTTGAAGGCCTGTATTTCTCCTGGGATACATGTTGACGGAGATTTTGATGCCATTAGAAGTATGTTATGCGGCTGCAATTTCAACAGCGTTTGGAATAAGGTCATTCGCACTGATTTGTTCCCTGGATATGATTGGTATACAAACCGGATTGGCCTTATGCACGGAGAGGACCTTTGTCAGTTGCTTCCCGTCTTCGATAAGGCGCGTAGCCTCTTCCATATTAAAGAGCCCCTCTATTATTACCGACAGCATGACTCTAACAGTACGAAAGAATTCCGGGAAAAGCAGGTGGCCGATTGGGGCCGAGTGTGCGATGAAATGCTTCAGTACGCGGCAAGATGGTCGAAAAGCGCAAATCTAAATGCAAGGCGCGGCATTTGTCAGCATTATTGCGATCTCGATGAGATCCTGTGGCGTTGCGATCTCGATGATGAGGCAAAAATTACATTCGATAAAATGATCAAACTTGAGTATCGTAAGCGCGTTAGCGGCTTCCCTGATTTAGTTCATAGCATGGTTTTGTCGAATAACGTCATTGTTTCTTCGACTTCCCGCAAGGCGCTTGGCGTTTTCAAGACTATTCGGCGAAGTCCTGTATAGTGCGCCTTGCATATTTAATGCCTTCTTTCTGCGGCACTATTGCATTTAGGTATTTCATTCCCTCCTTCAAGTCCATTGGAGTTGCGAAATTGCGGTTTTCTATCCGTCGATTCTTTTTTAATAGACTGGCTAACGCCTCCTTCGTCTTGAATGGAGGATACTGTCGATGAAACACAATACATTCTACAAGAACACGCTTTGGCAGTATGGCCTTCAAATACTTAAGTATCTCTTTCCGCTGCTGCTTATTCCCTATCTTACTCGCATCCTCGGGACTGAGGGCTATGCCGTTTACGCCTATGTTCTTTCCTTCATGGGCGTGGTCCAAACCATCGCCGATTTCGGCTTTACACTCTCTGGTACCAAGAAGGCAGTTGATCTCAGGGGGGACACTGCAGCTCTCTCCCGCCTCGTGGGGGCGATAACGGTCGCACGCCTCATGTTGCTCTGCGGCCTTTTCGTCTGTGTCATGGTCGTAACACGCTTTATTCCCATTATGGCCGAGAACACGGTCTACGTCATCTGGGCGTTCTTTGCAACGGCAGGTCGCACAGTGCTGCCCGACTTCATCTTTCAGGGAAATGAGCGTATGGGGCCTTTGACGACCCGGTATTTCGCATCCAAGGGGGTGCAGGTTGCGCTTACGATCCTTCTCGTACGCGGGCCGGGGGACCTTATCTTCGTTGCCGTGGCTGACGTACTGTCGGAGATCTTCGACATCGCATGGAGCTATCGCGCCCAGAAGCGCATGTTCGGCGTCGGTATAGCAAGACCCACCTTTAAGGAGAGCTTCGAGGAACTACGCGTCTCCGCTATCTATTGCGTTTCGAACGTCAGCTCCTCTCTTTTCTCTGGCTTCACAACGGTGATTATCGGGTTGGCGATCACAAGCAAGACGGACATCGCCTTTTGGTCGCTTACGCTCACGACCGTGAACGCCGTGCAGTCGCTCTACACGCCTATTGCCAACAGCCTTTACCCCCATATGATCAAGAACAAAGACTTCGGGTTCGCACGAAAGTTGGCGCTTGTTGCGTTGCCTGCTCTCGTCCTGGGTACCGTTGCGTATTGCGCTCTCTCCAAGCCTATCATGCTCGTCCTCGGAGGACCCGAGTACGTTGGCGGTGCCCATGTCATGTGGATGATCTCGCCGATCTTTATCTTCTCCTTTTACGGAATTTTAATTGGCTGGCCGGTTCTTGGCGCCATGGGGCGCGTAAAGGAGCTGACCGTCTCGACGTTGTTCACTGGGATCGTTAATGTGGTTTCGCTTCTGGCACTTTACCTTGCCGGGTTGATAACCCTTGATGTTATCTGTGTTGTCCGCTGGGTTTGCGATGCCTTATTGCTGCTAGCAAGAGTTTTCATGCTCTGGAGCGCGGCTCGGTCGGAGACAGACTTCCATAAGAGTCCTAAGGAGTAATGATGCAGTACCTTCCCACAATGGAAATCCAAAAGCTGTTGCTTGCTATGCTCGTCGATTTTGACAGGATGACAAGCGAGCATGGGCTTCGCTATTCACTTGATGGCGGCACGCTTCTAGGTGCCGTGAGGCACAGGGGATTCATTCCTTGGGATGACGATATCGACGTCATTATGCCCAGACCTGATTTCGATGAACTTGCATCACATCCCGAGTGGGTGCCTGCTGGGTTGACTGCCAATATTCCCGGACGCAAGGGGTACATCTTTCCCTTCATGAAACTGACCAACCCTTCATGGAGGGCGCAGGAACCGCACTTCGAAGAGGTGATCGAAGAGTTTCTCTGGATCGACATTTTTCCTGCCGATGCCATGCCTGACGAAAATACTGAGAAAGCGACCCTAATGGCGGCTCAGGAAAAGACATTTTTCAGGGCATTGCGGTCATACGTAAACATCAAAACATCTACTTCAAATCCGTTGAAAAAGGTCGCAAAGCATTTCCTATTTCCGATTCATAGGGCGGTGTTTCCTGCGGAAAAGCAGTATTCCGAGCTAGGGGAGAGGGCTCGTGGCCTGCAGTTTGGCGATACGCATGAAGCGGGAGATGTTGTTTGGGGGCCCTACAAGCCTGATAAGCCAGGTTTTCCCACCGAGGACTTCGACAACTTGATCGATATGGAGTTCGAGGGTCGTACTTTCAAGGCATGTCCGCACTGGGACGCGTACCTAAGAGGGCTCTACGGCGACTATATGCGGCTTCCGCCTGAGGATCAGCGGGTCACTCATGGGATGAAGGTATGGAAGGTAAATTCCGGGGAAGGAAAATAATTCATGAACGTGGCAATCATCATCGCGGGCGGTGTAGGCTCGCGTATGGGGCAAGAGATCCCCAAACAGTTCATCAATGTTGGCGAGAAGCCCGTCATCGTCTACACGCTCGAGGCTTTTCAGGAGCACCCACTTGTGGACGCCATTGAGGTCGTGTGCCTAGCCGGCTGGGAGCAGGTCTTGCGCGCCTATGCGAGGCAGTACAAAATTGACAAGCTGAAGTGGGTAGTCAAAGGCGGTGCCTCTGGTCAGGAATCTATCCGCAACGGCGTGTACAACTTTGAGGGCGTGCTTGCCGAAGATGACATCTGCATCGTTCACGACGGCGTGCGCCCCATGCTCGACCCAGAGGTTATCACCGACGTCGTATGCGTGGCTAAGGAACGCGGCAATGCCGTCACAAGCATGCCTTACAACGAGCAGATTTTCCTTGTGGACAAGAAGGATTCCGCCACCACTACGCAGTACATCCCCCGCGAGACGCTTCGTCGCGTGTCTACACCGCAGGCCTACCGTTTTGGGCTGCTTGACTCCAAATATCACGAGGCTTTTGAGAAAGGTGTCGGAATCGACGGCTCCAACTACACGAACACGATGATGGTCCAGCTGGGCGTGAGGCTCAACTTCGCCGCTGGGTCGGACCGCAACATCAAGCTCACCACGCCGGAAAACCTCGAGTTCTTCCGCGCATGGGCGGCGGAGAGGGATGCCCGCGATGAATAGACTCAAATGCCCAGAGTATATCGCCGACGTTGATAAAGTTTGCTCGCTTCCCCTGCCATGGGAGAAGCTCGAGAATAAAACGGTCGTCATCTCCGGTGCGACCGGTATGATCGGGGCCTTCCTCGTCGACGTTCTGATGCACAGGAACGACATTGATGGGGCGCGGTGCAGCGTCATCGCTTTGGGGCGCAACATCGAGAAAGCGCGCTCGAGACTGCCGTACTTTGGTCGAGACCACTTCTCGTTTGAGGAGGGCTCAGTCGCTGCGACTGGCTACAGCCCTGCTGCTCCCGCGGACTACGTTTTGCACCTAGCGAGCTCCACTCACCCGCGCCAGTACGCTACCGATCCCATCGGCACCATCCGAGCCAACGTGGACGGCTTACAGAATCTCCTCAGCTATTCAGCCGAATGCGGTGCTAGGCTGCTCTTTGCCTCATCGGTCGAGATTTACGGGCAGAACCGCGGTGACGTTGAACGTTATGATGAAAAGTACTGCGGGAACATCGACTGCAACACTCTTCGCGCCTGCTATAACGAATCAAAACGACTGGGCGAGGCTATGTGTCAAGCATACCGTTCGCAGAAGGGGGTCGAGGCCGTTATCGCGCGCATCGCGCGCGTCTACGGGCCCACACTACTGCCCGATGATTCCAAGGCACTCTCCCAGTTCCTGTATCGCTCGCTTGCAGGCGAGGACGTTGTGCTCAAGAGCGAGGGGACGCAGAAGTTCTCCTACTTGCACGTCGCAGACGCCGTGTCTGGTCTGCTTCATATACTGCTCCTTGGTATCGACGGGGAAGCCTACAACCTTGCAGATAGGGGATCCGATGTAATGTTGAAGGATCTTGCGGATCTAGTAGCTAAAGCCAGTGGTGTTAAAGTTGTATTCAAATTTCCTGACGCTCAGGAAGCGGCAGGGTACTCTAAGGCCACGCTTGCGCTGATGGATGGAAACAAGGCACGTAACGAACTTGGTTGGTCTGCGCGCATGGGCATCTCCGAAGGCATATCAAGAACGCTTTGTGTTCTCCGCTCACTCAACAATCCCGGGGGATGCTGATGGGTGTAAAGGCGATTTGGCATGACTTCAGAAATATGGTTTTCGGAAGGTACGATGACGATAAGTTTTGGAGGAGGCGACACGCCCTTCTTACCGGAAGTGCCCGGGGTATCCGCAAAACTTATTATACGTTGTATGTTCACCACGAGATGCGCAGGAGTTGTGCGGATATCATGCCTGGATGGAGCGACGATGCTTCATGCGTATGCGAGAATTTTTTGGCGCCACCCAATATCACAGCGCACGGCATCAACGGTATAGTCATTGCGGGGGGGGCAACCATAGGGCGAAATGTGACCATCTTTCACCAAGTAACTATAGGACGCAGCAGAGGGAAAGCTCCCGTTATTGGTGATAATGTCTTCATCGGTCCCGGCGCCAAGATTTTCGGAGGAATTCGCGTTGGTAATAACGTCAAGATCGGAGCAAACTGCGTTGTGTTCCAAGACGTACCCGATAACTCGACGGTTGTTCTCGATAAACCGCGAATTATTGAACATACGCATCCTTCAACTTATATCGTTGCCGAGGAAGGCGAGTATAAACCTCGTGAGTGGTAGACATATGGAAGTTTGTATACCAATGCCAACTCGCTCCGATGCGACTGGGAGCAAACACGCCTTCCTTGTTACGGCTCATAAGGACGATAAGGTTCTTCACACCCTGATGAGAGTTCTCGATGATGAACGAAACGACATCTTCATCCATATGGATGCAAAAAGCGGATGGGAAGAAAGTCGCTTGTTGGCTCCTTCAGTAAGGCGGGGATCTTTTTAGTTCCTCGTATCAGAATCACTTGGGGCGGGTATTCACAAATCGCCTGTGAACTCAACCTTCTCAACTCTGCAGTTTCAAGGGGACACTATTCCTATATCACCTTTTAATCGGTCAAGATCTTCCTATTAAAAGTCAGGACCAGATTCACCCATTCTTTGACTCGTGTGGAAATAAAGAGTACATTCGCTTCGAAAACCACAACAGGGACTATCGGAGAAGAATTGGTGGGAATGTTATCTGGAACACTTTCGTAAGCAAATCTTAGGTTTTCTTGCGAAAGAAGAATGGCCTACTATCGAGTCTTGTGCAGTGTTTTAGGAAACCTGTTAGAGACTTGGAACCGATAAAGGTGACAACTGGTTTTCAATCACCGATGGCCTTGCTCGTTACCTTGTCAAGAATGCCTCATCGATGCGCTCGGTTTTCTGGGATTCTATGTGCGGCGATGAAATCTTTCTGCAAACCGAGGCTTGGAATGCGGGGAGTAGATTTAGATACTTCCGAACTCCCGGCGATCAAAGCGATGATGCGATAATGCGGCTTATCGATTGGGGCGTTGATGAATCACCCCGTGTGTTGGGAATCGCAGACTTAGATCGCATCAGGAATTCTAGAATGATGTTTGCGCGCAAATTCGATTTAGAAATCGATAGCGATATCGTCAAAGCTATTGAAGCAATGGCTGGATAGATCTATTTTCTAACAGTATAAATAGCAGTTTATGATTCGGGGTCCACATGGCCCCCGAATGCTATGCTCCTCAGCCAAACAGAGAATATGCCCGAATGCTCACCCAAATCTATATTAGTCGACAATTCCTTCGGTGGACACTCGGGTGAATGGAACAGATGGATATTAGAGGAACGAACCCCTCGAGATGCTCGCGGCGTGTCTCTCCGTCGACGAGCTCCCGTTGTTCGGCGAGGCTGTCGACAAAAGGACCTGTCGCTCATGAGGGAGAAGATTCGTCCCTCTAATGGGCATTGCCCTTGTGCGCTCCGCAAGCCGCCCGTGTCTGGATGCTCTTCATCACGTCCAAGTGCCGCGCGTCCCAGTTGAGTACTAGGCCGAGCTGTGCGGTGCCAACAACAAGACCAACTCCGAATGGCGGAACCGCATGCTCGTCATGGCATTCGGGCACTTGGACCGGATTGTGCTGCGTAACGCTGTCTGTGTAGACGAGGCATGCGTCAACGGCACCGACGTTTCCATAGGCAACGAATAGGTGGTGGCTCTCCCGCCAGAAGCTTTGCTCTTGCGTGGCAATAGACACGTGAAAGGGGGCCGCCGACGTCGTGTGTAATAACGTGAAGCGAGCTTAATGCGACTGAGGAAGGTCATGGGCAGCAGGATAGCGCTCAGGGCCGGCGTCAACGACGCGGTCTACCTGAAGCGGATGCCGTTCACCATTGAGCCTGTAGACCGACCTCGACCGGTCGCGTCCATTCTCTTCCGGGTTAACCAGGCCCGGAAGAGAATGGACGCGACCGGAAAGGTAGGGCTTCATATCCAGATGGCTGGCGCAATTCACACTGCTTGGAGCGGGTAAAATAACACGTGCTATCTTTCACGTTATCTTACCCGCTAAATCCTTATTTCATTGATTAGGGTTGATTTGTCTAATCTGACCTTATCAGATTAGTTTGCTATAGATACTTGCTTCCAGCCCTGCGCGGAGGTTCCGTTTGCCGTGAAGATGCGCACGTTTGTGCCGTCCGAGGTGGAGCCCCATTTCGCGTCGAGGGCCAGGCTTGGGTTGGCCGCTGAAGCTATCGTGTATGCGCTGTCCTCGCGCGACTCTATCACTCACCTCTGGGCGGCTGTGCCGTTCCTGGAAAACTGTTGGACGTTAGCTCCCGAGGAGAAGTTGGCGCTCTTCACGTCGAGCGCTAGGCCGGTTCCGGAGCAAACGATCTCATAAGCGCCGAACCTGCTGTCATAGGTGAGTTTGAAGCGCTGGGCTCCGGACCCGTTGCGATTCCAGAGCTGGGCGTTCGCTCCGTTTTCCGGCGAGCAGCCCGAGATGTCTAGCATCGCCGTGCCCGACCCGGCGTTTTCCATCTCGTACTCGCCGTCGGGGACGATTTGTTCCGGTATTGCTGCCTCGCATTGGTATGTACTTTTGAAGCCGTACTTTGCGGTCCACTTGTTGCTTGATGTCATGGTGACGTTGGAAGTGGCGGTGAGGTCGGCCTTGGCGTCGCCTGGCTTCCACTCGCGCTGATTCATGGCGTAGACGATAATGCAGTTCTGGATGCCGCTGATGCTGGGCGGGAAGGACTGGTTGTCGGCATCGATAGAGAAGCTCTCATCGCGAACGTCAAGGTGTTTCTGAATTCGTTCGACATACATGCCGGCCCACTCATCAGCCTTACCATTACGTATAAAGTAGTTATCTTTAAGACTGGTAGAACGCATAGCGTAGCTGTCGGCGGAATAAATAATTTTCGTATCCCGGATGCGCAATTGCCACAAGTTCGTCAGTAAGACAGAAGTACAGATGACGCTGATCTAGATCGCCGTAGAAGTTATCTGACGTGTCATCCCAAGTACAGTCGACTTGGTACCATTCGCCATCGAGTTTAACTGCATTCCAAGTATGTCCATCGTAGGTATCGCGGGTCTCAGCGTTTTCTATGCCTGCGGCGGAAAGAAGCTTCGCATACGCCGATTCATAGGTTTGACACGTACCAAGCCCTCTCGTGAGGGCGCTCTCGGCGGATGACCACTTGAGCGAATTGTCGTACTCAAGCTGGTCGAGAAGCCAGTCATGAAGATAGAGGGCCATTACGTATTTAGAACCATCTGTCTCTTGCTTGGCTTGTGACACTGCTTTATTGACAAAGCTCGCAACGCTGGGATACGCATCATCTGCAACCTGGAAATACGAGTTGGTACGCAAGTAGTAAACGCCCGACGCCTTGTCCATGAGGTAAAAGCGGAAATTATATGATCCGGTAGCCGTCGTTGTGAACGTAAAGTCGTGGCTAACGCACGCGTCGGTGTACTTTGTCCACTCTCCGCGGCTTGGAGCGGCGACCGACTCATAGGCGTACTCGTTGGGGTTAGAGCACGAAGGCGCATCCATGCGAAAGAGATAGCTGCCACTGCCACCTGTTGCGCTTACGTGGAAGGTCGTTGGCTGTCCAAGTACTGGATCGTTCCATTCGACGGTGAGGGTGACACTGCCGCTGCTGGCGCTATCGCTGTGCTGATATCCACTTACTGCGGCCTTTATGGCTTGTTCCGAATCAGGAGACATGTCGGAAGCTGGGGAAACATGAGGTTCCACCTGATGTGCAATTGAATTCGCGAGATCGGAATCATTTTTGATGGACTCATTGCCGATCTCGCTTGTATCGATGTCGCCTTTCATGCTGGCGTCCGAATTGTCCGCTGCGCCAGTATCAAACTGCTCCAAGGTGTTTTCTTGCTGACGTTCTTCTTCCGCTAAAACCCTTACAGGTATTGCTGCGCTAAGCATGGATACACAAAGCACTACGCAGAGCGAGTGGTAAAAAACTCGTTTCATAGCGGTGCCTCTCGATAAGGTGGGCGCCAAGGCCCGGAAGCGGCGCCAGGCCAACACTCCGTGTATATGTAAGTGGGGTTAATTTTACGGTAACACCAATCAACAACAGCGAACTTTTTGGACAGAGTTGGGGAGGGGATGGTTGGGGACCGGTTGGGACTGATTGAATTTTCGTAATCATTTCTATTAATTATGATGAACAGTGATATGGACTCATTGCTATAGTTAGGAGCCAAACATGGAAGCACCCGCCGTTCTCTATCATTATACAAGCCTAGATACGCTGGCCTTGATTCTGCATAATCGGACTATCAGGTTCAGCCGGTTAGATAAGGTTGATGACCCACAAGAACAACGTTCAGCAGACTCTCAAAATCTTGGAAAAATGAAGCTCGTCAGTTGTTGGACATCTTCTGATGAGGAGAGCATCCCCATGTGGCGCGAGTATGCTGGAGCTGAATGTGGAGTAAGAATCCAGATGAAGAGCTATCCGTTTAAGCAATACTCTGTTTCAAATGACAGCCTCAATATGTTATCAAGTGAAGCGGTTTTGAAAGCCCTTGGTGGTTCATTTGATGGGCTTCATCTGCCCCTCGAGGACTTTTGGGATAAGAATTACCATTTTTTTGAAACGGCTCGTGATCGTGAGATTCTTCACGAGGTTGAATACACAAATGATGAGTCTCTTTTGTTTCCAAAGGTAATTAACACATTTGGAAACGGCGGACTCGTGGCTGATTTAAATGCACTTGGAGTTCACAAAACAACTGCATGGTCGTATCAGAAAGAATGGCGCTATATCTTGACAGCTGTTCCCATAGGTATCGATTCCGTAATAAACGGAAGACTAGATCAGATTGTCAGAGCAAATGATGTCATACTCGATAAATGCGATCCCGGAATCCCACCCTATTACGATCTTGTTATCTCCGATGAAGCTTTTTCGTCAATGAAGATCGTTTCTTCGCCAAAAATGACACCTGGCAACCGCGTGATTCTGAACACGTTGATAGAGAAGTACGCACCCGGTATTGAGGTTGCAGAGAGCTCGATTGAGTTGTCTTAGTTAATGACGTAGATTTTGCCTAGGCTCATATATTTGTACAGCCGGGTTTCATAGCGTGCTAGGAGAAGCTTGACTCTGATGAACTAAAGCCGGTATTTATTCAAGGAGTCATGAAGTGCGTTGATATCGAGTTCCAGCCCGTGGTTGCTTACGAGCCCGCACTAGACGCATCAGAATTCTTCGATCCCTAATCAGGTTTAGCCTTGATATCTTCAAAGCAGTAGTCTGCCACTCGACGGGACCGTCGATTCCCCGAGTACGACCGCCGTCGTAGGGCTCGTTCATACCCACATCCGAGAAGTACATGGACTACTGCTTACAAATGAACCTATTTTAAGCAATAGCGCGAGGACTACCCCCCCGGCCCATGGGGTACGGCACGTCTGATCATTATTGCTCAATTCTTAATGACCGCTGTGCTCATTTTTCGGCGACCATTTGGATCGCTATTTAGTGAACATCAACAGGATGGGACGTTCGCCCTCTTAGTTTCGCTTGGATAACGGTTTCACTAGAGGGCGAAAGGTAACAAGGAAGCCTTCAATTGCGAACGTGCCGATAAGGTAAACAACTGCCCAGTCTACTAAATCTGAAAGACTAGCCCCCTTGCTTAGCTTGTCTATGACTTGAAGGAATCCGGCAACCATTGCAAAGTACAGGAACAAGGAACCTCTGACAAATGTACCGACTAACATTGATAAGAAGTTTCTCTTTGTGACGTGCGACTCAATCCACCGAGTTGCATCTTCAATATATTGAGAACTTACTTTTTTAGGGAGCATCCCGCTGTCTGCGAGTTCATTCATTTCTTTTATCAATCCAATCCTCCCCTTGAGGCCATTTGTCCAAAAGAGGCGATCGAGGATTGTGCTCGCGGCATTTATCAAAAAGGTAATCGCTGCGAGCGCCGCAAGCGATCCGAGATTCAGCTCGGCACCGTTCCAGTTTATCGTCATGGTTGGTCTCCTTTTGCTGTTGGCTTAACGATTGCAAATAGGACTTTTTAAGAGAAGCGCATAATGCGCATGATTTCTTTCGCAAATTGACAAACGCATAGTTGAACACCGCCTGCGTTCCGTCGTCTGAATTCTAGAGGCCAACTAGCAAATCACAGGCGTAGAGCGCATGGCCGTGTTTGCATCGTAACAGCCAACGAGGGGCTGCTGCACAAGGAAATGGAAAATCCGATGTGGAAGACCGTCGAGGAGACGCTCAACGCACTGCTCGACGAGGAGACGCCCGGGTAAATTCTCTGTTTGGCTTGAGAATGTATAGCATTCGGGGCTTATCTTCAAATCATCGCCTGTCACCTAAACTGTTAGACCGCCAGTAATAGATCAATCGAATGCGATTGCTGACTATCAGGAGTTATAGTGAGCTTGATATAGGATTTGCGCTCAGGCAACAACATTAATCGATAGGCGATAGCCATGGCCACAACAAGAGACAAAGTTATTGAATTATTTGATAGGGGAGCAACTGCGGCAGTAGAAATGTATAGCGTTGTCCTCAATGATGTGATAAGCGATGAATGCTTCGAAGCATTCAATCAAGGTATCGAAATTGGAATAGAAAACACAATAAGTGCTCTGATTACCGCTTCCGTACGAGAAGATAAGATAATCGACGCGCTACAAAAAACTTGGGGCCTTTCAAGGGAAGATTCATCTCAGAGAATTGGCTGGGTAAAGCGAAGTATTGCTATTGAGCGCCTCGAGGAATACCTGCTCTGTAAAGGGAGTAGCAAGAACGCGGTGAATGAGTTTAAGCGGGAATACGCTGTCAATATCAGATTGAACCATGATGATTCATTGGTGGACCTATGGAATAAGCCCGAGCAACTTCATGCAAAGTTGTTGGAATTGGGAAAGGATCCTCTACCCAAAGTACATTTGGGTAGATAGGCGTAGTGGGGCACTGCCGTGCCAGAGAACTCAATTTCCCAAACTTAATGAACAACGTTCCTCTCCGTTTAGATGAATAAATGCGCACCGTTTTTCTTTAAGCGTAAATATCTCAAGAACTTGATGTGTAAAAGCTTAGCTGTACGTGATTTAAGATCTCAAGAACGGCTATTAGGCGCAGACAGATTCCTCCTTTCGCCGATTGGCATAACGATTTACACCTAATTATTGGCACTCTTCAGGGACATTTCCTTTGTTTACAGCTTGATCTCGCTAAACTAATAACTGCTGCTACCAGGGCATTTTCTGGTGCACATTCTATTGGCTCCTGCGAAGATCGGAGCGGGTATGTTTGCTGCCAAGTCCCACACTAGCCGTCATTACATTGCGATTGTTGCCATGGCCTGCCTATGCGTTTTGCTGGGCGGGCCTACTTATGCCGCAGGCGCGGAGAGCCTCATCATCGCGGGCGCGACGTACTACGAGCCGGGTGTGTCGGGCCCCGGCTGGGCCTGGACCGATGCCGACCACCTGGAGCTTAACGGCTACGCGGGCGAGACCATCGGCGCCGAAGGCGACCTGGTGCTAACGCTTGCCGGGCAAAACTCCGTGACGGAGTCGCATGCGCCCGATGCGGACATCACGCTGTGCGGCATGGAGGTGTGGGGTAACCTGACGCTTCGCGGCACCGGGACCCTGATGGCGACGGGCTCACAGTGCGGAATCCACGTTTCGCAGGCGCTCGTGGTGGACGGATGCACCGTCGATGCCCGGGCGGACGGGGCCGATATTACGGACGAGGCGGTCGCTGGCGTGATCGCAGGCGACATGGTCGTGCGCGGCGGCGGACGCGTCGTTGCCGCGGTCGCCGGGTCCGGAGCGGACGTGCGCGCCTACGGCGTGTATCTGCAGGACTTAGGCATTGGCAATGGTGCGGCCGGCTGTCGGCTTTCCGTCGACGCCTCGTGG
>OLNP01000564.1_pt1 | contig 38434 bp, 29 predicted proteins | sample 1671951 | NCBI WGS metagenome assembly OLNP01 (sample SAMEA3136629, study PRJEB25190) | human gut metagenome | biome: human gut; feature: human-associated habitat; material: faeces | place: Austria | collected 2013
TCATCCCCCTGCCGGGGTTTGGGGCAGAGCCCCAAAGCCTTATGCCGCAGCATTTTTCGTGAGCGTTGCGAGCGTCCGAAGGACGCAAGAAACGCGGCTCTTTCCAAAACCATGGGTTTTTCAACGGTCTGACCCCCGGCTTTGCCGGGGGTTTTTTACTTGCTATAATGCTATAATAAAGCTATAATAAAGAAAACCAACCTTGCGGCAATGCCCAAGGGTCCCTTGACGGATCAACGTCCCGGGAGGAGGTTCCATGCTGCTCAAAGTTGTTATCATCGAGGATAATCCCATAACAGTGCGCTCGCTGGTGGAAACAATCAAGTGGGAAACGCTTGGCTGCGAGGTGGCCGGAACTGCGTTGGATGGTGAGGCCGGCTGCCAGCTGATTTTAAGCACAAGGCCGGATATCATTCTTACGGACATACGTATGCCCAAGTGTGATGGGCTGGAGATGATCGAAACCGTGCGGCAGTCCGTGCCGGATTGCAAGGTGATCATCATCACGGGATACGATCAGTTTCAGTATGCGAGCCGGGCGATCAAACTGGCCATTTTTGACTACCTCCTCAAGCCCATAGACAGTGAAGAGTTGATAAACTGTGTGCGCAGGGCGGTTGACGCCACGCTTAGCAGGCAGGCCATCGACGTGACGCAGCAGCAGGTGGATACGTTGCGCCGCCGCGCCCAACTGTCACTGCTTCTGACCAATCCGTCACAGCATGGACAGGGCATCCGCGCCATGTTTGTGGAGATGGGCCTGTCCTTTCAATCCTACTATATCATGACCGTGCAGTCGTCGGATGAACGCACGTTTACCCAGGCCGAGCTCAACCATATCGACGGCGTTATCACGGCCATGAAGGTATCCGCCGTAACCATCCTGCTCTATGACACGGTTGTTGCCTTTGTGATGCTGGATAGCGCCGGAGACGGCTGGCAATCCGGCGCCGAGGCGCTCGTGCGCGCCGTCGTCCAGTCCATGGCGGTGCCTGTTTGCATCGGGGTAAGCGAATTGAGCACTTCGCTGCATGCGGTGCGACAAACCTATCATCAGGCGCGTCAGGCGATGTGGCAGGCCGCGCTGGAAACACGCCCCAGCGCCGCGGTGTTCTATGCGGGACCTGAACCCAGCGGAAGGCCCAGTGAGGGAATCACCAATATGAACCATCGCATTGAGGAGCTTATCGACCGGGCGGATCTCAGCGACGAGGCCGCAGCGAGGACAGCGCATGAGCTGGTCGCGCTCAGCGGGCATCAGTACAGCCACCTGCGGGCCATGACCGCCATGTATACCCTGGCGCTGATGAACCGCTGCGCCGTTTCTTCAGGCGTTGAGACCGATGCGGCGCTTTATGGCACCTGGTTTGTTACCAATGAGGCGGATGTAAGGGAGTGCCTTACCAAACTGCATGGGGCGCTGCGCTCCGCCAGGGAACAGACGCAGCTGTCGCTGCTTACGCGCAATGCCATCCAGTATATAAATCTGCACGCGGTGGAGGGGGTCCAGCTGGGCACGGTGGCGGAAAAGCTGAGCGTCAGCGGCAATTACCTCTCCGCCCTGATCCGTAAGGAAACCGGCATAACCTTCCATGAACATGTGCTCAATGCCAAAATGGCGGTAGCACGCAACCTGCTGGCAGATCCGCGCATGCTGGTGGAAGAGGTTGCCAGGGCTGTGGGATATGGAAACTACATCTCCTTCTATAATGCTTTTAAGCGTTCCGAGCACATGACGCCTACTGAATACCGCAACCGCAGGGTGACTCTATGAAACGACCGCTGAACGGAATGTCTTTCCGCACAAAACTCCTGCTTGCATCCGGACTGACCATTCTGCTGGCTGTAACCATTGTTACGGGTTTGCTCACCTATGAAACAGCGCAGATGACCTCAGGGCTTATGCGGTCCAATCTGGAGTTGCTGACCGAGCAGAGCCTGCGAAATTTCCAGAGCGAAACGGAAGCCATTCAGCGCCAGCTTATCAACCAGTTGATTGGCAAGATGGTGCCCAACCATATGTATATGCTGCGCGACATGTCCCTTGGAGAAATTGGCTATTCGGAGAAGGTGCGCGGGCTGGTTGGAGCGCTGAATCAGACGATTTCGCCGACCTGCGGGTATGACCGGATCTACGTGAAACTGTGCAACGGCGTTTCGTTTTCCAGTACCGTTACTTTTGCAGACGGGTTTGTGGAGGCGGCTTCGGCGCTGCTGGCCGGTGAATATGGCGAAAAGACCTATGGCAACGCCCGCTGGACCCGAACGGACGACGGTACCATCTACCTCATACGGGACGTCTATAACCTGGAACCCTTTCAATTTGTAGGCAAGGCAATTGTGCGCGTGCGCGAAGAGCTGTTTGTTTCCCTTGGCAACCATGTACAGGCCATGAATTGTGCCGTGGCGTTTCTCAACGATGCGGGGGAAGCGATTTCCGTAGGGGGAACGGTGGCCGACGGCATGCTGGAGGCGGCGGTGCAAGCTATGCATACAGGCGCTCAGGAACTGCGCCTGGCAGAAACGTATGATCTTTCTGTTCAGGAAAATGACGGATGGACCGCTGTGGGCATGATGCCAAGATCCGCGCTTAACAACATCAATTATTCCGTCGTGCGCACAGGGGTGGTGGTGTCCTTTGCAGCTTTGACGCTCAGCTCCGCCGCCGTAATCATTGTTACCCGCAGAATGACCCGCCAGATGAGTTTGCTTGTGAGCAGCATGGATGAAGTGACCGCCGGCAATCTCGACCTGACCGTCCCCATTTGCAGCAGCGACGAAACCGGCCAGATGTCCGCACATTTCAATACCATGATCGGAAGAATGCGCGAGCTGATGAAGCAGGTTGTGCAGGAGGAGAACAACCGCAACCGCGCGGAATATGCGGCGCTGGAATACAAATACCGCTCGCTTCAGTCTCAGATTAGCCCGCATTTTATCTACAACGCATTGGAAGTCGTCAACGCCATGGGCAAGTTGAACGGAAGCGAAGAGATTTGCAAGGTCGTGCGCTACATTTCCATGTTTCTGCGTCAAAACACGCGCAATATGGAAAAGCGCTTTATTCCCGTCCGATGCGAAATAGACAGTCTGAGCCAGTATGCGCATATTTATGGATATATTTATGGCAATATCCTCTCCACACCGTTTTCGATGGAACCCGGCACGGAAGAGGCGCTCATTCCCACGATGATCCTTCAGCCCGTGCTGGAAAATGCACTGGTCTACGGCGTGCGCTCGGAGCATTCCGTTGTGGCCTTGACCGTAAGAAAGACCCCGGACGGCGATCTTTGCCTGATCGTTGAGGATAACGGGGCCGGCATGCCCCCGGAGATGGTGCAGAAAATTCTTGACGGAGAAGCTCAAGGCACGCCTGAAACCAAGCCGCATCCTTCCTCCGGCGTTGGCGTACGCAACGTGCGCGACCGTCTGGCGCTGATCTACGGGGATAAAATGCGTTTCGAGATTGACAGCACCGTGGGTCAAGGCACGAAAGTGCGCATTACGGTTCCGCTGATCTATTCCGAGGAAGAACTGACACTGGAACCAAAGGCCGGGGAAAGGCCGGCATAAAAACCACAGGATAACAGCCCCAACCGTGCAATGGCAGGACCTATTTTTTGGGAAAGCACGTGCCTATTACAATAAGTTCGGACAGGAGCACCGGACAGCCAGCCCGGTGTTCTTTCCGTCTTATCCGCTAGGGTTTGATGGCCGAAGCTTTTATATTCTGGTCAGGGGTACTGAAAGGGGACAAGGCCGCGCCACATGCGCGTATCGGCCGGCTTCGTCCGCCTATGGCGGTTTTTTCCGGCCCTTGCCGAAGCAAAACCCGGATCCCGGGGCGCAAACTTTCCCAATCGCATAACAAGTCCGGGGATACAAAGAAAGTTCGAGGGGCTTGCGCCCTTCGAACCTCTTTGTTGTTGCGGCCCAAACATACGCTATTCTTCAAGCGGGGCACTTTCCCGGGCCCAGTCCGGCCAGGCCGGTCTTTTGGGACCCGAAGTAGCCCAGCGGACGGCATTGAGCAGGACCTGCCTTACCTCGGGCTGATAGTACACGGGATAGGTTTCGTGCCCTGATGAAAAATAAAAGATCCGCCCCTGGCCGCGGTACCAGCAGCAGCCGCTTCTAAGCACTTCTCCGCCCTGGGACGTCGTCAGGAATACCTGCTCGTCAGGTTGTGGAATTTCAAAGTATTCACCGTAGGTTTCGTCCTGCGCAATCGTAAAATACTCGCTGTTCAGCCCTGCGGCGATGGGATGGGCCGGCATGACCAGCCAGACGCGCTGCCATTCGTCATTCTCGCGCCAGCGCAGGCATTGCGTGCGTGTGCCCATCAGGCGGGAAAAAATTTTGCTGGCATGGGAAGAGTGCAGAAGAATCAGCCCCATGCCTTCCAGCACACGCCGCTGAATAAGGTCCACGCGGTCGTCGGCCACCTCTCGCCAGTGCTTATGGCCAAAGTATACCAGCACATCTGCCCAGGCAAGGTTTTCGTCGGAAAAACCCTGCTGCGGGTCCTGCATCACGGCGGTGCGCACGCACATGTCGTCTTGGGCGTCAAACAGATCCGCCAGCGCTCCGTGAATTCCCCGCGGATAAATGCGAGCCTCCGCCTGCACCGCTTCTGGAAGCGGCCTGTTTTCATACCATACCAGCACATTCACAGCTGCTCCACCTCCACCCAGCGGCGCTCGTGGCTGGAACGCACGCACGCCTCGATAAACGCCATCCCCAGGAAACCGTCCCGGAAGCTGGCGCAGGGCATGCTCTGCGTCAGGTAGCTGCCATCCAGAATCGATCGGTAGAAGGCGGCTACGGAATTTCTGAGCGCATCCGGCCAGCCCATCACATGTCCCATGGGGGTTGTCACATAGGGGCGCACCTCCTCCTGGCAGGTGCGAGGATTCATATAGATGGTTTCGTAACCGGTTTCCTTCTTTCCCAAAACAAGCCGGTCAGGCTGCTCCTGACGCCATTCCATGCCGTAGCCCTCGCACCATAGATTGAGGCGCAGGTCGTTTTTATGGCCATTGGCCGCCTTGCTGACGGTAAACTGCCCGGGCAGACCGCTTTTGAAGCGCACCAGAATAAAAGCGGTATCCTCGGTTGTTACAGGATGCCTGGTTCCGTCCGGACCGGTGCGCGTAGGATAGTGGGTATGCAGATCGGCAAACACCTCGCTGACGGGCTCTCCCAGCACAGCGCACGCGGTATCGACCCAATGCACCCCAATGTCCGCCACCGTACGCGATATGCCTGTATTTTCCATGCGCTGCGACCAGTCGGTTTCCCTGGAGGCGGATTCCTGCAGATAGCAGCCGGTCGCCATCAACACCCTGCCGGGCAGACCGCGCAACAGGCGGGCGCGCATCTCCTGCACGGCGGCATTCATGCGGTACTGATGGTTCAGCCCCGCCGCCAGTTTCCGCTCGCAAGCCAGTTTCCAGAGCTCGCGGGCGGTTTGGGCGCTCATGCTCAGGGGCTTCTCGCTGTAGACATGTTTGCCGCAGAGCAGCGCTTGACGGTTGATTTCATCATGCAGGGCATTGGGCGTGCAGTTGTGGATGACGTCGATGGTCGGGTCGTGAAGCACCTCGCGCCAGTCGGTCTCGCCTCTCGGTACGCCATATTGTTCACAGGCGGTACGGACATGATCGGCGTTGTTGTCACAAAGGGCAACGGGCAGCGCCAATGGTACGCGGCGAATGGCATCGATGTGCTGAGGACCGATAAAACCGAGGCCGATAACGGCGGCTCGCAGGGGTTTCAAAGGCGGACACCTCCCTGACTGGTAAAAGAAAAAGTCTCATTGATGATGCTTTGATTATAAACAAAAGCTGAATCGCCTTACAATGCATCAAGTTTCCGAATTTATTGCATAAAACCCGCCGTTGTGCCATTTCAGGTCAACATAATGAATTTGATTTAGAAAATGATGAAGTTAAGATATTGTCAGCTGAAAACGGTACTTTTACAATAGAATCAGGATTGTGTTCCGGGACAATACAGGTGAAAGAAGGATGCGCAATGCTTCAATACAATGTCAAAATCGGCCTGGCACCCATGAGACGCGACGTAACGCCGCGCCCCGGCATCTTCAACTGGGAAAAAGCGGAAGAACGCGGTCATCGGATGGTTGCCTATATTCGAGAGCATTTTACCGACGATAAGGTGAGTTTCGTAGACCTGGAAGGAATCAACCCTGTCGATGTCATGTACTGCGATGAGGATGCGCAGAAGGTGATCGACCGCTTCAACGCCGAAAAGGTAGACGCGGTGCTCATCATTAACTGCAACTTTGGCAACGAGGAAATTGCGGCACAGGTGGCGCGCGGCGTTGGCAAGCCGGTATGCATCTGGGCGCCGATTGACGACAGCTTTCTGCCGGACGGCACCCGCTATACCGACAGCCAGTGCGGCATCTTTGGTGTCAGCCGTCAGCTTCAGCGCTTTCATATCCCCTTCAGCTTCATCGAAACATGTGCGGTGGAGAGCGATACGTTTGCTTCTTCCTTCGCCCGCTTCGTTTCCGTCAGCTGCATGGTGAAAAATTTCCGCGGCATGCGCATTGCTCAGGTGGGCATGCGTCCCAAGCCGTTCTGCTCGGTTATTTTTAACGAGGGTGAGCTGATGGAGAAGTTTGGCCTCAGCATTATCCCCGTCAATATGGCAGTAATCATCGATAAATATCAGCAGATCCTCCGGGAGCGGGACGCCGAGCTGGAGGAGGGAGCCAAACTGTTGGCTTCGCGCTACGAGATGGACGATCTCACGCCTCCGCTGCTCAAAAAGGTTTATGCCTTTGTGCCGCTTTTCAAATGGGTATTTGAAACCTATCACGTTCAGGCCGTGAGCGCCGAATGCTGGACAGCCATGCAGCTGGGTGTGGGCGCGATGCCCTGCACGGCATACAGCATTCTGGCAGATATGGGCTACATTATCGGCTGCGAAAGCGATCTGCACGGCACCATCACCATGGCGCTGCTTTCCTGCGCCACCCTGGGACGGAAGGTTCCCTTCTTCGGGGAGTTTACCGTGCGCCATCCGGAAAACAAAAATGCCGAACTGCTCTGGCACTGCGGTCCGTTTGCTTACAGCCTGAAGAAAGAAGGCTGCCCCTGCAAGAACGTCAACATGCGCCAGTGGTTCCAGGTTCGGGACGGACAGTACACCGTCGCACGCTTTGACCAGGACGACGGAGACTACCGGCTGCTGGCAGGCACCTGCAAAACCACGGAGGGACCTTATACCTTCGGCACCTATCTCTGGGGCGAATTTGCCAATCTGCCCGCATGGGAACGAAAGCTCGTCGAAGGTCCCTACATTCACCACATGGCTGAGATCGAAGGCGATTGGACCCAGGAGCTGCGTGAGTTTTGCAAGTTTGTGCCCGCGCTGACGGCGGATGAGGTCAATGAATAAAACGGCCTGTAAGGAGGGCTCCCAATGCTGACAGATATGAAAACCCTGCTCAAGCGGGCAGAAGAGGCGAAATGCGCAATCCCGGCATTCAATGTTTACAACGGCGAAACGGCGCTGGGAATCATCCGCGCTGCGGAGGAGGCCAACGCCTGTGTGATCTTGCAGATGTACAGCCGGTTGTTCATGAGTGAAGAGGCCGAGTTTATCTCCCCCGCGATTCTGGCGGCGGCGCAGAGGTCGAAGGTGAAGCTGTGCTACCACCTGGACCATGGAAGCTGCGACGAGGCGGTATGGCGGGCTGTGCGGTTTGGGTGCACCAGCGTTATGCGTGACGCAAGCGCCCTGCCGCTGGAGGAAAACATGGCGGTGCTCAAAAACGTAACCCATTACGCGCACGACCTGGGCATTGACGTGGAGGGAGAGCTTGGACACATTGGTTCGGCTGCGGAAGGCGTATCCCAGGAGTACACGGATGTGAAGGAAGCCGTGCGGTTCGTGGAGGAAACAAACGTAGACGCACTGGCCGTTATGGTAGGTACGGCACACGGGCATTACCGCCAGGCGCCGGTCATTGCGACTGACCGCATCCGCGAAATTGCGCAGGCTACGGCAACGCCCCTGGTGCTGCATGGAGGCAGCGGTGTGCCTGACGATCAAATGATTCAGGCGGTAAAGGCGGGAATACGGAAGGTCAACTTCGGAACCGACGTATGCTGCGCGCTGCTGGACAGCATCCGGCAGGTGGACCCCAAAATCATTGCTGTGGATGTTTTCATGAAGGAGCCCGTGCAGGCGGTCAAACGGTTTGCACTTGAGAAAATACGCCTGCTGGGTGCGGAGGGAAGCAATGGCTAAGCAGTGGCCCCAAATGATTGGCATCGGCTCCTCCGTTTATGACACGTTGATGATGGTGCCGCGCTTCCCGGAGGAGGACACCAAGCTGGAAGGGCTGGAAACGAAGGTGCAGGGCGGAGGCCCCTGCGCAACAGCATTGGTGGCGGCCCGGAAGCTGGGAGTGAGCTCGGCGTACATGGGAACCATCGGGGATGATCCGTTTGGGCGCTATATGCTGGAGGACCTGGAGCACTGGGGCGTGGATACGGACTACGTGCGCCGTGTGCCCGGTGTGGTCAGCTTTCACGCGGTGGTGTTTTTGAACACGCAACGCAACACGCGCACGTGTATCTGGAATCGCGGAACCGTACCCCAGCCGCTGCGCGAGGACGTGAATGAAGAGGCCCTGAGCCACGCGAAGGTGCTGCATCTGGACGGTCACATGCTTGAAGCGGCCATAGCGGCGGCGAAACTGTGCCATACCTATGGGGTAAAGGTCAGCCAGGACGCGGGTGGAACATACCCGGGGGTGGAAGAATTGTTGCCCTATGTGGACTGGCTGATCCCATCGGAGGAGTTTGCCCTGCGGATGACGGGCGAAGAAAGCCCCGAGGCAGCCGCACACAGGCTTTATGAGCGCTACCGGCCGGAGCTGCTGGTTGTGACGCAGGGAGTACGGGGTGGACTGTTGCTGGACCACGAAGGACTTCGTCGGTATGAAAGCTACCGCGTGGATGCCAGGGATACCAACGGCTGCGGCGATACCTTCCATGGCGCTTTTGTGGCCGCAAAAATCAAAGGAATGAACAACGATTCGGCTTGCCGCTATGCAAGCGCCGCGGCGGCAATTAAATGCACGCGGCTGGGAGCGCGGCAGGCGATGCCCGATGACGCAGAGTGCAGGGCGTTTCTCGCCGGGAGAGGTGTCGCGCTGTAAGCGGCGCCTCAAGGCAAAGGCAGAGAGGAGAGAACCGGATGGAACGCAAAGCGTTTATGTGCGACATGATTCTCACAGAGCTGGAAGATGTCGTTGGAGTTGAAAATGTATCTACAAGCAAGAGCGACCGCGCGGCCTATGGCGTGGACTACTTTTGGATTGGCCGCATGTGGGTGGATCGCGGCGAAAAGCCGCCCATGCCCGACTGGATCGTCCGGCCGGGAAGCAGCGTGGAAGTATCCAAAATCCTGAAAATTGCCAACTACTATAAAATCCCGGTCAATATCTGGGGCGGCGGATCGGGATCGCAGGGTGGCGCACTGCCCATGGCAGGCGGAATCATGATGGATATGAAGCGCATGAACCACCTGATTGAAATGGATGAGGTCAGCCGCACGATCACCGCAGAAGCCGGCATGATTTTCCAGCAGCTGGAGTGGTACGCTAATGAAAGGGGATATTCCTGCCAGCACATTCCCTCCTGCCTGACCTGCGGGACCATCGGCGGAGCGCTCGGGCACCGGGGAATCGGAATCATGTCCACCAAGTACGGCAAAATTGACGACCAGTGCATCAGCATGGAAGTGGTGCTGCCCAACGGGGATATCATCAACACCCTGCCCGTACCCAAACATGCGGCGGGACCTGACCTTAACCAGATTTTTATCGGCTCGGAGGGAACGCTTGGGGTTATTACGAAGGCTACCTTCAAGCTTTTCGAACAGCCCGAAAGCAGAAAACATATTGCCTTTCTTTTCCCTGACATGCATTCCGGATACATGGCCGGCCGGGACATCATGCAAAAGATAAAGCCCTCCATCCTGCGCTTTTTTGACGAGGCGGAAACCGTATCCATCATTAAAAAGATCCTCGGTTTTGAGAAAAAAGGCTGCTTTATGAACCTCACGTGCGAGGGCATTGCCAAAATCGTGGATATCGAAATGGAGATCGCCCGGGAAATCGCGCAGCGTTACGGGGCGCAGGATCTGGGCAGCGAGTATGGAGAAAAGTGGTACGAAAACCGCATCACATTCTTTTATCCCGGCCATATCATGGATATTCCCCAGATGTTCGGTACGATGGATACCGCCGCAACCTATGCCAATATTGAAAAAATCTATTGGGCGATGAAAAAGGTCATCAACGAGCAATTCCCCTTTGTGCGCTACATATCGCACTCCAGCCACTGGTATGAGTGGGGATGCATGAACTATACCCGCTTCATTGTCGAGCCCAAGGATGTGCCTGCCGATCCAATGGAGGCGCTGCGCCTGCACAATCGCATCTGGAATGCGGGCGTGCGCGCGGCGATGGAAAACGGGGGCGTGATTAACGATCACCACGGCATTGGCCTCAAGCTTTCGCGCCTCATGAAGGAGCAGTATGGGCCGGCCATGCAGGTGTTTGAAGGGCTGAAGAAAAGCCTGGACCCCAATGGAATTATGAATCCGTATAAGCTGGGTGTGTGAGGAGGCGCAGGGGATGTTCAGTGAAAAAGCAAAAAAGCACGCGGACGCCTGCCGGTTTTGCTGGATGTGCCGGCATCTCTGTCCGGTGCAGCTGGTTACGGGAAAGGAAACCAACACCCCCCGTGCCAAGGGGCTGCTGGTATCAATGATCGAGCGGGGCATGCCCATGGAGGAGGACACGGCCAAAACAATGTATGAATGCCTGCTGTGCGGGGCGTGCACCAACGACTGCGCAACGGGATACGATCCTCTGATCTATATCCGGGAAGGCCGCACACAGGCGCTGGTTAACGGTGTGGCGCCGGACTACGTGAAAGAGGCGATCAACCGCATTGCGGAAAGCGGCAATCTCTATGGCGCGAAGGAATGCAGGGTGCATCTTGCGGACATGCCGGAAAAGGCGGAAACGCTGGTATGGCTGGGTGAAACAGCCCGGTATTCAACGCCGGAAACCGCCGAAGCGCTGCTCCACATTTTGGAAAAGGCTGGGGTTGCGTTTGCTGTTTTGCATGACGAGCCCGCCTCGGGCTGCGCAATGGGCGACCTGATGGGATGGGTGGAAGAGGTGCGTACGCAGGCGCGCAAGGCGGGTGAGGCGATCCGCGCCACCGGTGCGAAACGCCTGGTGGTTCTGGACAGCTACGACGCGGCGATGATGCGCCACGAATACCAGGATTGGGGAATTGAGCTGCCTGAGATATGGACGGCGACGGCCTTTGTGGACGACCTGATCAAGTCGGGGCGGCTGTCGCCGCGGCGCGAGGAGATGTCCGTCAGCTATCATGATGGAAGCCGGCTGGCGCGTGACCTTGACGAACATCAGCCTGCACGCGATATACTGACGGCCATGGGATGTGAGATTCACGAAATGTGGCAAAACCGCCGGCTGGCAAAATGCTGCGGCAGCGCCGTGATGGGGCAATGCCTGCCTGAATTGCGGGACAAGGTTGCCTCGGGCCGCTGGAACGATGTCAAACGTACACCTGCCAGGGTGCTGGTTGCCGCCTGCCCGCAGTCAACCGAGGCGTTGCAGGCAACCGTTCCGGAAGGGTATACCTACAGGGATCTCTTTGTGCTGCTTAGCGAGCGTATCTAATCCTTTTTTCCGGCGCGGAAGGCTGATTCTCTTCGCGCCGGTTTTCAGCGCTTGAAGGAGGTTGGGCATGGCGGTTCTTCTGGAGCCTGGTCGTGAGGTGCATATAGCCGCGACGGTGGATGTGGCCGTGGCAGGCGGCGGAATCGCGGGTGTGGCCGCGGCTCTTGCCGCCGCGCGCACAGGCGCGCAAACGCTGCTTTTGGAAAAAGAATGCGCCTTGGGCGGTTTGGCTACGCTTGGGCTGATTGTGATGTACCTTCCGCTGTGCGACGGCTATGGACATCAGGTAATCGGCGGAATCGGCGAGGAACTGTTGAGAAAAAGTGTCGAGGGCGGCAGCCCTACGGCAGGGCCGCGCGGGCACGTGCCGCCCTGCTGGAACGGACCCGCCGGCGAAGCGGAGCGGACACAGACACGGTTCCGCGTGGATTATGATGCGGCACCCATGATGCTGACGCTGGAAAGACTGCTCAGAGAGGCCGGCGTTTCCATATGGTACGATACACGGCTGTGCGTAGCGCAAAGCAGGGAAGGAAAGCTCAGCCATGTCATCGTGGAAAACAAGAGCGGACGGCTGGCGATTGCCGCGCAGGCATTTGTGGATGCGACAGGTGATGCCGACCTGTGTTTCCTGGCGGGAGAGCGAACGGAATCCTATTTGGAAAACCGGAGAAGCGGCTGGTACTTTTCCATGCGCGAGGGGGAAAGCGCGCATCTGCACCCCCTCACCGATCCGCTGAAGGGCCCCTGTCCACCGGGAAGCCGGTTTTACCGGCTCAGTGGGTCAGAGGTGAGCGCCTATGTTGAGGATATGCACGACATGATCCACGCCCACGCCTCCGGGCAGGAGGGCGCGGCTCCTTTTCTGATTCCGGCGCTTCCACTGATGCGCATGACCCGCCGCCTCTGCGGTCTGGAAACGCTGACGCGGGCCGACCTGGGTTGCTGGCGGGACGATGCCGTCGCCATGACGGGAGACTGGCGTGGCCCGGCCCCTGTATATACCATAGGAACGAGCCACCTGATGGACTCGACATCCAATCTGTTTGCGGCGGGACGGTGTATCAGCGCCGCTGGAGATGCGTGGGATGTAACCCGGGTTATCCCGACCTGTGCGGCCACTGGGCAGGCGGCCGGCACAATGGCCGCTCTGCTTGCACTCACGGGGAAGCCGGATGCACAGCAGCTGCGCGGGCAGCTTCTTCACGATGGGGTTATCCTTGACCCGTCCCTGACGTCAACAAAAGGGAGAAAACAGGCATGAACATTTTTGTATGCATCAAACAGGTGCCTTCGACCAACAAGGTGGAAGTCGACGAAAAGACCGGGGTGCTGAAGCGCGACGGTGTGGCAAGCAAAATGAACCCCTATGATCTCTATGCGCTGGAGACGGCGCTGCGGCTCAAGGAAAAACACGGCGGCAAAATTACGGTGGGAACCATGGGACCGCCGCAGGCACAGGCCGTGGTACGGGAAGCCTACATGATGGGCGCGGACGAAGGCTATGTGTTTTCGGACCGCCGGCTGGGCGGAGCGGATGTGTTGGCGACCAGCTATACGCTTTCTCAAGCCATTCGCAGCGTGGGCGATTTTGACCTTATCCTATGCGGCAGGCAGACCACCGACGGGGATACGGCTCAGGTCGGACCGGCGATTGCCGAGCATTTGGGCATTCCCCACGCGGCATGGGTTGGACGCTTGGAAGCGGCGGGGGACGGGGTGGACGCCGAGCAGCATTTGCAGAATGTAATTGAAACCGTCCATATGCCTTTTCCTTGCCTTGTAACGGTGGAGCAGGATATCTGCATGCCACGCCTGCCTTCGCTCAAAACAGCCCGCGAAACGGCTCAGCGTGTGGTACATATTCAGGGACTGGACAGCTTTCTGGATACCGATCCCGTTCATTACGGGCTGACCGGAAGCCCGACGCAGGTGGAGCGCATCTTTCCGCCCCAGAGCGAAGTGGAGCATGAGATATGGGAGGATGCCCAGGCGCCCAAAAGGCTGTACACACAGCTGAAAAAGTGGAAGTTTATCTGACTGGAAGGAGGAAACAGCTGTGGCACAAATCGCCATTTTACAGCGCAAATGTACAGGATGCGGCCTGTGTCAAAGCAATTGTCCATTTGGCGCCATTGATATGACGGAGCAGGGGCCCGAGCTCAATGCCGCCTGCAAGGTATGCGGCATCTGCGTCAAGAGCTGTCCTCAAAAGGCCATCGTACGGCTGGAAACCAAGTCTGTTTCCGTGGACAAAAGCGGCTGGAACGATATCCTCGTGTTTGCCGAGTTCAGCGGCAACCGCCTGCATCCTGTGAGTCTGGAACTGATCGGAAAGGCGCGCACACTGGCCAGGGCCGTGCCGGGCTTCAAGGTGAGGGCGGTGCTGGTGGGCAATGGCGTAAGCGCATGCGCCGAGGAGCTTCGGCATTATGGCGTTGCGGAAATTGCCGTATACGACGACCCTGCGCTGAGCTACTTCCGGGCAGACGCATATGCAGCCTGCGTTGAGGACTATATCCGCAGCTGCCGCCCAAGCGTGGTGCTGGTGGGAGCAACGGCGCTGGGACGCAGCCTTGCCCCCAGAATTGCCACCCGCTTCCATACAGGACTCACGGCGGATTGCACAAAGCTGGAACTGAGAGAAAATACGGACCTGGTGCAGATCCGCCCGGCATTTGGGGGAAACATTATGGCCCAGATTATCACGCCGAACACCCGCCCTCAGTTCGCCACCGTTCGCTATAAAGTGATGGACGCGCCCATACGGGAAGCCGCAGCCGCCGGAAATGTGCTTGCGCGCAGGCTGCCGGCAGGCGTGAAGGCATCCAGAGCAAACCTTGTGAGCGCCTTTCCCGTTCCGCCGCGCAAAACGATCTCCGATGCGGAGATATTGGTGGTTGGCGGACGCGGCCTTCGCAAGGAAAGCGACCTTTCGCTTGTTCAGGAGCTGGCGGAACTGCTGGGTGGGGATTGGGCGGTCACGCGCCCCCTGGTTGAGAAGGGATGGGCCGGGAATGACCGGCAAATCGGCCTTTCGGGGCGCACGGTGCGCCCGCGCCTCATCATCACCTGCGGCGTGAGCGGCGCTATCCAGTTTACGGCATGCATGAACGCCTCGGAGCACATTGTGGCCATCAACACCGACCGGACAGCACCGATTTTTGAAACGGCTCATGTTGCCATTGTCGGCGATCTGTATGACACCATCCCTGTGCTGATCAATGAGCTGAAGGAGGCGCGAGCATGAAGACGTTTGCCAAAGTGACGGGGGAGGACCTGGCTTTCTTTGAAAGCATCCTGCCCGGACGCGTCTTTTCCGGCGGGAACGTTTCAAGCGATTATGAACATGATGAAATGACCATCTATGGCCTCTATGCGCCCGAAGCCGTGCTCCTGGCACAGAACACGGATGAAATAAGCGCCGTGCTTCGCTACTGCTGTCAAAAGGGGATAGCGGTTACGCCGCGCGGCGCGGGCACGGGTTTGTGCGGGGGATGCGTGGCGGTCCGGGGCGGGATTGTGCTTTCCACCGAACGCATGAAACGGGTTTTGGAAGTGGATGAAAAGAATATGACCGCCACGGTGGAACCGGGCGTGCTGCTGATGGAATTTCCCAAGGCGCTGGAGGGAACGGGGCTGTTCTATCCGCCCGATCCCGGAGAAAAGACGGCCACCATGGGCGGAAACGCCATGACCAATGCGGGCGGCATGCGTGCCGTGCGCTATGGCGTAACGCGGGATTACGTGCTGGGGATGGAAGTGGTTTTATCCAGCGGGGAAATCCTCACTTTGGGCGGAAAGAATGTGAAAACTTCCAGCGGATACAGCCTGATTGATCTGCTGGTGGGCAGCGAGGGAACGCTTGGAATCCTGACAAAGCTCACCGTAAAGCTGATTCCTGAGCCGAAGGCCAATATAAGCCTGCTGATTCCCTTTGACGATCTGGATACCTGCATCGGCGCGGTACCGGCGGTGCTGGGCTGCGGATGCGAGCCGACGGCCGTAGAGTTTATGGAGCGCGAGGTCATCGCCTGCGCGGAAACCTATCTGGGCAAACAGTTCCCTGATGCCAGTGCGGACGCCTATCTGCTGGTACGTCTGGACGGTGCCAGCGTGGAAGCGCTCAGGCCTGCGATGGACCGGCTGACGGACCTTGCGCTGAGCATAGGCGCCAGGGATGTGCTGCTGGCCGATACGGACGAGCGAAAGGAAAGCATCTGGAATGCGCGGGGGGCTTTTTTGGAGGCGATTAAGAACAGCACAACCGTGATGGATGAATGTGATGTGGTGGTACCGCGTGAACGCATTGCGGACTTTGTGCGTCAAAGCGGGCAGATCGGCAGGGAAGCGAGTGTGCGCATCTGCTCCTTCGGGCACGCGGGGGATGGAAACCTGCACATCTATGTATGCAAGGATGCAATGGAGGACCAGGCGTGGGCGAAGGCGCTGGAGCAGGTGATGGACCGGCTTTATGCGGCGGCTCGCAACCTGGGCGGGGAAGTATCGGGCGAGCATGGGATTGGACATGCCAAGCGGGAATTTCTCAGGGAAAGCCTGGGCGAAACGCAAATGGCCCTGATGCGCGGCATCAAGTCCGTCTTCGATCCCGCGGGCATTCTCAATCCCGGCAAGGTTCTCTGAGCGCAGATACGTGGAAAGAGAGGGGAAAGCGGATGAAGTATCTGATAGGGGTGGACTTCGGCGGAAGCTCGTCCAAGGCAACGCTGCTTGGAGAGGATGGGCGCGTATATGCGACAGCCGTGCGGGAATATCCAACCTATTATCCGCGCAACGGCTGGGCAGAGCAGGACGCGCAGGACAGCTATGACGCGGCTGTAAGCAACATCCGCGATCTTTTGCAGCAAACGGGCGCAGCTCCCGGCGATATTGCCGCTTTGGCGCTGGATGCAGCGACGCATACCGCGGTGCTGCTGGGAGCGGACGACCGGCCCGTGCGCCGCGCCATCTACTGGACGGATATCCGTTCTACGGCGCAGGCGGAAGAGCTGAAAGAAACCTATGGCGAGGAAATCATCCGGGAAAGCTATAACAGCGTATCAAGCCTGTGGACGCTGCCGCAGCTTCGCTGGCTTGCGCAAAACGAACCGGACACGCTCAAGAAAACCAGGAAACTCATGGCCATGAAGGATTATGTGCGCTTTCGGATGACCGGCGATTATGTGACCGACGGCATCGAAGCCATGGGTTTTCTTCTGCTGGATGCAAAACAGAACAAATGGTCGCCGCTGCTGTGCAGCCTGGCAGGCATTGATCCCGATATTCTGCCGCCTATCGTAGACCCGATGACCAGCCTTTCTCCTCTGTGCAGACAGGCCCAGGCCGATACCGGCCTCACGGACGCAACCCTCGTGATTGCCGGCGCAACGGATACCTCCATGGAGGTCTATGCGGCAGGGGCCATCCATCCCGGTCAGGCAACGGTGAAACTGGCGACCGCCGGCCGCATATGCCCCATTACGGACCATGCATTGGTAGATCCGCGGCTGGTCACCTACCGCCATGTGATCAACGGCCTATGGTATCCCGGTACAGCGACCAAAAGCTGCGCCGCAAGCAATCGCTGGTTCCGTGACACCTTTGGGGGTGATTTCAACACCTTGAGCGCGGAGGCTGCATCCGTGCCGCGCGGATGCGAGGGGCTGTTTTTCCATCCGTATCTTCAGGGGGAAATTACGCCGTATCTGGATGATAAGCTGCGCGCCAGCTTCGTCGGCGCATCAGGCGCGCATACCCGGGCGCATTTCAACCGGGCTGTGCTGGAGGGCGTAGCGTATTCAATGAAGGACTGCTACGAAACCCTTCGCGAACTCAACGCTGCCCCCAGCGAAGCCGTAGCCATCGGGGGAGGAATCAAAAGCGCGCTCTGGCGGCAGATTTTGGCCGATATGCTGCGAATTCCGCTTGCAACCGTGGAAAACGTGGACAGCTCATTGGGCAGCGCGATGCTGGCAGGCGTTGCGGCAGGCGTTTTCTGCGACCACAAGGATGCGGTTGCGCACTGCGTGCGTGTAACGGGCATGACCTTGCCAGATCCGGAGGGTCAGGCGTTTTACCAGCGGGGATTCCAAATTTACCGGGACATTCAACGGGCCCTTGCGCCGGTTTATCATGAGATGTAAGGGGAGAAATACATGCGCATTCTGGTGTGCGTCAAACAGGTGCCGGATGCGGCTGAAGTCCGTCTCAATGAGGATTTTACGATTCAGCGCGAGGGAGCCGCACATAGGATGAACCCGGCGGACGAAAGCGCGCTGGAACTGGGCCTCTCCCTTCGGGATACGCACGGGGGAAGGGTTACGGTGCTGACAATGGGCCCTGCGCAGGCGGCGGGGATGCTGCGCGAAACCATCTCCCGCGGCGCGGACAGCGCGCTGCTTTTGAACAGCCCCGCCTTTGCGGGCAGCGATACGCTGGCCACGGCGCGTGCTCTGAAAGCTGCCGCGGAAACCCTGGGCGGCTTTGACCTTATTCTCTGCGGCAGGCGCGCGGCGGATGGCGAAACGGGGCAGGTGGGTCCCATGCTGGCCTCGATGCTCAATATCGCGTGCGTGAGCAATGCGCTGGATATGCAAATGGCGGATGGCTCTGCCGAGGTTACGCAGCTTTTGGAAAACGGCGTTCAGATATGGAGGGGCGATCTGCCGCTGGTTGTTACGCTATGCGAATGGAGCCACCGGCTGCGGCTGCCGGGATTGGTTGGCTTGAGCGCGGCGGCTCGTGCGGAGATTCAAACAATGGGTCCGGAGGAGATCGGTCTGCCCCGGGAAAAATGCGGCGCACAGGGATCGCCGACGCGGGTGATCCACGTTAGCGCGCGGCCTGTGGGTGCGCGCCCGTGCCGTCAACTGAAAACGGTCGAGGAGCTGCTGGAGGTGATGCCATGACGATTGTGGTCGTGTGTGTTGCGGATTCGGCGGCGGAACTGGTTGCCAAGGCCAGGAGCCTGTCGGCGAAAGCGTGCGTGACAGCGCTGTGCGAGGACGATTCCTGTCCGTGCGCCGGTGAAGATCGCATCGTGCGGATCGGCAGGGTTGCGGACGATTGTGCGCAGGGTACCCGCATCGCGCAGGCATTGAAGGTGATTCAACCTGATATCGGCCTGTTTCCGGCAACGATTCGGGGCCGGTTTCTCTCAGCGTGGGTTGCGGCAAAGCTGGAGACGGGCTTGACCGCCGACTGCACGGAACTGGCCCTCACACCGGAGGGGAGGCTCTTGCAGACACGGCCTGCATTCGGAGGCAGCCTGACGGCGGATATTGTGTGCGCCGTGCACCGCCCCCAGCTGGCGAGCGTGCGCCCCGGCGTATTTGGCCAGCCGCCGCCCGGCGAAAGGCCCGAGGCGGTGCGTATGGATTTGCCCGAAACGGTTGGCCTGCTCACGCCCCTTCGCTTTCTTCCATCCGAGAGCGGCATCGCGCTGCAATCGGCACGGGTGATTGTAACGGGCGGAAAAGGGGTCGGCGGCAAACGGGGCTTTGAAAAGCTGCAAGAGCTGGCCAGGCTGTTAGGCGGCATGGTTGGCGCGACGCGGGGAGCCGTTGATGCAGGATGGATATCCTATTCACACCAGATCGGTCAGACCGGCGTCACCGTTCGCCCTGAATGGTATCTGTGTTTTGGAGTGAGCGGCATGATACAGCATGTGGCCGGCATGAGCGCGGCAAAGAAGGTGATCGCCGTCAATTCAGACCGCAGCGCGCCCATCTTCCGCTGCGCTGACTATGGCTTTGTAGGCGATTGGGAAGCTGTTGCAGACCAGATGATAAAACACCTTAAGGAAAGGAAGGAGAAACCGTGAATTACAAAAAGACCTATGTACCTAAAAAAGGCTATACCCCGCTGTGCGAAATTGGAAAATGCTCACTCAAAGAGCTCGAATTCGGCATCATTGAACTGTCCGATGGTGAAACCCTTGACTTCGATACCCGCGACCGGGAAACCGCTTTCATCATCCTGAGCGGCAAGGCGGACTTTCAGGCCAACGGTGTGGGGTATGGTAGCGTAGGAAGCCGCCGCAATGTGTTTGAAAGCCCCAAAGCCGAATGCTTTTATGCTCCGCGGGACTGCAAGGTGCAGATCCACAGCCCGTGGAATGTGAAAATTGCCGTATGCGCCACGCCGGTTGCCGAAAAAACCGAGCCGCAGGTCATTCATCAGGATGCCGTGCGGGTGGTGCGCCTGGGAGAAAAGCCCTGGGAACGCGATACCAGCTTTATTGTAGATGGCTCGACCAACGCAAAAAAGCTGACCATCGGAGAAGCCTACATTACGCCTGGCAACTGGGCCGGCTTTCCGCCACACAAACACGATGTGGACAATATGCCTTCGGAGGGAATTCTGGAAGAAATCTACTATTTCCTCTTTGATCCCCAACAGGGGTTTGGCGTGCAATGCCTTTACACCTCCGATGGTGAAATCGACGAGGCGTATCGCGTAAAAAACGATGAGCTGGTAGAGTTTCCCCGCGGCTACCATACCACCGTGGGCGCGCCGGGATACAACACCTATTTCCTGTGGCTTATGGCCGGCGAGCATCAGGGGTTCTACCGCTCCAACGATCCGGACCATGCTTGGGTAGCAGCCGTGGAAAACCTCCTGAAAAAACGTTGATTTGCCCTGCAATCCGACCAGGATTGCAGGAGGAGGGGCGATGTTCTCCAGAAAGCGGCAGGGCAACCTGGTGATAACCGCGATTTAAAGGCGGCCGTAGCGCGCGTGAGAGCATGCTCCCCCTCTGTTTTCCAGCGATCCTGCGCAAACAGGAAGCAGAACAGAACTTCATCATAATCGAAAAAGCCGGGCCAACCAGGCTCCGGTTTTTTCTCATGTCAAGAAAAACGGAGGAAGAAGCAGCAGTGTCCGGGCTGGAAAACAGCATGATTACCGCAAGGATCGGTGATTGTCACCGTTCCCGTAGTTTTGGTTTTTCACAAACTGGTTTGCGGCCTCTGATAAGAATGAAGTCAGTCCGCAATGAAAACACCCCATCTCGGTTATGCAGCGCAGGCGCTAAGAGACCACAACAGAAAATTGCATTAGCCCAAAAAACAGGAGGGTTGTTTGCTCCAGTAGCCAAGGTTTTTCTTCAATCCAATGATTTTAAAATCAAAATATTGACATTAGAAGAAAACAATATTAATATACTGACAAAAGTTTGCATATCGCCCCACATTCTTTGTGAGGTCAGCTGTGGTGATCACGACTGTAAGGAAAACCCCTCATGCCTGATCAGGTGATCGGAAGAATTTGCAAACAAATGGAATCCCGCGCTGTTCGGGCGTATACCTGGAAAGCCGTTGGAGAGTCCTTTTCTCCCTGACTGGTGCCAGCTCGAATCAATTCTATTGTTTGAGAGAGTAGGGAATATGATGAAAAGGTTTTGCTGTTGGATCTTGATACTCTGCATGGTTTGCAGCTTCAGTGCCGCAATGGCGGAAGATGAATGGACGTGTGAAAACTGTGGCAGCGAGGCGCTGGGAAATTTCTGCTCGAATTGCGGCAGCAGCAGGCCAGATGAAACGTGGACTTGTATCAACTGTGGCAGGGAAAACCAGGGAAATTTCTGCTCGAATTGCGGCGCCGCAAAACCGGAGGGGGAAATGTGGCAGTGCCCGGTCTGCGGCGAATATGCGACAGGCAGTTCCTGCGCCAATTGCGAGGCAAACGGCCTCAACGGCGACATGCTGACGTATTATTACGCCCGGTCCGTATATCAGGATCTTGACATCCCGTATCTTACCAATTTCATGAGATGGCGGGACGGCGCGGAGGAAACCTCGGCTCTGGCTGTTTTCGTGCGTGATCCCGGTTCGGATGAGGTGGGAATGTTCACAGACGCGGGCATCGTTTCGGATGAGCCCTTTCCGGAAAAACAGACACGAAAGCACGTAAAAAAGCGGGGGTGAATCTTTGACATTCAGGAAGACGCTCGTTCATGCTGCTTGAGGTGGCGGAAGGGTGGCCTCAAACTGTGCAGGAGATTGCCATCCTAATGCGGAAGGTGGCCGTACTGAGTTGTAGAAGGCCTCCAGATAGGCCAATACGTCGGTCTGTGCGGCTGGCACTGGTGGGATAGTGCTTGAGATGGATCAGCTCGCGCTTGAGGCGGCTGAAGAAATGCTCTGCCACGGCATTGTCGTAGAGATCACCCTTGCGGGACATGCTCTGCCGGATTCCATAGAACTCCAGCCATTCCCGGAAGGCGAACGCGGCGCATTGGACGCCCCGTTCACTGTGAAAGATGAGTCCCTTGGGCGGGCTGCAGCGGCGGACTGCCATGTCCAGCGCTTCCAGGGTCATCACGGTATCAATAGCACTGGAAAAGGCATAGCCCACCCTTTTGTAGGTACACAAGCCCTTGATGATGGCCGGATAGAGCCAGCCCTCTCCGGTGGGAATGCAGGTAATATCGCCCCCAGGCCTGATTTGGTTGCTCAAAAAAGAGAAGATTGGAGGCGACGGGATGGCTGTGCCGGGAGTTGGTGGTGACTTTGTAGGCCCAGCGTCTCACAGAGGCGATCCCTGAAAGCCGCATCTGCCGGTGGACACGCTTGCGGGAACAGCCGAATTCCGGCTTCAACAGATGGTAGTGACTGTCCAGGCCCAGGGCGGATGGTTCGGGGGTGCGGACAGAAAGTAGGACAAGTCATACGGCGCATCCAAGGCGCTGTCTATATTCTATAGGACTGAGTCCGCCTAATGACAGATTGATGCGTTTGCAGTTATACCAATTGATAGAGTCCTCAAGTTCTTGGACAAAATCGTCTGGTGAGACTCCTATCCACGAGCGTCCATAAAACATTTCGTTTTTCAATCTGCCAAAGAAGCCTTCACAGGCTGCATTATCAGGAGAACACCCCTTTTTAGACATGGATCGGGTAAGTCCAGCTTCCCTCATTCGTTGAATCCATCCGGGCCATCGGTAATGACATCCTCTGTCTGAATGTACCGTCGGATAACAGCCATCTGGCAACTCGGCAATCACCCCATCCAACATAGTGTTGACCAGATCAGCATTGGGACGAGGGCCACTCCTCCAACCTATAACCATCCCATCAAAGCAATCGATCATTGCGCAGAGATATAGCTTGCCATCGTGAAGCGCAAACTCCGTAATATCGGTCAGTAACTTTTCATATGGCTGTTTTGCATGAAAATCGCGTGAAATAATGTTATCTACTTCCGGGGTAATTTCTCCTAAGTATGAGCTATATTTTGCCCGTTTGGGTACCAAAGCAGCCAATCCCTTTTCCTTCATCATGTGACGGATTCCTTTTTCAGAGAGTGTAATACCTTTTCGCTTCAGCGCCAGATGAATTCGGCGATAACCATATACTCCTCTGTTTTCGTGGAAAACTGATATGATCTGCCCACGAAAGGGAATATTTTTATCCGGCTTATTCATAACAGCTTGCTGGTAGTAGTAGCTGCTTCTGGCCATATGAAAGTAAGTCAAAAGCATTGGCAGTGCATATTTCTCCCTCAAGGCGCCGATGCTCACTGCCTTTTCACGGTTTTTGAGTGCTGTCAGATCGACGCCCGGGTCTTTTTTGAATACTGCGAGGGTCTCCTTCAATACATCCACTTCAAACTGTAAATGCCGAACCTGTTCTTGAAGTGCCAGCATCTCCTCAGATTGGGGCCTTAGAGCATTCGGAGGCAACGGTTTTCTTAGAATACTTTTTCTCTTTGCCATAAGGCCAACCATCCCGTACTTCAAGTATTTTCTTCGCCATGCATATATGCTCATATGGCTGTATCCGATTTCTCTCGATACATATTTTACATCCTCGCCCAGCTCAAAGCAACGGCGCAGTACCTCGTATTTGAATTCAGCTGATGGATGCCTTGGATGATCCGGCGTGTTGCATTTATGATCGCTTTTTTCGAGAATCTCTGCCGTATGACCATGCCTATTCTCCAGGCCGGCATTCCGGCGTTCATACCAATGGTAAAGAGTGGATTTGCTCGGATATCCCAACCGTCGGATCACTGCATGCACAGATCCCAACCGTTCATGCTCTTTCAGTGCTATTTCTTCCTGTTCTTTTGTAGACATTCAGTCGTCTCCTTGTTCTTGGAGTCCAACTTTCTGTCCGCACCCCCGTCTCCTTCTTTGACATATTAAAATCCGAATTGCTTTACCTGCGGCCATTCCAACCCTTAAATGAGTTTTATCCGGAACTAGTCGCTTATTTTGAATACTATAACCACAATTGGATGAAAGCCAAGTGAACGGGTTAAGCCCTGTCCAATACCGAGTCCAGTGCGGATTTGCCGCGTAACAACGGTCCAACTTTTGGGGTGCAGTTCAGCTTCGCCGCCCTTGACATCCATCCCCACCGGCGTTATGATGCAAACAAGTCGGCAGCCGGACAAATCCGCTGCCGCCCTGTTATCACTTTGCTCTATTCCCACCCAAACGGAGTTTACACAGAACTTGGGATTGACCCTGGTGCGGATTCCGAGTATGCGGGCATAGCGCAGGCCATGCAGCTCTTTGGCTTCTGCGAAAGATCGTTCAACGGTTTCCTTGCGCCGGGCGCAGATGCGTTTGCCGCTGTTTGTCTTCGTAAACGCGTCCGCCTGCTCCAATGCATCCTGCCGTACATGGCGCGTCGCCTGCCGTCTGCCGGATTTGGCCGGGAAGCATTCCGCCCGTTTGGGACAGTTCCTGCATGTCCTGGAGTCGCTCCAGTATTCCCGATAGCCTTCCCGGTTGGTCGTGCGCCATGTCAGCTCATGCCCTTGCGGACACAGGGAAACGTTTTGGATTGGATCATAGGTGAAACGGTATTTCCCGAAATCGTCTCCCTTGTGCGTATGCCTCCGGTAGCCTACTACCGGCTGTATCCCGGCTGCCGCAAGCTGGTGACACACCGGCGCGCTGTGGTATCCCGCGTCCAGCCCCATGTACTTGGGCTGCTTTCCCAGCCGCTTTTCAATATCCTTGAGTATCTCTGCTACGGGTTCTGCGTCGTTGACATTGGCCGGAGTGATCCGCACATTCACCACAATGTTGTGCTTGCTGTCCACGGTCCGGTGCTCGCTGTAATGGAAGCCGTCCGGCTTGCCTTCCCTGTGCAGCTGGCCGCTTTCCGGGTCGCTTTTGCTGACCTCTCGTGTCGGGGGCGGATCATCATCATCCTTCCTGCCAAAAGGCTTCCTGCCCAGCTCCCTGCGGTCCCGCTCGATGGCCTCGTCCAGCTCTTCCGAATACGCTTTGGGCGTCCGTTCCGCCACGACCGTCGTCTTTTTGTGCTTGTGGGCCTTGGTCTTGACGTGGGACGAGTCCGTATACAGAATTGCTCCGCCCACCAGCCCCTTTTCCATGGCCTGGCGCAGAATCTCATTGAAGCTCTGTTCGGGAATGTCGTTATCCCCGCTTCACGCTCAGGGTCGTGGCGTCCGGCGCTTTCTCTGTAAGATTCAACCCACAGAACCATTTATACGCCATGTTATAATGGCTCTCTTCCTCCAGCCGCCGCTGCGAACGGATGCCGCAGAGATACCCCCACAAACAGCACCTCCGGCTCAATCGCCGGGCGCCCCAGGTTGGCGCTGTACAGCGGCGCGCACAGCCTGCGGATGAATGAGAAGCCGATGCTCCGGTCGATTTTCCGCAGCAGATGGTCCTGCGGTACCGGCTGTTCCAGAATGATCAGTTCCATTCCCTGCTGCTTTTCGTGGAATTTGTTCAGCTTGCCGCTCTCTCCCGTTTCTTTGCTTTTGTGTTTCCTGTTCTCTTCTGTTTCCGCTTCTATCATTTATGCTCCTATACTATATATTCGACATCCTTATCCGTTTTTCCTTATGAAAAATGACCGTTGTCTTGCTTTTGTCAACGGTCTGACGCCCGGCTTTTAGCCAGGGATTATTATTTTTTGTATTTGCCCCCCTTCGTCAGGCGTGGCGGTCTGCCCCCCGGCTCCGCCGGGGCATCGTTATTATGGGACGTTTTCAAGGCGGAGGAGAGGTCAAAGCAGGCCCCAGCCCTTTCGCAGCAGGATTACATATTCCCCGCACAGCATTACAAATTGTCTGCGCAGCTTCAATCTGCTATCATCTGGGGAAGAGAGAGACAGAGGAGGTCTGCCTGGTGGAACTATACGTAAAAGATGGGGCCTATTGCTGGAGCCGGGAGCGCAGTCGGGATGCCATTGCCTCTTTGGCGCCCATGCTGGTGGAAGAATATGATGAGCTGCATACGGCGCACGATGCCGGATTCTTATCCCGGGATCACATTGACGACTTGGGAAACGGCCTGTTTCGGGTCTGCCGCAGGGTGACCAATCAAAGCGGGCGCCCCCGCCGCGTCAAACTCGTTGCGCAGCTCGAAACCCGTTTCAAACCCTAGGATTATCTTATGCCCTGCATTCTGTATAACGGCAACCAGTGGGGCAGCGGCAATTCCCCCAAGGGACTGACCTATGATGGGAAACCATGGATCTTTGCCTATGACCGCATGGGCATTCCGTCCTGCACGCTTACGGAGAACCGCGACGTCGGACTTGCGCTCTTTGCCTCGGATCAGGATAAGGAAAGCCTTAGAACCTCCGCAAGCCTGGTCAGGCAGGAGGACGGCACATTCCTTCACCGCATTTATTATCCGGTAACCGAAGCCCCTGTAACCTATAGCGGAAAAAACAAAATGACGCAGCGTTATGACGAGTATTTCACCCTGACTCCGGGCGAAAACCTTTCGATCGCCTTCTATATCTTTGCCTGCGTACCCAAATGGGAACATTTTGCCTCCGCAAATCTGCTGGACCGAATGCCTGAAGTATTTCCCTATCGCAAGGGCCCTCGCTTCACTCCCGAAAGAGTGTGGGAACTGGGAATGAGCTATTTGAAAAGGCTCATCTATCCATGGCAGGGGAAAAAGCTGATTATCGCCGGCATCGACACAAAGCTGTCCCATTTGCAGGCGGGACATATGGGGTCAAAGCTCACCCCGGAAGAGATGCGGCGCCTGATGGGCCTTCGGGAATACAACACATACGGCTTTCACCGCATCATTTTTGAAATGGGCTGGGCAGGACAAGGCTTTCTTACGGCCCGGCTGATGATGATTGAAGCAATCCGGCGAAACGACCGGGATCTGCTGGATACGGCCGTTGACATTCAGGAAACCTGGGCGGCGCAACAGCAGGAAAACGGTATGATCCTGCCTCACTTTGAGCGCTATGCCGAATGCCCGCGGCCTGATCAGGAAGCGGCGCTCTGTCAGGGATGGCAGCCGGAAACCTGCAATCTTGGCTGGGGCGCGTCAGAAATGGCCAAGATCTATGCGCTGCTTAAGGAAAATGGCTTGGAGAAGCCGGAGTTTCTGCGCTTTGCCACCCGCATTTGCGACTTTTTTGTGGCCCACTACAGCGCGGAATGGGGCTTTGGCAAGCTGTGGAGCATGCAGGGTGAGGCCCTTGACACCACGGGATCGGTCGGAGGGTTCATCCTGAACGCCCTTATCGACACCTGGCGGGTGACAAAGCGGCAGGAATACCTGAAAACCGCCGCCACGGCGCTGGATTTTTACATGGAGCGCGATGTGAACCATTTTCGATGCATGGCAGGGGCCATCGACTGTGAGGCCGTGGACAAGGAAACCGCCTTTCCCTTTGTGGTCTCAGCGCTGGACCTGTATGAAATCACCGGGGATGAAAAATATCTGGAATATGCGCAGAAAGCCGCGTATTACTTTTTCTCCTGGGCGTTTCAGTACGATGCGCTGTATCCGGACACAAGTGATTTTTCCCGCTACGGATACAGCACGCAGGGCGGAACCGCAATTTCTGCGGAGCATCATGCCATAGATCCCTGGGGCGCCCTGCTGACGCCGGAATTTGTCCGCCTGTGGAAACATACGGGACAGCAGCGCTGGCTTTTGTGGGCGCGGATGATGTGGGATCAATCCCTGCTGGGCATTACGGCACAGGAGGGAGAGAAGGTCCATGGCCTGCCCAGACCTCTTGGCAGCCAGAACGAAGGGTTTTTCCAATGCCGGTGGACCAAATACCGGCCTGACTGCGAGGAACGGGGGCATTTTAACGACTGGCTGGTATCCTGGTTATCCGCATACCGGCTGACAGCGCTGGACCGCCTTGTGGCGGTGGCGGGGGAAGAGGACTGGAGCCTGCTGGCATAAATGCAGGCTTTCAGGACGGGAAGGGGGAAAGAACTGCCTGTGGCATTTTGCCGACGGGGCTTATGGCTGTTTCCTGTGCAGCTGTCGGTATTGCCCGGGCGTCATTCCCTCAAGAAATTTGAACTTGCGCAGGAAATTGGGCACGTCATTATAGCCCACGTACAAAACCAGCTCGCGAATGGTCAGATCGCTCTGCTCCAGCATGCGCTTGAATTCGTTGAGTCTAAGGTAGGAAACATACTGCACAAAACCCTGTCCGGTTTCTTCCTTGAGCAGCGTGCTGATTTCTCCCCTGGGAATGCCAGTGCCTTCCGCCACGCTCTGAATGGATAGATCCTGGCTTTTGAAATTGGTCAGGATATAATCGATAAGACGGCGCTTAAGGCAGGAATCCTCCTCACTGATGCGCCGGCGCATAATTTCACAAAGATCGGAGACGATTTGGGTAGCCTGCTGGGAAAACTCCTCTGGCGAGGTAATGGTGATCAGATGCTGGATGGAGGTTTTGGACAGGGGAAGGTGCAGGCTATTTGCCTGACGAATCAGCGTGGCGAGCAGCTCGGAACAGCAAAAGCGGAAAAAGGCCAGCGAGTGGGTTACGGCAGCGATATTCTGAAGCATGTCATTGAGCGCGCGAAGCGCAATGGTGGAATCCCCGCGGTGCAGTCCTTCGCTTAGCAGCGAAACGGACAGGGGAGACAGGCCGTGAAAGCTGTCTTCGGGCAAGGCGCCGCTGTCCGGCTCCACGTCGCCATAGCGCCACAGCCTTTTGTCAGGCGGCATCAGCTGAACGGCCGCACAAGCCTCCGCAAACGATTCGTTCATCTGCAGCGGACTGTGATAGGCGGAGCCAATGCCGATGACATTGGGAGCAACGCCGCTTTCCTGCATGTAGGCATCAAGCTGCCGGGCATATTCCCAAACCTGTCGGGCAACAGCGTCCTCGCTTGCGTCAAAGCTGATCAAAACGCAAAGGGCGTTTTCACCGGGCAGCTCACCCAGCGCGGCAAAGGCCCCCATGGGAGAAAAGCGCGACGCGGTCAGCGCCGCCTGCTCCATTTGCGTTTCTGCTTCCTTGCCCGAGAAGGAAAGGTACATCGCCAGCACCCACTCGTGATGAAAATCCATGTCCGCCCGGCTGGCTAATGCCGCGCATTCCTCCGGACTTTTGATGCGGCCAAAAATCAGCCGCCGGACAAACTGCTGCGCAATCAGCGGGGTCATTTCGTTAAGCTGCTCGGACAGCGCCTGCGCCTCATCCACCGTCTGGTCATAGGTGGAACGGATCAGGTCCAGCTCGTTTTCCCGCTGCCTGGTCCATTTCCGGCCTGTGACGTGCTGCAGCAATTCCTGAATGGGCTTGTAATTGAAAAAGGCAATCCATACGATCAGGCCGCAGGTGAGCACGATCAGCGTAAGAATCAGCACCAGCATCAGGTTCTGCGAAGGTTTCATGGAGCTGTAAAATACGTCGGAAGCGCTGGACAGGACCCAGAACAGGCCCAGATTGCTGTCGCTTACGCGCATGCTTACCATATCCCTGCCATTTTTCCGCGTGTTTACAATTCCCATGCCCCGAATCCGCATGGCGTCGCTCACTGAAAGCGTCTCCCCGGCTGTGGACCATTCATACAGCAGCGTATACTTGCTGTCATACAGGTACAGGCTTTCGCCCATGGTACCCAGATAGTTTTCAAACTCGGATGCGATCACGTCGTCCGAAAGCACAAAGAGCATAACGCCCTTGCTGGCCATGCCCGTAGGAAAGGGCAGCGCATAGACCAGCCCGCTCAGCTTGCGCGCCTCGCTGTCCAGCAGCGGCAGCAGCTCGGGGGATTCGATGCCTTGAATCTGCGTATACAGCGAGGACGAGGTCGGGTCGTAGACGGCCAGGACCTGGCGTTCGTAATCCCCATAGAGCATTTTCCCCTGCGACGAATAAATGTTCTTGTCTCCCTTGATATAGAACAGCACCGTTACATCGGGCGTAATGCGTTCTTCCAAAGCCGTGAGCGCGGCGCAAAGCCCGCTTTCCGAGATGAGGGTGACGCGCCCCCGTTCATCGGTGCTGATTTCGCTTTCCACACCGAAAGCAGTGGTTGCCGTATATTGCAGGCGGTCTACAATATTGGAAATGTTTTCTGTGGCTGAGGTGAACCTTTGCAAAGACTGATCGTTGATATACTGAATGCTTCTTTCAGTAGTGCTTGTGTACAGTACCACGGAAAAAATCAATATGGGTACCATGACCAAAAGCAGCGAGGCAATATACCGAATGCGCAGATTGTTGTTTCGCAGCATGGAAGAATCACGGTCTCCTGTTCATTATAAAGATGAAAAAGTAAAGTCTCCCTTTTTATCTTAGGGGGATGTGGGCATAAAAGCAATTTGTTTATGATAACGGGCGCGAAAAATGAATTACATATCGTCTGCAACGGCAAAACATACGCGCGGGAACGAACAACAACTTGCGCAGCAGCGCAGGGCGATGTTAGGCTCGAATTGCACAAGAGAATCCGGCGAAAACAAAAAACATTAAAAAAGAGGAGGCTTGGCCTTGAGCAGTGTTCAGCTATCCGTAAAAACAAAAAGAAAGGTCATCAAACGTCTTGGGCAGGACTTTGCCAGGAATAAATACGTATATCTGATGGTTATTCCTGTGCTTGTCTTTTATATCCTGTTCAAGTATGGCCCCATGACCAAAATGATCATCGCCTTTCAGGATTACAACCTGTACAAGGGCATCGCCGGGAGCAAATGGGTTGGGTTTGAAAACTTCATTGACTTCTTTCAGATGAAGGACTGCTGGAGGCTGTTGCGCAACACGCTGCTTCTAAGCCTGTATTCCATCGTGTTTGCGTTTCCGGCACCCATCCTGCTGGCGCTGATGATTAACGAAATTAAAAGCCGCGCCGGCCGAAAGCTGGTGCAGACCGTCAGCTACATGCCCCACTTCATCTCTCTGGTCGTGGTGTGCGGCATTTTGCGAAACTTCTGCGCCTCCACCGGTATTATCAATCAAATCATTCAATTTGTAAACCCCTCATGGGCGTCGCCCAATCTGCTGGGCGTGCCGGAATACTACCGCACCATTCATATTTCCTCATCCATCTGGCAGGAATGCGGGTGGGATTCCATCATCTATCTGGCCACGCTGTCCACCATTGATCCGCAGCTTTACGAGGCCGCCTACATAGACGGCGCAAGCAAGCTCAAACGCATCCTTCACATTACGCTGCCGTCGCTGATGCCGGTCATCACCATCCAGTTGATCATGCGCGTGGGCCGGGTGCTTTCGGTGAACTACGAAAAAATCCTGCTGCTTTATAATCCCCTCACGTATGAAACCGCCGATGTGATTTCCACCTATATGTACCGCTACGGCCTGCTGAACGGCAAGTACAGCATGGGCGCTGCGGTGGGCGTTTTCAATTCGATTCTGAGCATTTTGATTTTGGCAACGGTCAACGGCATCTTCCGTCGTTCGTCCGAAACCAGCCTGTGGTAAGGGGGAGAGCATATGGCTGTTGTAGACCGCTCAACCAAGGGAGAGAAAACGCTTCACGGCATAAATCTGTTCGTGCTGGCGCTGCTTACGGTCATCTTTTTCTATCCGCTGTGGCACTGTCTGATGGCCTCCTTTTCGGACCCTACCAGTCTGATTGGCTACAAGGGGTTGATCAGCCTGCCGATGGGTTTTAGTCTGGAAGGCTATAAAACGGTGCTGCAAAATAAAAATATCCTCACGGGCTATATGAACACGCTGTTCTACCTTGTGGTAGGCACGGCTATCAACATGGTGCTGACCATTTTGGGCGCCTATGTGCTTTCTCGCAGGCGCATGATGCTCAAAGGGCCGCTGACGCTGCTGATCGTGTTTACCATGTACATGGACTTCGGGCTTATTCCCGCGTTTCTCAACGTTCGGGACCTGGGACTGTACGACAGCCGGTGGGCGATCCTGCTGCCCGTGGCGATCAACACCTACAACCTGATCGTGATGCGCACGGCCTTTGCCAGCGTGCCCGCCGCGCTGGAGGAATCGGCCATGATCGATGGGGCCAACGACTTCACCATCCTCTTCAAGATCATTCTTCCGCTGAGCAAGGCGACGCTGGCGGTGGTGGTGCTGTTCTATGTGGTGGAGCATTGGAACAGCTGGTTCAGCGCATCCATTTATCTGAGGGACCGGGAAAGGTTTCCGCTGCAGCTGTTCCTCAGAGAAATCCTCATTTCCAGCTCGTCCAGCACGGCGGCGGGCGAGGCCAGCTCTGTAGATGGCGTGATGTATCTGGAGGAGCTGATCAAATATTGCAGCATCGTCATCTCCACTCTTCCCATTCTGTGCGTCTATCCCTTTGTGCAGAAGTACTTTATTTCCGGCGTTATGCTGGGTTCGGTCAAGGAATGACCCCAGGCATCCGGCAGCATGATATTGGCGCGCTCGTGCGTCCATATAGAATCCGTATGAAAAATGAAAGGAGAGAAACCCCACATGTTGAAACGAATCCTCACCCTGACACTGGCCCTTGCACTCCTTTGCGGTTCTGCGCTTGCGGCTGAGCACCTTGAAGGATACTATACGCCCCCGCCCATGAACGAGGGTCAGTACCCCATTGATGAGGAAGGCGTAACCCTGACCTACTGGATGCCCATCAACTCGGGTGCCGCAAACTTCATTTCGAGCTATGATGAAAATCCATCCTATCAGGCCGTTCAGGCCAATACGGGCGTGGACATCGAGTTTATCCATCCTGCCGCCGGCACCGAGGTGGAAAGCCTGCAGCTGCTTCTGGCCTCCGGCGAGCTGCCCGACATGATTCAGCTCCAGCGGGAGGACTGGTATTCTGGCAGACTGAAGGCTCTGTATGAGGATGGCGCCATCATTGATATCGCGCCCTATCTTGACGAGTATGCACCGCAGTACAAGGAAGTCATCAACCATGACGAGGTCGCCCAGCGCCAGATCATCGACGACGGCAAGGTATATGGCTTTTACAAGATCACCTATGCCGATCCCATGCCCTATGTGCGCTTTAACGTCAACAAGGACTGGCTGGATGAATTTGGCATGACGGAGCCAAAAACCATCGCGGAATACGAAGCGTTCTTCCAGGCTGTGCTGGACAACAAGCCCGGCGTTGTGCCGCTGTTCATCTCGCGTAAATCCGCTGAGCAGATCAACCTGCTCATGGGCGCGTTTGACATGCTTGACGACTGGTACCTGGCTGATGACTCCACTGTGGGCTACTGGGCCAACGCTGCTCAGTACAAGGATTTCCTTACCCTGATGCACAGCTGGTATGAAAAGGGCTACCTGATGAAGGACTTTGCCTCCCTGACGCAAAGCGAGGCTCAAGCCATGTTTGACGTGGGCCAGCTTGCCTGCATCGGCGACAGCGTGGACGCCACTTACAGCCGCGTGGCTGATAAGTTCACCGTGACCAACCTGCCCTATATGCGCAAGGAAGCAGACTCCGTGATTGGCAGCAACCTGCCCAACTGGCCCGTGGACGAGATGAACGCATGGGTCACTGTGATTACCTCCGCCTGCGAAAATGTGGAGGCCGCCGTGCAGTATCTCAACTATGGCTATACCTACGAGGGCAGCCTGTACTTCTCCTTCGGCCTGGAGGGTGAGCACTGGAACTGGGGCGACGACGGCCTGCCGAAGTTTACGGATGTCATCCTCAACAACGCCGACGGTATGACCATTTCCAACGTCTCCTACGCGCTCAAGATTCATTTTGGAAGCCGGTATTGCTATCCTGACACCATCGGCCATCCAGGCACCGCGTCCAACGAGGAGGCCCTGCGGATCCGCACCATGTGGAAGGACGATACCAACGAACAGTCCTATCTGCGCCTGCCGCCGATTTCTCTTACCACGGAGGAGTCTGAGGAACGGGCGGATATCATGATTCAGGTGGATACCTATGCGCAGGAAATGATGCTCAAGTTCATCACCGGCGCCGAGAGCCTGGACTACTACGATACCTATCTGCAGGAGCTGGACGCCCGCGGCATGCAGCGCGCCATTGAGATTACCCAGAACGCGCTGGACCGTTATCTGGCTCAATAACATTTTCTCTTTCACCGCCCGCCGCACAAAGAGGCGGCGGGCGGCTTCTTTTCACTTGCTGACAGGAGGAAATGCGATGGGAATTGCGTTTCAGCAGGCGACGGCGATTCAGCAGATGCCCGAGCTTCGCGAGGCCCCCGAGACATTTGAATATTCGGCGGAAATCTGCTTCCATCACCCGCAGGGAAGGGCCGGGCTGCTGCTTGGCATAAATGGCGGTGGGAACGGCTATGCGCTGATTGCCAGCGCCGAAAAACAATGCGTGCATTTTATGGAGTGTAAGAGCCGCGCGGTTCTGATCGACCGCGGCATGCGCAGGCTGCCCATCAAGCAGGAAACGTGGTATCCGCTGCACGCACGCTATGACGGTTCCATTCTCCGGCTGTGGCTGAATGAAAATCCGCTGGACGGGGAGCCATGGCCCAAGTTTGAGTTCGCGCTGGAACTTCCTGGGCGCGGCGCGGGACTGTATCTGGAAAACGGAACGGCGGAGGTGCGGGGCGAGCGGCTTGTCCGGTGGACGGACGAAAAGCCGAAGGTTCCCACGTTTACCAACCCGGTGCTGACCGGAGCGGACCCGGATATTCTGCTCCACGATGGTCGGTACTATATTTACAACCGTGTGCCCAACGACCCTAACAGCCGGGAGGATGCCTACCTGCTTCAAAATGGCGAGCATGCCGGACTGGACCGCATGGGGGATGCCAACGCCATTTTCCGCGTGGCCTGGTCGGATGATCTGGTCAACTGGAGCCCTTATCAGCCCGTGCTGTACCGTGACAAGAGCCTGCAGGGCGCCTTTTGCATGAGTCCCAATGTATTTGAATACAAGGGATACTTTTATCTGCTCTTTGCGGCGGGGCGCTTCAGGGGCGAGGAGAACTTCCATGTGTATTATGCGGTGGCGCGTTCGCCCATGGGGCCCTTTGAAATGCGTACCACCCAACCGCTGCATCCGGATACGGAGGAAATTGGCGGAATGCCCTTTGTGGATACGGACGGGCAGTGTTACATCACCTATGTGCGCTTTGACCGGGGCAACAACATTTACCTGCAGCGCCTGACGGTGTCCGAAGGGGTGATTACGCCCCAGGACGATACGCTGGTACATGTGCTCAGCCCGCAGGAGGACTACGAGGCGGACGAATATGGCCGCATTGTGGAAGGGGGCGTGATCATTTCCCCTGGGGGATGGTATTACATGATCTACGCCGACGGGCATTATCTGGGCCACTATGGTGAGTCCTACGCGGTAGCCGATAATGTATTCGGCCCTTACCGGCGCTACGGACACAATCCCATCCTGCACCATCATTTTCAGGCGGATGGCGTGGGAGATGGCATCGTAATCTACAACCGCGACCGCTCGCGGATGTACATGGGGTATCACCGGCATGTCTCTCCCACGGAGGTGGAGCCGCGGATGACCTGCCTGGACCCCATGAAATTTGTGCCGGATCCGGACGGCGGGCCGGACATTTTAACGGTTCGCGGCCCGTCGACCGTGCCGCAGCCCTTTCCCTTTACCAATGCATAGCACAGGCGCAGGAGGTCTTTGAACAATGGCGTTTCAATGGATTGCCAATGAGCAGGAACACCGTTTGATGTGGGATCAGGAAAAGGTGATCGTCATTCCCCGTGAGGGAAATTGTGAGGATATCTTTGAACCGTTGGAGGAGGGGGCGTGGCGCTGGACCCGGCGCAGCCCGGCTCCCGTCGATACGATGCGCATGACGCTGGTCCAGCAGGAGCCGCTCGCATACTGGCAGGTTCCCGCGGTCAACTATAACGGAAACGGTTGGGGGAGCGGCGCGCAGTATTCCGGCTATGAATGCGGAGGGAAGCCCTGGACCTACGCCTGGCACCGCGTGGCAATTCCCGCGTGCACCTATGCGGAAGGCACTCACTGGGCGGTGGGACTGTTTGGCGGGGAAGAGGGCGGCATGAGCGGCTGCCTTGCCAAAGAGGGAGACGCGGCGTGCCAGAGCCTGCTCTGGCCGGAGCAGGAGGGACCGAAGGTACTGTTTAAGCGCTGCTGGGAACCCTCGTTTCAGGGAACCATGACGCCCCGACAGAGCTTTCAGGCAATTTTGAAGGTCTCGGCGGTTCACCAGCCCCGAAAGGGCTATCACGGGCTGCTGGATTTTGCATGGCGTTATTTCGAGCGACCCCTGGAAATGGAGAAGACGCCGGAACAGCTGGTGAAGCTGGACACGTTGTATTTCAGACAGCTGTGGCGAAAGAATTTTGACGGCGTTACCGGATTTGCCTCCGGCATGCACTGGGATGACGCGAAAGCCGCCTTTGTTCAGTCAGGAACCTTTGAAATCGGATGGGTAGGCCAAAATGCGTCCGTTGCGTGCGGGCTTTTGAGAGAATACATCAAAACCGGAGACGCGGACCTGCGCGACAAGGCGCTGAGCGTACTGGATTCATGGGTCAGATACGCGGCACTACCCAACGGGCTCATGCTGGTAAAACTTCAGGCGGACCCCGCCCATTTGGATTCCATCATCAACGGAGACATACCGGTGGATCTGGACGCCTGTAATTTGGGCACGGCGGCGACCTACTTTTTTAAGGCGGCCAGGCTGGCAGAACAGGCGGGGACTCCCCGCCCGGAATATGAAAAGCTGGCTCTGGGCATTTGCGATTTTGCCCTACGCGCGCAGCTGGACAGCGGCGAATTTGCCAAGAGCTGGTTTATGGATGGCTCGATCAACGCCGCCCATGGCAGCGTCGGAGCCTTCATGATCCTTCCTCTGCTGGACGCTCATACCCTTACCGGCGAACAGAAATATGCTGATTGCGCGCTAAAGGCGTTTGCCTTCTATTATGGGGAATTTGCGAAAAACGGCTTTACCACCGCCGGAGCGCTGGACAGCTATTGCATTGACAAGGAATCCGCTGCACCGCTGCTGCGATCGGCACTGGAATGCTACCATCTGACCAGGGATCGCGCTTATGTGGATGCGGCTGAGGAAGTGGCCTATTACCTGGCGACCTGGCAGTGGCATTATTCCGTATGCTTCCCGGAGGATTCCATGGCCAAAAAAATCGGCTATGACACATATGGCGGCACCTCTGTCTCGGCTGCGCATAACGCGCAGGACCCCTATGGCCTGTATTATGTGCCGGAATACCTTGAACTGGCGCAGCTTACGGGCAAGGACATCTGGCTGAAGCGCGCGCGCGCCCTGTGGTATAACGGAATCCAGCTGATTTCTGACGGCACGCTGGTTATCCATAACCGTGTGCGTCCCGCGGGCAGTCAGGATGAATCCGTGCGGCACACGCGTTGGGGAAGGCCCGACAAACGCATATTCGTATCGTCGGAATGGCTGGTCAACTGGCCCGGCACCTTCCGTCAGGTTGCGCTGGACCGCATTGAATCCTGGGATGTGCTGCGCTGAGCGCAGCCGCGGGCGGCGGGTCGTTGCAAAACGACCTGCCCCCGTGTGATTTGTCAGACTGGCTGAATCCTGTTATCTGAGAGGAGGAGAACCGCGTTGCATACCGTTGCGCGCTCCGAGTTTCCAAGGCCTGATTTTGAACGGGAAAACTGGCTGCCGCTCAATGGCGACTGGCAGTTTTCAATTGATTCGCCTACGTTTGACCGCGTTATCAGGGTCCCTTTTGCCTGTGAAACGAGGCTTTCCGGCATAGAAGAACGTGGCTTTCACGACCGCGTGTATTACCGCCGCACGGTCGAACTGCCTGAAAGAATGAGGGAGCGTAATCTTCTGCTGCGTTTTGGCGCAGTAGATTACAGCTGCCGCGTCTTTGTGGACGGCCGGCTGGCAGTCGCGCACATGGGAGGACAAACGCCGTTTTCCGCGGATATTACGCCCCTTCTGCGTTCAAAGGAACGCTTTGTGATTGAAGTGGAGGTGGAGGACGACCCGTTTGATCTGGAAATGCCGCGTGGAAAACAGTATTGGAAGGAAAAACCCGGCGGTATCTTTTATGACAGAACAACGGGAATCTGGCAGAGCGTATGGCTGGAAGCCGTGGAGCCGCTTTATCTGAAAAACTGTATCATTACGCCGTTGTTTGACAAGCGGGCGGTTCGCTTCGACTACACCCTCAGCGAGGGAACCGGTTGCACGTTGGAAACCGTTATCACACTCGACCGGCGGGAGGTTGTCCGCCTTTCTCATGACGCCTCCGGTCAGACGGGATCTTTTGCCATTCCGCTGGATTCGCCGGATACGCTCAAACAATGTGATTTCTTTGAGGAGCTGTGCTGGACGCCGGAAAGGCCTCGCCTGTTTGATGTGCTGTTTACCGTAAAGCGGGAAGGAGAGACTTTGGACCGGGTGCGCTCCTACTTTGGAATGCGTAAGGTATCTGTAGAGGACGGTGTTTTTCTGCTCAACAACCGTCCGTATTATCAAAAGCTGGTGCTGGATCAGGG
>OLNP01000579.1_pt1 | contig 37813 bp, 33 predicted proteins | sample 1671951 | NCBI WGS metagenome assembly OLNP01 (sample SAMEA3136629, study PRJEB25190) | human gut metagenome | biome: human gut; feature: human-associated habitat; material: faeces | place: Austria | collected 2013
CGAGGTGTACGGCGATCTGCCTCTGGATCGGCCGGACCTGTTTTTCACCGAGGAAACGCCGCTGCATACTTCCTCGCCCTATTCGGCCAGCAAGGCCGGGGCTGATCTGCTGGTGCTGGCTTATGCCCGTACGTTTGGCCTGCCGGTAAGCATCACCCGCTGCTCCAACAACTATGGCCCCTACCACTTCCCCGAAAAGCTGATCCCCCTGATGATCTCCCGCGCCCTGGCGGATCAGTCCCTGCCCGTCTACGGCAAGGGGGAAAACGTGCGCGACTGGCTCTACGTGGAGGACCACTGTGCCGCCATCGACCTGGTGATGCGACTGGGCCGTGAGGGTGAGATCTACAACGTGGGCGGTCACAACGAACGGGCCAATATCGACGTGGTGCGCGCCATTCTACATGAGCTGAAAAAGCCCGAAAGCCTCATCACCTATGTGACCGACCGTCCCGGCCACGACCGCCGCTATGCCATCGACCCCACCAAGATTCACAACGAGCTGGGCTGGCTGCCCCAGACCACCTTTGAAGACGGCATCCGCCGCACCATCCGCTGGTATCTGGACAACCGTCCCTGGTGGGAGCACATTCTGGCAGGAGAATATCAGGACTATTATGAAAAGATGTATGCGAATCGTTGAGCCGCAGGCCTTGCGTCGAATCAAATAAACGGGAATTTCTATTGACAAATTGAAATACCCGTGTTATAGTTAATGTCGCTGTGACGGATAAGTTGTTCGTCGGAGTGACAATGGGATTATAGCTCAGTTGGTTAGAGCGCCACGTTGACATCGTGGAGGTCATAGGTTCGAGCCCTACTAATCCCACCATTGTGAGTATCCTTATAGGATGTGAAAATCCTATAAGGATATTTTCTTTTGCAGAAAAATGTTATAGGATTTCATCATCCTGCTGCGTCTGAAGGCTCATATGCCACGCGGACACCCTTGCGAGTCTGCAAAATGACTTTCGGTGTTTCCAGTTTAGGCTCCTTGGGAATATCAAGCGTACCAACACAGTTGTAATGAATCGTCAGTCGCTGAATCTGTACGCCTTCCAATTTTTCCGACTGGTGCACCTCAATCTTCTGAATCAGCTCATTCAGCATGCGCGGCGTCAGTTTGCGTGCTCGTGTGTACTTGCGAACGATGGAGATAAACATCTCTGTCGGCATTGACTGACTGCAATGTTTGTCCAGTTCCGTTTTTACTCTCTTGATGCATTCCGAAAGCTCAGTCTGTTCCGCCTCATATTTTGCGCTCATGCGACTATATCGATCATCTGTGATCTTTCCGCTCACATTGTCCTCATACAGACGCTCAAACAGCAGATCTAGATCCTGATCTCTTTGCAAGAGCTTTTTAAGTTCCTTTTCTTTCAGCGCACGTTCTTGAGCAATCGTCTGCTGGGAGTGTCCCATAACCGCCTGCACAAAATCATTTTCGTACTGACTGGCGAACTTCGTAAGCCTGCGGATTTCGCTCAAAATGACCTGTTCCAGAAAATCAACCCGGATATAATGGCTGGTTTCACACGTTCCTCTGGGATTATTGTAGTTGGAGCAGCTGAAATATCGAATTTCAGGATTTCTCTGATTGAAGTGGTAATTCAGATTGCTTCCGCAGTCTGCACATACAAGCAAGCCAGAAAACATGTTCCTTTCTCCGTCTTTGCACGAACGCTTGCGTACCTTACCACGCTTTTCCTGCACCTTTTCCCAAGAGGCCCGGTCGATAATCGGTTCATGAACATTTTCAAAAATGGCCATGTTTTCCGGATCATTCTTCTTACGCTTCTTGTTTTTGTATGACTTGCTGTAGGTTTTGAAGTTTACCAGATCGCCGCAATACTCACGGGACGTTAGGATTTTGGCAATGGTTGAAGTTCCCCAATGTGCATTTTCAGGACAGGGCGCTCTACCCGGACGAACAACACCTTTACTCAGCCAGTAGGCACGCGGTGCCAGAATGTGGTCCTCCTCCAAAGCCGTTGTGATCTGATCCGTTCCGAAACCCTCAAGTGTCATGCTATAGATACGTCTGACAACATGAGCTGCTTCCTCATCAATGATCCAATGCTTCGGATTATCAGGATCATTTACATAACCATATGGAGGCTTACAGAGTGGTTCACCGGCTGCTCCGCGGATCTTGTTGCTGATCCGGCGTTTTTTGCTGATATCGCGGGCATACCACTCATTGAAGAGGTTACGTATAGGCGCCAGTTCATTTTCACCCTCATCGGTATCAATCCCATCAGAAACGGCGATCAAACGGATGTTGTGTTCAGGAAAGAATTCTTCTGTCAAACGACCTACTTCGATGTAGTTACGTCCAAGGCGCGACAGATCTTTCACCAGAACGGCAGCAGCTCTGCCCTTTTCGATTTCTCGAATCATTTCCTGAAATCCGGGACGATTCATTGTGACGCCGGAAATACCATCATCAAAGAAATGAACAAGATTGGTATACCCCATTTCCTTGGCAACTTTGGTAAGCAGCTTTTTCTGATTAGCAACGCTGTAGCTATCGCCTTCCAGATTATCGTCCCTCGATATGCGTTCGTACAAAAAGGCTGTGTTATCACGCGATTTCATAGATCCTGACCGTTTCATTGTTCCTCCTCTCTGACGGTCAAACAATCAGCATTTACAGAGTCTTTATAGCATATCTGACCATCGTTGTCACGGATGTGAACAAGGATTAAAAAGTATTTTCCGACTTCATCAGTTTCAGCAATATGTCACCCAACGTTTCCGATGCCTCATCACGAAACAATGGAGTAACGATAAAAACCTTTCCGTCTACCTGATAGGTAGAAGAATCCTCTATGGAATTGGATTTCTGTTTCTTGAATTTCAGATTGATCTTCTTGTCAATATTCATTGGCAGTCCTCCAAGGTAAACATCAATCAAAATGAAAGTGCAGCAGGCTGCAACCAGCTTTATTGCATCATAGCCCCACATGCACCGTCGTCCCTCGGACAAACGCATACTGCAGGAACTCCCCCTCCATCAGTGGGAGGCCGTAGAAGAAGTATCATTATCCCCATGCGGCATCCTCGCGTGCCTGCTTGCCACGGCAGGGTCTATGGTTCACGTTTGTCGCTCCGGCATTGCCATCGTCGCGCCGCACTATAAGCCGCTCCGCCGCATGGTTTCGTACCTGCTGCACCCGATGTTCACTTGTCAAGGTTCGGTTGGTATGCTCCTTCCAAAGCTCAGGCTGAAAACTGACTGATGATGCTGGACATAATAATGAGATCGCTTCCTTCCAGCTTGTCCTGAAGGCGCATCAGCAGTTCCAACTGCGCTGGACTGAATACATTCGGATTGGGAGTATACCAGTCAGGAAGCTTGATTCCGCCGTGGTAGCGTCCACGAACAGATTCAATCGGGTAAATCAGGGAGAGGATTTCCACATCGTAGTAAATGGTTCTCGGGCATACGTCGTACTCCGCCGCCAGACGAGCAATCGTGTCCTGACGACGGCAGCATAATGAATGCCAGATGGCCATTCGCCGCTCGTGGGCCCTCATCCCTGTACCTCCTTTCCTTGGCTTTGATTGTATCGGCTAAATATGCAAGAACCTTGCAATCCTCAAAAACTTATTTCATTTTGTCGAGCGTTTCACTAAAAATCCGAATCAAAGTAAGAACAAAACTGGATTTGTTATATTCATAAAATTGTGGTTGGCCTTTTTGATAACACTTTTTCATGCAAAATAGTAAAATGCGCACGGCGTATATTTGCAAACACCGTGCGCATTTACTATATTTTGATAATAAAAGGTGACAAGGAACGCCATGCAAAGCGTCATTCTTTTATTCAAGTTTTACTGCTTCTTGACCATGTTCTCAACCGCGCTGACCCACGCATGATCGGGATCGTTCACGCGGCAGAAGCCCTGGTGCTTGCCGGCCATGAGCCACAGGAAGTAGGTGTTGTAGCCGGGAGCGGAAACGGTGGTGTGGTAGCCGTAGGGGAACTCGACCAGCTCGTCGTTCTTGACGCGGTAGGCCTCGTCGATGGAGCCGTCGGCGGTGTAGAGGCACTGGCTGCCGAAGCCCTGCTGGGGATCGAACAGGAAGTAGTACACTTCCTCGGCCACGCACTCGCGGGGCATGTCGTCCACGTCATGCTTGTGGGGCGGGAAGCCGGCCCAGTTGCCGGGGGTGCAGTAGGCTTCGCCGATGGTGAGCTTTTTGGCGTTGGTGGTGCCGTCGACGATGAAGCTGGTGTCGCGCTCCCAGGGCTTCACGCCCAGACGGCTGACGCGCACATCGGCCTGATGGATGGCCTGAGGCTCGGTATCCACATCCAGAGGAGTGGCGCAGACGGCGATTTTGCAGTTGTGAATGCTCACGATGTCCACCTTGGTGTTGCGGCCGGCATAGAAGCACTCCGCCTTGGGGTTGGCGAAAACGGTGGCGCGAACGCCCAGCTTGCCGTAATCAGTACCCTTGGCGCTGAAGTTGGCGGTGCCCCACAGCATGACGAAGGCGGTTTCCTTGTCCTCGGTGTCAAAGGTGTAGCTCTGGCCGGGGGTGAGCTCGATGATGCCGAACTCGAGATCCTTCAGGGAGCACTCGCCGATCTTGCACAGAGGGGTGTAGCCGTTGGCAGGGGTATAGCTTTTTTTGTAGTTCATGATAAAACCTCCTTAGAAAGAATGGTTGTTTTTACTTGAGCATGGCGATCATCTGATCGCAGATGGTTTCCCAGTCGCCGACAATGGCGTAATCCGCATGGGCGAAGATGGGAGCAAGACGGTCGGTGTTGACGGCGATGACGGTTTTGGCGCTGTTCATGCCCACGGTGTGCTGCACGATGCCCGCAATGCCAAAGCCAATGTAGAGCTTCGGGCGCACGGTCACGCCGGTCTGGCCGATCTGATGAGGATAGGAGATGTAGCCCGCATCCACCGCCTGACGGGTCGCGCCCACAGCACCGCCCAAAAGACGCGCGAGGGTGAAGAGCTTCTCAAAACCCTTCTTGCTGCCGATGCCCTTGCCGCCCGCGATGATGACATCCGCCTCCTGAAGCGAGACGGTGTTTTCAGCAGGGGTGAAGCCGGTGCGCTTGCAGTAGCTTTTCAGCACATCGGGCAGGCATTCGGTCACGGTACCGGAAGGGGCGGGCGCATTGGACAGATCCGGCATGGGAAACACGCCGGGGCGCACGCTGGCCATCTGCGGACGGTGCGTTTTGCACAGAATGTCCGCCGTCAGGTTTCCGCCGAACGCGGGACGGCTCTGCAGAAGCAGACCATCCTCAGTTACATCCAGCGCGGTGCAGTCGGCGGTGAGGCCGGTTTCGAGCCTCGCGGCCACCCACGCGGAGAGAAAGCGTCCGCGCACCGTGGCGGGGAAGAGCACGCTGTCCGCGCCGATCTGACGAATGGCGTTCGCAGCATGATCGCCCTGCGCGCAGTCATCTTCCGCGCAGCCGATGATCACAGCAGACTGAGCGCCTGCCTGCATGGCTGCTGCAGATGCGTCTGCGTCCTCGCAAAGGGCAATGATGGTTTCGGAGAAAGAGGAAGCCTTCGGGATCAGCTCCAGCGCATGCAGGCGGCCTTTTTCGCAATACACGATGGTTTTCATGGCACAACCTCCAGCGAACGGATGATCTCCACCGCTTCCTGAACGGTGATTTTCTTGGTGGGTCGGACGCCCGCGGGACGCGCACTGGCCTTGACCACGCGGGTGGGAGAGCCCTTCAGACCGGCTTCCTGCACGTCCAGCCCGATTTCTTCCGGCGTGAGCATGCGGATGTCAGCCTTCTTGGCCTTGCGCAGACCCATCAGGGTGGGCAGGCGCAGGGCGTAGCTCCAGTCGCACATGGTGATGGCGGCAGGCAGCTTCGTCTGCCAATGGATGTTTCCATCCTCGGTGAGCTGATCCGCGCAGAGCGTATCGCCCTCCAGATGTGCAGAGACGCAGTTGGCAATGCAGGGGATATCCAGCAGCGCGGCCGTCATAGGGCCGACCTGTCCGGTTTCGCCGTCCGCAGCGCGGCGGCCAAAGAGAATCAGATCAAACGGGCCAAGATATTCGACGGTTTTGGCCAGCGCACGGGCGGTGGCCAGCGTGTCGCTGCCTGCGCATTTGGGAGAGGTGAGCAGGGCGATGTGATCCACACCGCGCGCCACCAGCTCGCGCAGGGTTCCTTCCGCACGGGCGGGGCCCATGGTCATGGCGGTCACGGTTCCGCCGTGCTGGTCGCGCAGCTGCAAGGCCAGCTCCACGGCGGATTCATCCGCCTTGTTCAGTACCTGCGCCACGAAGTCGCGCTGCAGCGTCAGGTCGCTGCCCATGTGGACTTCGAGCGAGTCAGGCACCTGCTTGATGAGGCACAGAATGTTCACAGCTGGTGATAGATGGGAGCCAGCGCATCCGCAATCTGCTTGTACAGCTTGAAGCGCTCCTCGTAGAAGGCAATGCCTTCGGGATCGGGCGTGATTTCATCCTGAATGCGGATGCACTTGTCCGCCGCCTCCTGATGGCTGGCAAACACGCCGGTGGCCACGCCGGCCAGCATGGCGCTGCCCAGCGAGGAGTCAACGTCGGATACGGTGTGCAGCGGGATGCCCAGCATATCGGCCATGATCTGCCGCCACAGCGGAGCCTTCGCGCCGCCGCCGATGAGCACGGCTTCCTTGGGGGCGATGCCGAGGCGCTCAAGGGTGTGGTAGCAGTCCTTCATGGAGAAGGCGATGCCCTCCAGCACCGCGCGGTTGAAATGCGCCTTGGTGTGGTGGCCGGTCGCGCCCACAAAGGAGGCGCGCAGCTTGTCATCCAGATACGGGGTGATTTCGCCCTGCAGATAGGGGTGGAAGAACAGTCCGTCGCTGCCGCGCGCAACCTGCGCAGCCGCGTCGCTCATCTCGCCGAAATTGCCGCCGAAGGTGTCGCGGTACCAGCGGTTGGAGGCGGCGCAGCTCTTGGTGGCCGTGCCCGGGTACCACAGGCCGTCGATGACGTGGCGGTAGGTGACCAGGCACGGATCAACCACAGCGTGATCGGTGATGGAGCAGATGCGTCCGGCAGTCGCCAGCTTCACGGTCGCCTGACCGAGGCTGTTCGCGCCTGCGGCGTACACTTCCATGACGGTGTCGGTGGTGCCGGCGATCACGATGGTGTCGGCGCACAGGCGCTCGCTCCACTCGTTCTTGTTGGCGTCCAGCAGCAGGAAGCCCATGGCCTCGATATCGTCGGTGACGAAATCACCGGTCAGACGGTAGCGCACATAGTCCTTAACCGCCAGCACCTTGCGGGTCTTCTGGATGGTTTCAGGCTCGTGCTTGCACAGCCACATCAGCTGGGGCAGCGTCCAGAGGCTGGAAACGTTGTTGTAGGAAAGATTGATGATCTCACTGCCGTACTTTTCGCGCAGTTCCGCCGCTTCGGCAGAGGCGCGGGTATCGGTCCAGTAGATGGCGTTGCGGACGGGCTTATCGTTTTCATCCAGCAAAACGGCGGTATGCGTGGCGGCATCCAGAGAGATGGCCACGATATCCTCGGCCTTTACGCCGCTTTCAGCAAGCAGGCTGCGCACGTTCTTCACAAACGCAATCCACGAATCCTCGGGGTCCTGCTCAGCCCAGCCGTTGTGGGGATAATAGGTAGAATACTCCTGGCTGGCCGTCGCGTATACGCGGCCGTCCTTGCCCAGCAAGGTCGCCTTGGACGAGCTTCCGCCAAAGTCCACACCCAGCAAATACTTCATAGCTTTTTCGTCCTTTCACACGATGACGCCGACGCCATCGGGAATCACGGTAATGGTCGAGTTTTCGCCCATTAGTTCCGCGGCCTGAGCAAGCGCGGTATCCACGTCAGGAGCCCAGCGGAAATGCATGGTTTCCACCATCTGACGGTTCTGCTTTCCGGTGACCATCCAGCACGTAGCTTTGCACATCACGCGAGCCAGAATCTGCGCTTCCCACTGGTCCATGTGGGTTCTTTCCGGCGGCATGCTTTCAATGTCGCGGGACACAGCCGCCGCGTCGGGGCGCTCGGCGAACCACTTGTAGAACTCCTCGCCACCGTGTCCGTCGTCCAGCGCCGCGCACATGATGACTGCACCATCCCGGCGTACGCAGCTTTCCGCTGCATTCATGCCCTTCACGGCCTGATACACATTCTGATCCAGCGGATAGCCGCCGTTGGAAGTGATGGCAATGTCGGAGACGACCTTTTCCACACGGGTCATGGCCTCGCACTGGGCGCAACCGGTGCGGTGAGCCTGCTCATGATCGCCTGCAAAGGCGGCGATGACCTTCTTGTCCGCATCGATGATGACGTTAAGGATGAAAGCCAACCCGGCCTGCTGCGCGGCAAAGATCATGTCCTTGTGGATGGGGTTTTCGTCCAGGCTGCCCTGACGAGCGTGTGGGCTCTGCAGGAAACGGGCGTTGTGGTTGTACAGCACTGTTTTGGCAGAGGCAACGCCGGGCAGGATGGCCTTGCGACCGCCAGAGAAACCCGCAAAGAAATGCGGCTCGATGAAGCCTTCGGCCACAACCAGGTCGCTTTCCTTGATTAGCCGGTTCAGCCACAGCTCGCCGCCGGAGGGCAGCGTGCCAAAGAATACCATATCCTCCTTCACCATGGCCTTGTGCACCACGATGTTCTCTCGATCGACGATTTCATCGCCATAGCGGGCACGCAGCTCGACCTCAGTGGTGGGACGGTGCATGCCGGTGGCAATCAGCAGGCTGATCTCCGCTTCGGGGTTGCCACGGCGCACCTCTTCCAGCAGAAGGGGCATTGTGATGCGGCTGGGCACGGGACGGGTGTGGTCGCTGGTGATGATCACCACGTGCTTTTTGCCCTGCGCCAGTTCGCACAGGCGCGGGGTGCCGATGGGGGCCTGAAGCGCCTTGCGCACAATTTCGTCCTGCGCTTCAGCAACAGCATGGGCGTGATTGGGAGTAATCACCGCGCTAAGCCTGTCCAGCGGCACATGCAGGGTCTGTTTGTCCTTGCCATAGGGAATGTCAATAGTTTTCACGTCAATCACCTTTCGGTGTGGTTTTTGAAAAGGCAAAAAGACGGTGAGGGGATTACTCTCCCACACCGCCTCATGATACATCAGATGCGCTCGTTCAGCATCACGAACAGGTCGCGGTACTCAACGCCCTCGGGGATGGACAGGCGCAGCGCCTCAGTGGCCTGAGGATCGGCAGCGACGAGAATCTTGGAATCGGTGCGGAGCAGGTCGGTGTAGCGCTTCTCGCACAGCAGGACGCTGAGCTCGGGCTTCATCTGACCCATGATGGAGGAACCGCACTCGCGGGCACGAACGAAGGAACCACAGGCCTTGTTCTCGGGGTTCTTGTTGTCCTTCTCGTTCAGGTACATCTCGTGGAGATCAGCGCCCATGGCCTTGATGATGTTGCGGGCAGGCTCCAGCTCGCACATGTCGCGGGCCAGACGGGCGGCGTCGTGATAGCTCACAACCTCGTCCACCTTCTTGGGAGCGATCTTGCCTTCGTTGATGAGGCCTTCCACAAACGCGGTGGCGGTCACGATCTCGGGCAGGTCGATGCCCCAGTCCTTGCACTCATGCAGGAAGAAAGCGGCGTCGTGGCTGTCCAGCACGATGACCTTCTGAGCGCCGGTCTTCTGGATGGCGGCGGCGGCGGCCTTGGCCTGCACGCGAACGTCTTCCACATGGCCGATCATATCGCCCAGCTCGCAGCCGGAGGCGGGCTCATCCTTGAGGGCGGCAAAGGCAACGCCGGCCTTCTTCAGGAGAGCAAACAGAGCCTCGGCCACATCAGGCACGGCATAGCGGGCGGCATTGCCCAGCCATACGAGGGTTTCGCCTTCCTCGGCGATGCCTTCGTAATTGACCTTGGATTCCTTGGCGCCGTAGGCGTTGCCGGTTTCCATCAGCTTGTCGATGACCTTCTGGGCGAAGTCGGGGGTCAGCTCCTCGAGCATGGCATGGGTGCGGGCTTCGCGGATGAAGATGAGGGGATCAAAACCGGTCACGCAGTCGGCGGTGCAGGCGCCGCAGAGCAGGCACTCGTACATGGTAACGGCAGAGCCCTTATCCATCTTCATGCCGCGCTCCATCATGCTGACCTGCAGACCCTTGGCGCGGGGGGTGTTGTTTTCCTTACCGGTCACCAGCTCGATGGGGCACAGGTGACGGCACATATAGCAGAAACGGCAGGCGTCTGCGTGCTTTTTGGCTTTTTCACTATACATATGCGTGTCCTCCTTCACTTACAGACCCAGCTTGTAGGGGTTCATGATGCCATTGGGGTCGAGCTGCTTCTTGAGCGCTTCCATGACCTGCATGGCGGGGCCGTACTGTTCCTTCATCAGGCGGGACAGCTTGAGGCCGATGCCGTGGTGGTCGTTGATGACGCCGCCGTTTTCCATGGCAGCGCGCACGCCGGCGTTCCAGATCTCGTTGTGCAGGCGGCGGGCAGCCTCGGGATCCTGAGGCACATCCTTGGGATCCACGATGAAGCGGGTGTAGTTCATGCAGCCCCACTCATACCAGTGGCTGGAGTGAGAGATGTAGCGCACATAGGGGAACTTCTCGTTGATGACCTTCTTCATGGCGCGGTAGATCTTTTCGATGTTGGCATAGGTGGCAACGGTGTCCATGGTGCCGAACATCTGGGGGATGTCCATGATGTGGCCGGGGTAGAAGAAGGTGATGCGGTTCTCAAACCACTTCTCGCCGTAGTCGCTGCCCAGGTCCTGGCCGCCCCACTTTTCGACGATCTCGAGGATGATTTCCATCTCGATATCCACGATGCGCTTGATGCCTTCAACAGCAAGGTTCATGAAACAGCCCTGCTTTTCAAAGCCGAGGATCTTCTTGATGATGGAAGCGGTTTCAGCCTCGTCGAAGAAGCGGAGGATGGAGGGCTTCACCTTCTGCATGATGTCACGGCCAGCCATGTAGCCGCTGTTCATGTCGGGGAAGAGGAAGGCGCGGAACTGACGGTCTTCGGGCTGCTCAAAGAGCTTGAAGGTCGCCTTGGTGATGACGCCCAGGGTGCCTTCGGAGCCGATGAAGATCTGGTTGAGATCGGGGCCGGCCGCGTGCTTGGGCACGGGCAGGGTGTTGATGATATCGCCGTTGGGCAGAACGACTTCCATAGACAGGCACTGGTCGTCGATCTTGCCGTACTTGGTGGACATGATGCCGATGCCGCGATGGCCCAGAGCGCCGCCGATGGTGCCGCAGGTGAGACAGCTGGGAATGTGCTGGCAGGAGTAGCCCTTCTCGTTGGCGTACCACTCGAGCTGCTGGAAGATCATACCGGCTTCAGCGGTGATGGTGCGGGAGACCTCATCGATCTCGATGAGCTTGCTCATGCGCTTCATGTCCATCAGGATGCCGCCAGACATGGGCAGAGCGCCACCCTGAGAGCCGGAGCCGCCGCCCCAGATGTGCACGGGGATCTTGTAGTAGTTGGCGATCTTCATGATCTTGGAAACTTCTTCGGTAGCGCCGGGACGCACGATCCAGTCGGGCATGGGGGGCACTTCGCCGCGATCCTGCCACATACGGCCAACCCAGAAGTAGTCCACGCCGTAGGTGGCGCGGTCGCTCATTTCCATGGATACGTTCTCGTAGCCGCCTACGGCGTCGGCGAGCTCGTCAAGGATCATACCGGGCATAAAAGCTTTCAGTTCCATATGCATTCTCCTTTGCAGATTACGAAGTCATATTTATCTTAAATTACCAAGCATTCATACAACCTTTCCGGGGTTGAGAATGCCCTTGGGATCAAAGGCAGCCTTGATGCCGCGCATGAGGTTCATCTGGGTTTCGCCCATACTCTCAGCCAGGAAGCCCTTCTTGGCATGGCCGATGCCGTGCTCGCCGCTGACCTCGCCGCCCATTTCCTTCGCGGCGATGTACAGCTCATCCATGACCTGTTCCACAGCCTTCTCCCATACCTCGTCAGCAAGGTCGTCCTTGCAGGCGTAGATGTGCAGGTTGCCGTCGCCCGCATGGCCGAAGGAGCAGATGCGCACGCCGATCTTCCTGCCGATTTCAACGCTCTTGCGCACAAATGCAGGGATATCCTCGCGCGGCACAACAACGTCGCACTCGTCCATTTCGGGCGTGGAGCCCTTGATGGCCTCCAGGAACGCGCCGCGCGCATTCCAGATGCTCTCCTTGCGCTCGTCAGTGTCGGCCAGCAGCACATCCTTGGCGCCGATGGAGAGAGCCAGATCGGTCAGCTGATCCATGGCGGGCTTGAGGGCCTCCGCGCTGGGGCCGTCCAGACGGACCAGCAGGTAAGCGTCGGCAGAGGTATCGGGGAACTGCTTGCCAAGATAGGTCTCGGCACAGGCGATAACTTCGCGCTCCATGAACTCAACAGCGGTCGGCTCGCAGCCGCAGCCCAACACAGCCGGAACCGCGCCAATGCAGGCATCCAGATCGTCAAAGGGCATGAGCAGAGAGAGGTTCACCTTGGGTTCAGGGATCAGCTTCACGGTGAGCTTGGTCAGGAAGCCCAGCGTGCCCTCCGAACCAACCATCAGGTCGATCAGGCTGTAGCCAGAGGAGGTTTTCACGTTTTTGCCGCCGAGGTTGATGACCTCGCCGCTGGCAAGAACCACTTCCATACCCAGCACATAGTCGCGGGTCACGCCGTAGCGCACGGCACGCATGCCGCCGGCGTTGGTCATGGCGTTGCCACCCATGGTTGCGGTCTTTTCGCCGGGATCCGGGGGATAGAACAGGCCGGTGCCTTCCAGAGACTTCGGGAACTCCATCAGCAGCACGCCGGGTTCGACGGTGGCGGTCATGTTCTTGGTGTCCACCTCGAGAACCTTCTTCATCTTCTCGGTGGAGAGCACCACGCCGCCGTGGATGGCCACACAGCCGCCGCACAGGCCGGTACCGGCTCCGCGGGGAGTGACGGCGATGTTGTGCTCATTGCAGTACTTGAGCACTGCGCTCACGTCCTCGGTGGTGAGGGCCTGCAGCACGGCTTCGGGCATATAGTGACCGTAGATGGTCATTTCGTCATGGTCATAGTCAGTGGAGATTTCCTCGCCGCTGAAGACGCGGCCGGGGAGCAATTCGCGGAAATACTTGAGGTCCGCTTCAGTAACATGGTTGAAGCTCATTATGCCTGCGCCTCCTTCAGCTGGTTGATCAGAGCGGGGATGATCTCGTAGAGGTCGCCCACGATGCCGATGTGCGCCACTTCAAAGATGGGCGCATCCTTGTCGGTATTGATAGACACGATGTGGTCAGAGCCGTTCATACACGCGGTAAACTGGATCGCGCCGCTGACGCCGCAGGTGATGATGAGGCGCGGACGAACCGTACGGCCGGAAAGGCCGATCTGACGGTCATTTGTAGTCCAGCCCTTTTCCACCAGCGGACGGGTGGTGGCCCAATCGCCGCCGAGAAGAGCAGCCAGCTCTTTGATCATCTCAAGGTCGCTTTCCTTCTGCAGGCCGCGGCCGCCGACAACCAGGATTTCCGCATCGGAAATGCTCTGCTTCGGGGGGACGGGAACGACGCTCACGCAAGAGGCCTTGGATTCAGCCACGCCCTTGGGGATCTTGCGGGTCAGGATTTCGCCGGTCACTTCGTCACTGCGTACAGGCGCATTCATCACCTTATAGCGGACGGTGGCGAACTGGGGACGGGTATTCAAAGTGACGATCTGCGCCATGATGTTGCCGCCGAAAGCGGGACGGATCTGCACAAGGTCGGTGGTGTCGCGCAGGATGAGGGTGGTGCAGTCAGCAGTCAGGCCGGTGTGGAAACGGGTGGCCAGACGGGGCGCAAGGCTGCGGCCCAGAGCGGTCGCGCCCACCAGCACAACGCTGGGCCTGCAGTACTTGATGTAATCCTCCACGCAAGAAGCATAGGCATCTGCGCGGTAGTAGTCCAGCTCCTTGTCGTCATAGACGGCAATTTCGCTCACGCCATAGTGACGGAGTTCCTCAGCATAGGCGGAAACGCCATCGCCGACCAGTACGGCCTTGACCTTGAAGCCGGGTACGGCTTCTTTGAGCTCATGCGCCTTGCCGATCAGCTCGAGGCTGACGGGATGCAGGCGGCCGCCGCTGACCTCAGCGTACACCAGGATATCGTTCCACTTGGACTTATCCACGGAGTCCACCTTGGTTTCCAGCTTCACGATAGCCTTTTCGGGGCAGTTCTTCACGCAGATGCCGCAAACCTTGCAGGCGGCGTTCAGTTCGGGCTTGCCATTCACCATGTCAATAGCGCCGAAGGGACAGTTGGACTGGCAGAGGCCGCAGCCTGTGCACTTACGTTCTACGATAGCAATCTGTGCCATGTTGCTTCCTCCTCCTTACATGAACTTCCACTTCTTGAGAATGTCGTGCAGCTTCTCAGCGGCGCCTTCGCCTGCCCACATTTCGTGCTCGGTGTCATTGGCGGGCGGGAAAATACGCTCCACCTGCGTGGGGCTGCCGGTGAGGCCGTAGTGGTTGGGATCGGTGTCCAGGAAGGTATCGAGGCCCTGAATATGAACCGGCTTGTCGCCGATTTCACGGGCTACCTTCAAGCTGGGCAGGCGAGGCACATGAATATCCTGCTCCACGGTGACCAGGCACGGGAAGGGCATGTGCACGGTTTCGATCACATCCTGCAGCTGCTGCTCAGCATCCACGCCGTCGCCGCTGACGGTGAGCTTGGAAACCCACGCGGCATGGGGGATGCCCAGATGCTCGGCGATGGCAGGGCCAACCTGAGCGGTATCGCCGTCGGTGGTCTGCTTGCCGCAGAGGATGAGATCAAAGTCGCCAACGCTCTGGATGGCCTGAGAAAGGGTGTAGCTGGTGGCGAGCACGTCCGCGCCGCCCAGACGGCGGTCAGAGAACACATAGCCCTCGTCCGCGCCCATCATATAGGCTTCCTTCACCACGGCCTGCGCCTGAGGCGGGCCCATGGTGCCGACCGTCACGGTGCCGCCGTGCTGAGCCTTGAGGCGCAGAGCGGTTTCCAGCGCGTACAGGTCGTAGGGGTTCATCTTGCTGGCAATGCCGTCGCGCTTGAGCACGCCGGTCTTTTCATCCACCTGAACCTTGTTGGTAGACGGCACCTGTTTGATGCATACGAAGATGTTCATGGTGGTCAACCATCCTTTCCCAGTTCCTTATGAATCGCCTGCGCGGCGGATTTACCTGCACCCATAGCCAGAATGACAGTTGCTGCACCCGTTACAGCGTCGCCTCCGGCATATACGCCTTTGCGGCTTGTCAAGCCCGTATTCTCTTGCACAACAATGCAGCCCCAACGGTTGGTTTCAAGGCCGGGAGTGGTGTTGCGAATCAGCGGATTGGGACTGGTGCCGATAGACATGATCATGGTGTCCACATCCAGCACAAATTCGCTGTTTTCCTTCACCACGGGACGACGACGGCCGCTTTCGTCCGGCTCGCCCAGCGTCATTTCCACGCAGCGCATGCCGCAAACATTGCCGTTCTCATCTCCCATCACCTCCACGGGATTGCACAGGGTTTTGAAGATGATGTCCTCCTCTTGCGCATGCTCCACTTCCTCGGCGCGGGCGGGCAGCTCCTGCATGCCGCGGCGGTAGACGATGTACACTTCTTCCGCGCCCAGACGCTTAGCGCAGCGTGCTGCGTCCATGGCCACATTGCCGCCGCCAACCACCGCGACCTTACGGGATTTCTTGATGGGCGTGGCGCTGTCTGGACGGTAGGCTTTCATCAGGTTAATACGGGTGAGATATTCGTTGGCGGAGTAAACGCCCTTGAGACTTTCGCCGGGAATACCCATGAAGCGAGGAAGACCTGCGCCGCTGCCGATGAACAGGGCTTCGTAGCCCATGTCGAACAGCTCGTCAACCGTCAGGGTTTTGCCAATGACGATGTTGCACTCGATCTTCACGCCCAGCTTTTTCAAGCCTTCGATCTCCTGCGCTACGATGCTCTTGGGCAGGCGGAATTCCGGAATGCCGTAGGTGAGCACACCGCCAGCTACATGCAGCGCTTCGTACACGGTCACGTCATAGCCCAACTTTGCCAGATCGCCTGCACAGGTGAGTCCGCTGGGGCCTGCGCCGATGATGGCTACCTTGTGACCGTTGGGTTCGGGCTTGCGAACGACATTGCAGGTGTTTTCACGATGCCAGTCCGCCACAAAGCGTTCCAGCCGCCCGATGCCCACGCTTTCGCCCTTGATACCGCGCACACACTTGCCTTCGCACTGGCTCTCCTGCGGACATACACGGCCGCAGACGGCAGGCAGAGAGGTGGAAGCGCTGAGCACCTCGTAAGCGCCTTCGAAATCCTCATTGGCGACATGCTGTATGAAGCCGGGGATGTCAATGCACACGGGACAGGCGGAGATGCAGGGCTTGTTCTTGCAGTTCAGGCAGCGCTTGGCCTCGTTGACAGCCATCTCCGCCGTGTAACCCAGCGCGACCTCGTCAAAGTTGGCATTGCGGATATGAGGCTCCTGTGAGGGCATGGGGGTCTTTTTCGGATCCATGTTGGGCATCGTTACTCGACCTCCTTGTTCAGCAGATGGCAGGACACCTCGCGGGCATGCGCTTCAAATTCGTGGTACATGGAGCTTCGTGCCATCGCCTCGTCAAAATCCACCAGATGGCCATCAAAGTCGGGGCCGTCCACGCAGGCGAACTTGGTTTCTCCGCCCACGGTGAGGCGGCAGCCGCCGCACATGCCGGTGCCGTCGATCATGATGGGGTTCATGCTCACAACGGTTTTGATACCGTATTTTTTTGTGACCTCGCACACATACTTCATCATGGGCAGGGGACCGATTGCGATCACTTCATCATATTTCTTTCCCATTTTTAAAAGTGTTTCCAGCATTTCTGTCACAAGGCCGGAACGTCCAGCTGTTCCATCATCTGTCATAAGATAAAGCTCATTGCTGATTTTGCTGAACTCATCTCTGAGAATCACAAGATTTCTCGTGCGAAAACCGATGATGGTATCCACGCAGCAAAGCTGCTGACGGAGTTTTTTTGCTACGGGATAGGCAATGGCGCAGCCTACGCCGCCGCCCACTATGCATACCTTTTTGAACCCTTCGGTGTGTGTAGGCACACCCAGAGGCCCCACAAAATCATGCACGCATTCACCTTTTTGAAGCGAATTGAGCTCCATGGTACCCGCACCCACGATCTGGTAGATGATGGTTACACTGCCTTCTTCGCGGTCAAAGTCCGCGATGGTGAGCGGTATGCGCTCACTTTCTTCTTTTGCGCGGATGATAATGAACTGTCCCGGCTCCGCCTTGCGAGCAACCAATGGTGCTCTCACCTTCAGCCGAAAGACTGTTTGATTCAGACCATCCTTACTAATGATTTCATTCGTCTTACACATATCATTATCACCTTTTTTCTCTCGCAATTAACTCGATATGTATTTTTCTGATCTCCGAATCACCAGCCTTTAATAGATGGATTCCTCGGCGTTCGCGCAGATCTGGCCCATCCGTCCCCGCGCCCGTGCTGGGTTCAATACAGATAAATTGTGCTTCTGGAGCTGGCAATGTCCAAAAGGTTAGATACGGCATCTGTGAGCGATAAATCCGCACAATATCAAACTCTTCGTTCGGTGGAATCAAATCCACATAGGAGGATTGTAGCCCGAAGGCACTGTTTGCCCCGTTATCAAACATGGATTCCTCCAACTGGATTTGATGTTCATCGTCCAACCTGATTCCATCTGTTTTATCCGGATGAAAAAACTGTAGATGCTCCTTCTTTTCAAACCGGATCAGCCAGCCGCTTTTGCGATCCCAGCGAAAACCAGGATGTGCTCCAACAATCCAAGGCATTTCCTGATTGCCGGTATTCTCAATACAATACCGTATCGCAAGCTGATTGCCCGAAACAGCATACTCTACCTGCAAACAAAAATCGAAAGGATAGCATTCACGCGTTTCTTCACTGCTTCTCAGTTCAAAAACAACTCTATTCGATTCATGAACAACAGGCATAAAAATAGAAGTGCGGGCAAAACCATTTTTCTGCATTCGATATGTACTGCCATTGAAGGTATACATATCATCAGGGACGCCGCCAAGAATCGGAAATACTGTGGGTGCTGTTCCTTTCCAGATTCCACCCGGCCACATCACATCTGTTCCGTTCGTGCGGTGCAGATACAGCAATTCTGCTCCGCGTGGGCTAAGCGTTGCTTCAATTCTTCCACTTTTGATATGGAATAAGTTTTCGCAAGAATACTGACAAGCCATTCCGTTCCCTTTCTCACTACGTATCGTTCAACGAATCACAGGCAGGGATGAAGTGTGTTCTTTCCATGCATCCATTGCACAGGACAGTCCCCAAAGCATATCCATACCGGAGGAAGCACCCCACGAAAGCACTTCTGATATAGCTTTTTCTGTATCTGCTTCATTCTCAGCATGGAATAGATCCAAAACACGCTTTGAGAAAAAACCAAGTTGTGCACAACGCAGATATTTACCGCTGACATCTGTTGTCCGGCTTAACAAGCCCTCAGAAAGAAATGGTTTAACAGGAGCATCATGCCACAAAGCAGCGAATGCGCCCACAAGCGCATCATCTGCCGCAGGCGTGAGGCCCGATCCCAAGCCCAAAATAGCGTAACACGCTCTTTCGGCAGTTGCAGGCATATCAGATTTCACAGCAGCACAGACCTTCTTTATGCTGACGTATACCCTTTCTTCATAGTCCCGTGGAACATGGAGCGTCAGCGGCAGATTCTGCAGCATCTTTTTCAGATAATCCACAGACGAACCCATTTTGATTTGCCCTTCATACACTCCTTTGCGCAACGCAAACACAAAGTAGCCGATCTGCAGACTATCGTCCGTCAAAATCGCCGTATCCCCCGGCTTACAGCTGCAAAAAGAGGATATATTATCCACTTGAATACTATCAGGAAGCCACTCCCCGCTTTGTACAACCGTCAGTAAACATTTCCCACCATGATCTACTTCGATGTTGAGTGCATGTTCAAAGACAGAATGAACGCGTCCTTTCAAAGGGAGGTTCCGGAGCGTATGAAGGCACAAAAGGCCGTTTGTCATTGCAGACATTCCGCAATCTGTCTGGCGATCATGATTTCCTCATTCGTTTCCATCACCAGCACACGCACTTTGCTTTGAGGAAGGCTGATCTGCGGAGCATTGGTCTGATTGGCCGCCTCGCTGATGGCAATGTCCAAGAAACCGAGCGATTCAACAGCTTTCCTTCTGACGAGGGCGCTGTGTTCGCCGATTCCGCCTGTGAAAACGATGGCGTCCAAACCGCCCATATAGGCCGCGAACATTCCGATATAACCGGTGATATTGTCGCAGAAAGCGTCAATGGCAAGCGCCGCCTGCGCATTTCCCTCTTCGGCAGCCTTTTCCACCTTCCTCAGATCATTGCTTACGCCGCTTAGCCCCAGCAGGCCGCTTTCCTTGGAGAGCGCTTGCAGAATCTGCTTGGTTCCTCCAAGCTTTTCTTCCAAAAGCGGGAAGCAGAAGGGGTCGAAATCACCCACACGGTTGTTGTGGAACAGGCCGGACTGAGGGGTTGCGCCCATGCTGGTCGCCACGCTTCGGCCATCCTGAATGGCACAGATGGAGCACGAACCGCCCAGGTGGACGGAAATCACCCTGCGCGCATCAGGCAGCAGCCTTGCTGTTTCGGATGCGATAAAGCTATGGGACGCGCCGTGAAAGCCGTAGCGGCGGATGCCCCATTCACGCCATTTCTGCGGCACGCCGTACACAGCGCGTTTTTCAGGAACCGTCGCATGGAATGCCGTTTCAAAGCAGGCAAACTGCTGCACCTCCGGCACGCTTTTGAGCATGCTGCCCATCACGTCGATGTACACCGGATTGTGCGCCGGAGCCAGCGGGACGAGCGCTTCCATCTTTTGGAGAAATTCCGGCGTAATCGGCTGTGCTCCGCTGATTTCTCCTGCCAGAACTGCCTTGTAACCGATGGCGGACAAGGCCTTCAGATCAGGAAGGATGCTTTTCAGCTCGTTCATGCAAAGGCGGAAGGCTTGATCATGATTCGGACAATCCACCGTTTTCTGCGTCTTGTCTTCACCGATCTTCACAACAAGTGCGCTTGTTCCGCTGCCGATGGCGTCGATACTTCCCTGCGCCAGCAATTTTTCATGACCGTCCATCTCAAACAGCTTGAATTTGAAGCTCGTGGAGCCCAGATTCAGAACCATAATGTTTTTCATTGGCTGTTTCTCCCGTCTTCTTATTTGACCGCATTGGCGACAGCATCCACATGAATCCTGGCCAGACGGCAAATCTCCTCATAATTCTTATCACGCACAAGCTCCGGCTTGACCACCGTTATTCCGGTGCCAACGGCATTGATACCGGCTTCAAAGAACAACGGAATGGAATCGGGGTTCACGCCGCCCGTCGCCAGCAGCGGAATGTGCGGCAGAGGTCCACGCAGATTGCGCAGATAGCCCATTCCCATGCCGTCCGCCGGGAAAACCTTCACCATATCTGCACCAGCATTGTAGGCCGTCACAATCTCAGTGGGCGTAAGTGCACCAGGCATCACGGCAAGGCCGAGGCGTTTGCTCTCTTTGAGCACTTCGGGATCAGTATGCGGCGAAACGATAAACTGCGCGCCTGCTTCATAGGCTGCATGCACCTGTCCAATGCTCAGCACCGTACCCGCGCCCACAACCATATCCGGTCCTGCCGCTTTTACTGCAGCGGCAATCTGCTCACGGCCATGTTTGACCATATCAGGATCCATGGGACTGAACGTAACTTCAAACACGCGGATACCCGCCGCGTATAGTGCAGGTACAATTCCCTGCAAATCCTCCACGCTGGCTCCACGTTCCAGAATCATCAGTCTTTTTTGAAGAAGAATTTCAACCGCCTTATTCATCTCACAACTCTCCTTTTATCAGCACATAGCTATGCGGTGCTACTTCGGTACCATTGTACAGGAAGCTGTTTTCACCGTAGTTGACAATGATTTCGCTTCTGTCCTCGTAACGGACGCAGCGCACATCCTTGGAAAGAATGGTATGTTCCTGCATAAACTGCGTCTGCAGGTAAGAACGCTTCCTGTATTCATCATAGGACGATTTCACAAGCTCGACGCTCTGTTCCATGGCTTCATCTGTCGGACAGACCAGATCAATATCACCCATCCAGTTGTACTCCTGATCCGTACAGAACTTCGAGTAGTAATACATCACAGGTCTGCTGCCATATTCCACGCTCAGCAGATGTTCCCGCCATCCCTTTACGGGGTCGTTGACTGTTTCAGCAGAGGGATTGCTTAAGATGATGCCGTGATACACCAGCTGCCACAGAGGAATTTTTTCATCGCACAGGAAAGGTTGCTGATCAAGAATATGAAACGCATTATATAATGCATAATCCAGCTCGGAAGCATAGCAGTCGTATCCGCCTTCGGAGGAATAACCGCCGAAGGTTTCTCTGGAAAGCCGCATGATCTTTTTGGCCCACTCCACCCACTGTGCGCGGTTGAGCGGATGCCGGGGATCATGGCAGACCTGCGCAGGAATAATGCCCTGTACGTCGATGTAGTGCAGGCCACGAAATCCCAAACTGGCAAGCTTCGGAAGCATCTGCTTGTCCGAACGCTCGTAGGCACGCTGTGCGCACACGCGATATGCCACACCTGAACCCGTTACGCCAGCACACTGCATGTTACCGTTTTTGTGCTTGGCAATGTATTCCTCATCCCAGCAATCGGCAACCTCATACGCGCCCGTGGAATTGGTGAACAAATCCACGGGGTAGCCCAGACGTTTTCCGGTTTTCATCACGCGCAGCATGCCTTCCATGCCGCCCAGCTGTTCCTCTACCGGGAAATGCTGCGGGAACCGTCCGTCGTGACCGCTTTTGTTCCAACCAACGAGGCAGAATTCTGCTTTGTCGATGTCATGGCGTTTGAAACACTCCATGAGCCGGATGGTTTTTTCAAAATCAATGGCCGTCTGCATCGGCGGTTCGTTTTCGGGTGTCTGATGCAGTACCGGCGTGGGGCGTTTCTTCCATCCATGACGAATCCGGATGGAGAACGCATCCTTTGCATAATCGAGGTATGGCTGCTCCTTGATTCTCTCACTGATGCGGCGGCATGCTCCGCGCTTGAGCTGATAATCGCGGTAAAACCTTGCCATTCCGCTATACGTGGCCTCTTTGCCCTCCAACGGAATCAGCCGGATGCGGATGTCCTCATACGCTCCGAAATCAGCAAGATCAAACTGAGCCGTCAGGGTGTACCGCTCCTCCTGCACGCGCAGCAGCAGATGGAAATCATACTTCATACCCGTCACAATGGCGAGTGTTGCGCGGTTGTTCTTCACGATGCCAAAGATGGGCATCAGCGGGAACAAAAACAGCTGCTGCAGATGATATCCATCACCACGCATGCGAAAACGGCACAGCTGGCTGCCGGTGCGCGGCGCACTGCAGGAAGGAATCACAAAGTAACCGTCTTCGCCTGCATCGGCCTGCATGCAGGCCAAAAGCACATCAAGGCTTGAAAGATCGGCGGGGATGCTGTCGACAGGAATCACCATCTCGTCGTATTCATCGGTATGGATCCATTGCGTTTCCATTTCTAGCTGATGTACAGCCGATATCCGGGCTTTCATGATTGTCCGCTCCTTTCAAAAAAGGGACCCGCCTTTCGGCGGGTCCCTGTGCGAGAGCGCTTACAGGCCGTTAACGAGGTTCCAGGCAGCCTGAGCATCCTGGTTGATGGCTTCGAGGCCCAGAGGCTTCAGCGCTTCGTACTGCTTGAAGAACTCTTCCACGGTGATTTCGCAGCTGCAGCACTTGGCGCGCAGCTCTTCCACCATGGGCAGCAGGTCGGTGGCGTACTCAGCATAAGCCTCAGTCTCCAGAATCGGAGGAATGTTGAAGTAGTACTCGTCGTACATGGTGAAGGCGTCAGCGGCAACCCTTTCTACCTTGGTCATGTCGGCAATGTCCTTGTTCTTGAAGGTCATCTGGCCGAACATTTCAGCCTTCCAGGGCAGGATGAAGGTCTGGTTGGCCATGCCGGCGGCGCGGGCAACGGTCCAGCCGCCGTCCAGGATTTCCTGCTTGATGACGGGCGCGCCGTCCACCATGTCGTAGTGCTGGCCTTCCACACCGAAGTTGATCAGGCGGGTGCCTTCTTCGCTGTAGATGTAATCAACCATTCTCATGATAGCTTCCATCTTGCCATCCTGTTCAGCCTGAATGGTTACGTAGAAGCCACGGCCGTCGAACTTGGCGCGGGCGGGCATGAGCTGATCGCCGTTGGGGCCAATCATGGGCTTGACGGGAGCAAAGTCCGCGTTGGGATCGCTCTCCAGCAGGGTCTTCATGGCAGCGGTGGTAGCATCGGTGAACTGCAGGGCGGAACCGGCAGTGTTGGCAGCCTGCAGAGCGCGGGTATCCTGATAGGTGTGGGTCACAACTTCCTTATCCATCAGGTTCTCGCTGTAGAGCAGCTGCATCATCTCCAGATACTGGCCGTAGTTGGGATGATCGTACACGAGCTGGTAGGTGTTGCCGTCCACATAGAAGTACTGGTTGGAGATGATGCCCGCAAACACCATGGGAGAGGTGCCCCACGCGCCAGAGATGTGTTCGCCAGCAGCGGTGAAGGGGATTTCATCGTTGGGGTCGCCGTTGCCGTTGGCATCCTGATCGCGGAAAGCGCGCCACACGGTCAGCCACTCTTCCCAGGTCTCGGGAACATCCAGACCAACGCGCTCCAGCCAGTCCTTACGGATGGCCATCTGGTAGGCCGGGGGAATGTCGATGATGGAGGAGATAGCGTAGATCTGACCGTCGTTGGCGTTGGTGATGCCAGCCTTGTCAGCGCCGATGGCAGCCACGTAGTTGGGAGCCAGATCCAGATAAGGAGTGATCGGCACGATCGCGCCTTCGTTGATCATGCTGGACTCGCTGATGCCCTGACGAGCAATCAGATCAGGCAGCTTGCCGGTAGCGATGGTGGAGTACACACGCTCGCTGAAACCATCTTTAGGAGCCCATTCGATGTTGAGCTTCACATTGCAGGCTTCTTCCAGCTTGGCGAACACGTCACGCTGTTCTTCTTCGTAGGGAGTCCAGATCTGGGCGAGGATGTTGATCTCGACGGGGGCTTCCGCGCTGGCGGTGGTGAAGCTGAACAGGCTCAGCATCATCGTCAGCACCAGGACCAGAGACAGGGTCTTTTTCATGGGGGGGGTACCTCCTTTTGTTTTATCATAAGCGGACTCTTGCCGCTTGATTAACCCTTCACAGCGCCAAGCATGACGCCCTTGACGAAGTATTTCTGCAGGAACGGATAGATAATCAGAACCGGCAGCATGGTCACCACGATGGTTGCGTTGCGCACCTGCTCACCAAGCGCGGTGGATTCCATGTTGATATCGTACTGGGAGGCGGAGGACGCCAGAACAATATCGCGCAGAACGATCTGCATGGTGTACTTGCGGTAATCCTTCAGGTAGAGAATCGGGTTCATGAACTCATTCCAGCGGCCAACAATGATCCACAGACCGATGGTGGCCAGCGCAGCCTTGGACAGGGGAACAACCACCTGCACCAGAATGCGGAAGTCATTTGCGCCATCAATGCGGGCAGATTCAACCAGGGACGCCGGAATAGAGGTGAAGAACGCTCTGAGCACAACCACATGGTATGCCATCACCAGCGGCACAATGACCAGCGAAGCCAGAGAGTCAATGAGGCCCAGCTTGTTGATCACCATATAGGTGGGAATCATACCGCCGGAGAACCACATGGTCAGCAGGATCATCAGCGAGTAGATGCGCTTGCCGTAGAACTTGCCAAATGCCAGCGGATACGCCGCCAGACTGGTCATGGTCAGGCTGCAAAGCGCGCTGCACACGGTAACCAAAACTGTATTGAGGAAGGAACGCAGCAGCTTCTGGGATTCGAACACCGTTTCATAGGCCTTGAAGTTTAAGCCCTTGGGCCAGAAGGAAACCTGTGCAGCCGCCACATACCGGTCTGCCGAGATGGACACGGAGATCACGTTGAGCATGGGCAGCAGTACAACGACGCACAAAGCCAGCATGAAGAGTACGTTAACAACGTTGAAAATCTTTTCGCCGGTGGTTTCGCGGCTGTTCTTTTTGGGATGGAGGACAGGATCTCTTTTCAGCATTTCTCTTTCCCTCCCATCAGAACAGGCTGGTCTCGGTTACCTTGTTGCTCAGGTAGTTCGCGCCGAGCACAAAGACGAGACTGACCAAAGAGGAGAACAGGCCAATGGCCGTTGCCTGGCTGTAGTTGCCGCGCACCATACCAATTTTGTAGGTATAGGTGGAGAGTACTTCCGAAACGGAGGTGTTGAGCGCGTTCTGCATCAGGTACGGCTTTTCGAAGGTAAGGTTCACCATATTGCCCACACGCATGATGAGCAGCAGGATGATGGTTTCGCGGATGCCCGGCAGAGACACGTGCCAGATCTGCTTGAACTTGCCTGCACCGTCAATGCGGGCAGCCTCATACAGGCTCTGATCAATGCCAGCAAGGACGGAGATGTAAGTAATGGCCGCCCAGCCGGTCTCCTGCCAGATCATGGATCCTACATACACGCCGCGGAAGTACTTGGCGTCGCCCATGAAGTAGATGGAATCTAAGCCGAGCGCTTTCAGAAAACCATTCACAAAGCCCACAGACGGAGAGAGCATGATGTTAAGCATACTCACCAGCACAACAGCGGACAGGAAGTGAGGCATGTAGCTGATGGTCTGTACCACGCGCTTGTACTTTGTGGATTTGATTTCATTGAGCAGCAGTGCAAAGATGACCGGAACCGGGAAATAGAACAGCAGTGTGTAGAAATTCAGCAGAAGCGTGTTCTTAATGACAGGCCAGAAGTTCACGCCGGAGATGAATTTCTCGAAGTTTGCAAGACCCACAAATTTGCTGCCTGCAAAACCTCTGAGCAGTTTGAAATCATAGAAGGAAATGGACAGCCAGCCCATGGCCCAGTAGTGAATGATGGCAAAGTAGGCCACAACAGGAAGAATCATCAGGTAGATATAACGGTTCTTCCAGATGTTGGCGCGAATTACGGCTGCGCTTGGCATTTTGCGCTTCACTCTCAGCCCTCCTCCCAGTGTTTGTTGTAAGGCAGCAGGCACATGGTTACGCCGCTATCCACGGTGAGTTCAGTGCCGGTGATGGTAGCGGATTGATCGCCTGCCAGGAATAGCGCAGCCTGCGCAATTTCCTCCGGAGTGGATTCGCGTTCCAGCGGCCAGTTCGCACGCTTGCGGGCCACTTCCTCATCGGAGAAATCTTCCCACTTGTCCACGCGGATGGCTCCGGCAATCAGCACATTGCAGCGAACGCCGTATTTGGCCGTCTCGATGGCGATGGAGCGGGAGACGGAGTTGATGGCGGCCTTGCTGGCTGCATAGGCCATCATGCGCGGCACCGCACCCTTGGACTGCACGGAAGAAATCATGATGATGCTGCCTTTGCGCTGCGGAATCATCAGCTTCGCGGCTTCCTGCGCGCAGAAGAGATAACCGTTTACGTTCGTGGTGAGAATTTCGGTCATTTCTTCGGGCTTGATCTCCAGGAAGGTCTGACGGCCGGTGATGGTAGCATTGCACACCAGCGCATCCAGACGGCCAAAGCGTTCCTTTACCTTGGCAAAAGCAGCCGGGAACTGCTCGGGATGACCCTGATCAAACCAAACGCCCAGCACCTCCGCCTGCGGGAACTCTTCCCGCAGGCGTTTTTCGGTTTTTTCAGCGTTTTCCTGCGTGCGGCAGGCAGTGACCAGGTCATATCCCGCCCTGCCAAAGGCGCGGATAATGCCCAGACCGGTATTTCGATTGGAACCGGTAACCATAACTACAGGACGGCTCATTTGGCTTCCTCCTATTAGTCACCCCAGGTTGCGCCCTTGGCGGTAGAGGTAACGTTCTTGGCGAACAGGCGCAGGAAGGGCTTGAACTTCGCGCCGTCCAGCTCCCAATCCACTTCGGAGAGACGCTTGGCAATTTCCTCATCGGAAACTTCCATGTTGATGGTGCGATCCTTCACGTCCACAACGACCTTGTCGCCATTCTTCACAGCAGCCAGAGGTCCAAGGATGGCGGCTTCAGGAGCCACGTAACCGATGGACAGACCGTGGGAACCGCCGGAGAAGCGGCCATCGGTGATGATGGCAACCTTATCGAACAGATCGGTGCCGGCCAGTTCCTTCTGGAAGGTGAAGGCGGTGGTACCGAAACGACCCTTCGGTCCAAGATAACGGATCACGATGGCATGGCCGGGCTTGAGCTGGCCAGCGCGGAGCGCCGCGATCGCATCGTCAATCTCGTGGAAGATGATGGCTTCGCCTTCAAAGTGATACAGGTTCTCGGGCACGCCAGCAAGCTTGACAATCGCGCCGTCGGGAGCGATGTTGCCGTGGAGTACCGCAATGCCGCCGTCGTCCAGAGCGGGATCATCCAGAGAGTGAATGACTTCGGTGTTGTAGATTTCAGCGTCACGATAGTTCTCGTACAGGGTCTTGCCATTGATGGTCGGACAATCCTGATGGAGCTTGGGCATCAGATTCTTCATGAGGCCCTTGAAGCCGCCGGCAGCGTCGAAATCCACAAAGTAATGGCGGTGATCGCTGGGAGCGATGGCAGCCAGCAGGGGGATATCGTGGGAAGCCTTATCAAAGAAGCTCCACCAGTCGCGGTCAATGCCGGCTTCGTGCGCAATCGCGGGGATGTGCAGGAGCAGGTTGGTGGAACCGGCGATGGCGATATCGGTCATGATGGCGTTTTCGATGGACTTTTCAGTGATGAAGTGACGGGCAGTGATGCCTTCCTTCACCAGACGCATCACGTGCTTGCCAGCCTCGTAGGCCATGCCGCCCAGACGCTTATCGGTCGCATCGATGGTGGCGTTGCCGGGCATGGTGAGGCCCAGAGCTTCCGCGATGCAGCACATGCTGTTGGCGGTGGTCATCGCGCCGCAGGCGCCCTGACCGGCATGAGCGCAGTATACCAGCTCATCAAACTCGTCGGGATCGATCTTGCCTTCCACAACCTTGCCAACCTTCAGCGTCACCTCAGACAGGCCGACCAGTTCGCCCTTGTAGCGGCAGTGGGGCATGTAGCCGCCGGTCACCATAACGGTGGGGATGTCGCAGCGGGCGGCAGCCATCAGATGGCCGGGCACGATGGAGTCGCAGGTGCAGAGGAGTACCATGCCGTCGAACATGTTGGCTTCCACGTTGAGTTCCACTTCATCCGCGATGAGGTTGCGGCTGGGCAGCTCGATGTAGCGGGGATCTTTCAGCACCATGCCGTCGCACAGACCGGTGGTGACCACTTCAAAGGGCAGGCCGCCCGCCTCGCGGATGCCGTCCTTCACGCGCTGCGCAAGTTCCTTCAGATGGATATGACCGGGGTTGTATTCATTCCAGGAGTTCACAACGGCAATGTAAGGCTTCTTGACTTCTTCCCTTGTGTAACCGAGACCATAGAGGATACCGTCGCGAGTTACGCTGGCTACACCAAAGTCCCATTTGCTGCGTTCGAACATATTTCTTTACCTTTCCTTTCCGTACTGTTCTGCGAAACCTTCCAGAGCCTTTTCAAAACATTCCATAGGTACCTTTGTACCGCCAGAACCCAAACGTCTCAGGTTCTTGGCGATGATACCACCGTGGATGACGGGCACCACACCGGTGGTAATGACCTTCCTCATATCGATGCCGACGGGCGAACCCTGGTAGTCCAGACCCGGCAGCAGGTAGTAGGGATGCGTGTCCAGCGCAATCTGGGACATGGAGGAGGACTGATCAATACCATCCTGCCAGGTCTTTTGCTGCGCGCGCATCACGGCGGGAGAGGCAGCTGCGGCAAATCCGCCGAGACCGCAGGCCTCCAGCATGCAGCTGTCGCCGATCCAGGGGAGAATCTCGTTCTTGTCAATGTTGGCCGCCACCAGCGCGCCGCCATCAGAATAAGGAGAAGGAGCGGTGTACCAGCGATTGCCCGTGCCGCTGAGCTTGATGCCGTACGTGACGCCGTTGCCTTCCATAGCGGTAACAACGGTGGAGTAGGGCACGTTGCGCACGCTTTCCAGAACGGCCATGGCGCTGGCCATGCCGAGGGGATGGAAGTAACGAACGGTGCCGTACATCAGATCCACGCAGGCTTTGCGGGCTTCGTAGGGCAGGTTGCTCTCAAAGAGCATGCGCATCATTTCGTTCACGGCGATCAGACCGCAGGCGTCCTGACGGGAGTGGAGTTCATCGCCCATTTCCACGCCGCGCACAAAAATACGGCGAAGGGCAAGACCACCGCAGCCTTCCAGAAGACTGGTGAAGGTGGGAGCGATGGTATCGCGGATGAGATCGAGGAACTCGCGTACGTCTTCGTTGTAGATGCCCCATCCGCCGAGGCCGCCGCGGTTGGGGCCCTCAAACGGAGCACAGAAGCCGCGGCTGCCGGTGTTACGGTCTTCCACAATATTGACGATCAGGGAAGGGGTAGCAATGCCGGAACCAGGTGCCACAATGTGGTAATCGTTGGCGGAGTGGAACTCGATTTCGCCGCTGCGGAGCTTTTCGCGGGCTTCTTCTTCGGTCTTGGCGTAGCCCTCGAACAGAGCGCCGTTGATGCCGCCCTGCTGCTGCGCGTCGCACATTTCATCCCACGGAATTTCAGGGCCAGCGTGCAGGATCAGGCCTTCGTGCATGTCCGGCACAACCTCGATGGCGGGTTTCATACCCACCCAATAGGGATCGGTATTTTTGAGGTTGGAGACCACCTTGGCGTTGGCTTCGTCGATCTTTTGAGCCACATCATCCGCAAGACGATCCATCATCTGCACCTGCAGTGCACTGAGGGTACGCTTGATGGGCGGCGTCCAGTTGAGCTGCTGCGTTTCGATCTCCTGCGCCTTGAGCGCATCGGCAAAGATATCCGCGCCAATATTTACGGCATGAATGTTTTCACCCAGCAGTTTCATTGCACATCACGCTCCTCTTTCATGGCAAGGATCCGGGCAGCAAGCGCGGAGGCTTCCTCGTTGCTCTGCATTACGATCACACCAGCTTTTTCAAAACGTTTCTTCTGCGCCTCGTAATCCTGCGGGTCCAGATCGGTTCCGCAAAGATCAGCAATGATGCACAGGGAACGACCTTCCGTTTCGGCACGCTTGCGTTCTTCCAGAATGGCGGGAACCATCGCAGCGGCAGGATCCTCATTGAGCGCGTAGCCGAGGAGCACATCCATCAGAATGATAGCCGTCTCGGGATCGCGAGCCTCCTGAATGAGACGCTTCACGCGAATGGAAGGATCGATGGCAGCGTGGGGATGACCCTTGGTGAATTCCTCCGCGCCGATATCCACCAAACAGTGACCTTCGCTGATTTGCGAATCCTTCATGGGCAGGATTCCGTCGAAACCGGCATTGGAGTACAGTGGCGAAAGTGTTTCGGTCAGCATGGTGAGGGTTTCATCCGCCAGAGAACCGCCGCAGTAAAGGCCGCGAAGATATTTCTGGGATTTAGCCAGCTTTGCGCATTCGGCCTTGGCAAGCGTTTCATCTGCCTGTGCGATGGTATACGCAGCGGGCTTTTTACCTTCAGCATAAGCGATCGCAGCTTCTGCGGTTTCCAGGAAGGTCTGGCTGGCGTATGCGCCATGACTGCGGATGAGTTCTGCATCCCCGTGAATGAACTGAACAACCACGGGCTTCTTGCAGTTTTCAACCGCCTTGAGCACCTTTTCCATGGTCTTTTCAGCCGGCGGCTTGGAGATAAGCACGATCACGGCCGTATCGGGATCCTGCTCCAGCAGACGGATGCCGCGCAGCATCGTGATGCCGCCTACGGCGTCGTTAAGGTCACGGCCGCCGGTGCCAATGGCCTGCGATATACCATAGCCCCTGCGGTGGACGATGCACATGACCTCCTGAATACCGCTGCCGGATGCGCCCACAATACCGATGCTGCCGCGGCGGGTTTTGCTGCAAAGGCCGATCGCTGCGCCATCAATAAAGGTGAGGCCGCAGTCGGGGCCCATCATGAGCAGATCGTGCGCTTCAGCATACTGCTTCAGCTCCACTTCCTGCTCCAGAGGTACGTTATCAGAGAACATGAACACGTGCATGCCCTGCTTGAGCGCGTTCATGCCCTCCTGCGCGGCATACTCGCCAGCCACAGAAATCGTGGCCAGATTGAGCCTGGCATCCGCACGTTTGGCTTCAGTAATGGTTTTGCAGCTGGAGGCGTTCTTCTGCTGCTTTTGTTCCATGAGTTCCAGGAACTTCTGGTAGGCCTTTTCAGCTGTTTCGTCATTTTCCGCTGCGATGCCGACCACCATATCGTTCACGCCTGCCGCTGCACCCGCTTCATCCAGAACACCCAGCTCCTTCATAGTGTCCTTGTTGAGCGGCGTACCCATGCCAGCAGAAATCTGGATGATACCCGGCATCTCGCCCAGTTTGGCGGCGATGCGCATCAGGAAAACGGAATCGTAGTACTGTTCCTTCTTGATGAAATCCTTAACGACCATATGCATTCACTCCTGTCTGATCGTCATTCCGGACTGTTTCTGGAAATCAAAGTGCTGAGGGGTAACGGGTTTCTCGGGATAATCCACGCGGTAATGAGAGCCGCAGGATTCCTTGCGGTTCAAAGCGCCCAGGCAAGCCACACGGCAGGTTAAAAGCAGATGGCTTACAGCCATATAGCTGGCAAACTGGCCGATATGGCTCACGCCGCTGTCGCCCAAAGCTCTGGACATGGTATCCAGCTGATCCAGCGTTTTGGTGATGCCTTCCTGGGTGCGTGCGGGGCCCATGCCCTGCTCCATGGCTTCCAGCACGCGATGGCGAATGACGCTGACCGTGGGGATGTAACACGGTTTTTTCAGGCAGGTGTGCATCCATTTTTCAAAGGCGTTTGCTTCCACCGCGCAGGAGGTGAGCGGGACGGATGCGGCATAAGCGGCAGCCTCGCGGCCAGCCGTGCAGCCCATCACAACTGTCTCAGAACCCGCATTTCCGCCCAGACGGCTCGCACCGTGCATTCCGCCGGTCACTTCGCCTGCAGCATAGAGACCCTTGATGCCGGTAAAACCGTTTTCATCAATTCGCACGCCACCCATGATGGAATGCGCAGCGGGTTTGACTTCCACGCGAACTTTGGTCAAATCCAAGTCGTTATTCAGGAAGCGTTCGTAAATTGCCTGATGCTGATCCACGGTCTTCTGCGGAGCCTTGGTAAGATCCACATACGCGCCGCCCTGCGGAGAACCGCGGCCTTCAAGGTTTTCCACCGCAATCAGGCGGGAAAGCTCATCCTTGGTGGGAGAACCTTCGGAGGGATAAGAACGGAGAACGAAGCGGTCATCCTCAGCGTTCAGCAGCATGCCGCCCTTGTCCAGCATTGTGGTGGACATACCGATACGTTTGTCGGCACAGCGTAGAGGCTCATGCTGGATGAATTCCATATCGGTCAGCGTCGCGCCCGCCTTATAAGCCAGCGAATAGCCGTCGCCGGTAAGTTGTTCGGGATAGGTGCTGCGCCGGGCGATGTGGCAGCCGCCGGTGCAAAGCACCACAGCGCTGCACTGCACATATATCAGGCCATTTGTTTCAAGGTTCATCAGCACCGCACCGTTCACCCTGTCCCCATCCTTCAGAAGCGTCATGCAGGCATAGGGATGAAGGGTCTGAACCTTGGATTCTTCAAGCAACGGAACAAGCTTTTCCATGCAGAGGGGACCTGTCTTGGTACCTTGATGCACCAGTCTTGCCCGGGTATGCCCAAGCGAACGCATCAGTTCTGGTTTTCCATCGGTATTCTCATACGGAGCGTCCAGCGCTTCCATCCACTGCGGAATATCCATGGCGCGCCGGGCAAAGGCAAGGGCGAGTTCACGGTCATTCAGGCCGCAGCCCGCCGTCATCATATCCTCCACAAATTGCTCGGGAGAATCATCCTCCCCGACAGGAGCAGAAAAACCAATCACAAACGGAGATGCGCTGCCGCCTTTCCCGGCAATGCATACGCGGCTTCCAGCCTGTGCGGCAGTGAGCGCGGCGGTCATGCCGGCTAGGCCTTCTCCCAGCACCAGAACATCTGCAACGATTTTGTTCACAGTTGATTACCTCTTTTCAAGAAGCCTGAGCGCATTCTCCCGGCTGATTTTCCGGTATGCTTCTTCCGAGATTCGTCCGGCGTTGACCGCCTGATCCAGGAAGGAAGACAGCTTCATCATTTCGTTATCGCCATGTTCCTTTTCGGAAATATCAGTGGCGAAGCACAGCCGATCTTTGAACTCCTCCATGAAGCCGTAGCTGTATTCCGGATCGCGCGTCATGGCGTTGTAGCCGGAGATGGAGGAAAGATCGCCGTACAGATTGGGGTACTTGCGCATCAGCTGCGCTACGCGGCCTTCCTTTTGCATACGACCAAAGGCGAAGGTGGCACGGGTTTCCTCGGTGACGTCATCTCCGAGTTCCGACCAGAAGCGGGCGGAATGACCCATAACGATGAGTTTGGGGAACGTTTTGAGCATCTCTTCAAACAGCGGCAGATGCAGGCGGTCAATCACGCCATAGTCCTTTTCGGAGCCAAGATGCAGCGTGACAATCATGCCGGTTTCTTCGCAGCATTCCAGCAGACGCATTATACGGGGATCATCCAGCGACAGCCCGGCTGTGACCTCCCCCACACCCCTCGCACCCATCTGCTGGTAGTAACGCAGCATGGGCCTGAAATCTGTTTGGGCGCTATTGCGTCCGGCACGGGGATCCACGCCGCAAAACCACCAGCCCAGCGTATCGGGATAATCCTCCGTCAGCTTACGCGCTTCACGCATAGAGAGCGAATCAGTAGCGCATTCAGGCGATGCTCCAAAGCACATCACAACGCCTTTTTCTATTCCATTAGCGTCATAGATTTGCCTTAATTCCTGCGGCAAAACATAATACCTTCCGGAGAGTTTGGGTACGTCCCGTTCCGGCAGGCAGTGTACATGCATATCAATTTTAGGTAAGGCAAACACAGCAACAACCCCCTTCCTTTGTTTTCCGGTTGGTCTTCGTCTGTTTTTTACATCTTGATTTTATCACCAAAGATCGCTATAATAAATCACAAAAAGAACATAAATTTGTAAATTAGCGATATGGAGAAGGCAAAAAATGCAAGAAATCGTTTTTTCACAGATTCACCCCTTTGTGCGTTATGTAGGCGACCGCACGATTGACGAGAAGCGAACAAACCGCTGGATGGTATCGCGCGACAATCGTTTGTTCCTGTGCAAAAACGGCGAAGGACACGTGCAGGTAGATCAGAAGAGCTTCAAGGTGAGCGAAGGAACCCTTCTTTTCATTCCTGTAGGTATGCCATATCTCTTTCCGCCTGCAGCCAATGGCCCTTTGATTTTTCTTTCGCTCAATTTTGATTTTCTTTATCAGCCGGAACTGGGACCCTATCAGTTGGCAACACTAACCCCGCAGGCAGCTGCCGAGCAGCAGCTTGTACGTTTTCATTTTACCGACACTCCTCTTTTTAATGAACCCGTCATTTGCCAGTGCGATGAATACATGACGGAACTTCTGCATCAGGTTCACAAAGAATATTTCTATAATAAATTATATGCTCAACAGATTGTATCTGCCAATCTGACTCTGGCTTTGGTCAGAGCGCTGCGCAAGCTGAGCGCAGAAAAGCTTACCAAGGTGAACCGCGCCGGCACCATTGATAAACTGATTGACTACATCCAGCACCATTACGCTGAAAAACTGACGCTTGAATCCATAGCAAAGCATATGGGATATCATCCGGACTATATCAACCGGCTCATGCATTATCACACGGGTCAGACCATCTACCAGTTCCTGCAGGATTTTCGTATCAACAAAGCCATCCGCATGATCCGCTCCTCCGAGCTTTCCTTTTCAGCCATTGCAGAAAAAACCGGGTTTATCAACGTGTCGCATTTCTCCCACACATTAAAAAAGAAAACCGGAAAGACGCCAAGCGAGTTCCGGGCGGATTAGACAACTAACAGAAGTGTTTTCGCTTCTGAAGCATATCGTTATTCAAATAAAAAAACAAGTTTACGATTTGTGGCAAGCTGGGCATGCGGGTACCCACGCATGCTTTGCTTGTTGGTGGAAGCATCCCCCAAGTCCCTGTTGATCGTATGAACAAGTCATGCGGCTGCGCGCCTTTCGGCACTTTGGAAGGCTCGACACGCAGAGGGTTGGAACCGACTGCTATAGGGTGTCTAACGTATGGGAGTGCGACATAAAAATTGGGCGATACCTGGTTTTCTTAGCTAGGTATCGCCTTTTTGAGTTACATCAAATTCTTTCCTTTTCCTTTAGATTGTGAAGAAGCTCATTCAACCACATCCATCAGATACCCGTATCCCTCTGTTTCCATATGTGCACAGGGAATGAATCTGAGCGAGGCGCTGTTGATGCAGTACCTAACGCCATTGGGTGATTCCGTGTCATTCTCAAACACGTGGCCAAGATGCGTATTGCCCGCGCGGCTTCTTACCTCGGTTCGCACCATTCCATGGGTGGTGTCCACCAGCTCTACAATGGACGGCTCCTCGATAGGCTTGGAGAATGCGGGCCAGCCGCAGCTGCTTTCAAACTTGTCGGTGGAAGAGAACAGCGGCTCGCCGGTAACGATGTCCACATAAATACCCTTCTCAAACTGATTCCAGAATTCGTTTCGGAACGGATACTCCGTACCGCTTTCCTGCGTGACATAATACTGCTCTGCCGTCAGTTTGTCACGGATGGCCTCTTCAGTGGGTTTCTGATAATCGTCGGGATCAATGCTAAGGGTAGAGAACAGTTCGATCTCTTCTCTGGGAATATGGCAATAGCCTAAGGGATTATTTTCGAGGTAATTCTAATGATATTCTTCAACGGGATAATAGTTAAGCAACGGTCCGATCTCAACACAAAACTCCGGACTGCGGCTGCGTTCGATTTCTGCAATGCGCTCAACCGTCGCTTTGGCTTTAGTATTTTACAAAACATCTATATAGCTATATAATATGTGTATGGCTCTTTTCTACAAGAGATACACATAAAAACGTATAGCTATTCACTTGCGCAAGTTGCATGCATGGGAATCTGCTTTGCAGAGCACCTTCGGGTGAACGATGTGATAAGGGAGTAATGGTAATGCAAGACACAAATACAAAGTCGCGTGATTTCAACATCTATTATCTGAATTTTAGCAAGGTTTACGAGATTGCAATGATGATCAACAACGTGATCCTTACTAAAATTGAAAGAGACAAATCAAGTAGCTTTGAAGAGCACTACGGCTTTACATCTTCAATCTCAGCCGAAGGAACAAAGAGATTTTTGGCAGGCATCAAAGCATCCATTTCTGCGGATGCACGCGAAACATCCTCTTCATCATCGAAGGTTGTGGAAAGTTTGGATGTAAAGACGACTAAATCCATTCTGCTGCGAAGGGTTATTGATCAATGCACCACCACATCTATACTGGAAACTTCGGCTGAAGGTGATCTTGTAAAAATCGATCTAGTTCGCTTTGAATTGTTGGATGAGGAGAGTCTGCGTCAATTCTTAATTTTGCGTCGCGATGCCCTAAAAGGCATGAGAGTCGAAGGAATGGAGCTTAACAACTTAATTGGTTCCATGCTTCAGGATTATGCTTATATTCTCAAGGGTACTGTATATGATGAGCAAACGAAACCGTATCCTCATGAGATCATCATAAAAATCCCAATGGAAATGCAGTCTGAATTTGAAAACAAGTATAGCATCAACGATTTGCTTATTGGCCATGTCTCCGTTGTTGGAATATACAAGGGAATTGTAAGTGAAGACTTTATTACATCAAATACTTTTACCTATTTTCAGGAGGCAGGTGTTCGCAAAGAGCAACAAACTGAAGATGCTAGCAAGATAATCAAGAGCAACACCCATGATGCCCCTCGCAGTGCTCCTGCTAAGACAGGAGATGCTAAGTATCACTTTATCGATATCGCGGGTCTTGATGTAGTTGATGATATGTGTTTTCAGCACCGCGATTTCACTCAGCCTCTTTTCAGCCGCTTTGATTTTGTCATCCAGTTCATTGCATCGTTTTGTGGCATCCTGCGTTTTAGCTGTAAGCTCATCATAATCCGTCAACCCCATCTCAGACAGATAGTTGAGCGTCTGCGCCATCTGCTTCAGGTTGAACACCTTCGCCCAGCGTTCATAGCCGGGACCTTTGCCTGCGCGCAGCTTTGCCTGAATATCCACCAGCAGATTGACTTTTGTAGCAGGAGCAGAAGGTGCTTTTCTGCTTGGCTGATGCGATCTTTCACCAGATAGAATAGCACGGAGAGCTGCTTCGTCATATCCATCCCCCAGCGTATCCAACCGGCAGAAGCGCTTCTGCTCCGGCCCACGCAGAGAGATTTGTTTTCCCCGTTTTACTTGACAGCCCGCGCTGCACAGTACGGAAAGAAGCTCATCAAGAGAGGTTGGTTTCTGTGCCAAAGCGTCATCAATCATGGCGCGGATAACATCCCGATTGCGCGGTCTGGCGCGATCTCCCAGCCATTTGTTATACGCTTTTCCATGCTGTTTTGGATTCTCAATGATGGAGTAGCCGTTTTCAATACAGATTGTGTCGCTGAGCCTGCGAAGCGCTTTTCCTGACCTGCGAAAATCTCTGAATTTGCGGTCGCAATCCAGATTTACGGAGTGGAAAACAATGTGGTGGAGTAGGGAAGCACCGCCTTGCCACATTGCTGTGGTAGGTCTGCGCCACC
>OLNP01000592.1_pt1 | contig 37167 bp, 40 predicted proteins | sample 1671951 | NCBI WGS metagenome assembly OLNP01 (sample SAMEA3136629, study PRJEB25190) | human gut metagenome | biome: human gut; feature: human-associated habitat; material: faeces | place: Austria | collected 2013
GACGGAACGGTTGTTACATATTATTACAAAAATAAAAACGAAGAACACACTCACACTTGGTCTGCTTGGAAATACAATAATGATGCTGTTTATAATTCATCAAGTGATTATAAAGACGGCACGCAGACTCGTACTTGCTCCGCTTGTGGTGAAAGTGAAACAAAAGAGGCACCGAATACAGCTCTTCTTCGTCGCAGAGGTAATGCATTGTCGCTTGAAAGCAGTATCACCCTTGCAACTTACATTACCAAAGATGTAGTCGATTATTATGACGAAGTGTATGCCGAGTTTACCCGAAACGGTAAAACCGAAAAAGTATATCCGTCTGGTAAAACATTAACTTCAAATTCAATTGTTTATTGCATATTTGATTATACGGGTATTTCACCGCAGGCTTTAGGTGATGATGTAAGTATTACATTCTATGGTGTCAAAGACGGTGTAACATATAACGGTAATGCTTATAAATACAGTGCAATCGACTATATTAAGTCAACGCTAAATAAGCCTACATCTTCTGCAAAGCTTAAAACTTTACTGGTGGATTTGGTATATTACGGCGAGGCTTGTCAGGTATATCAAAACTATAAAACCGATAATTTGCTTACCGATATACTTACGGATGAGCAAAAAGCACTTCGCAGCACGGCTGATTTGAATTTAACAAATATAAAGAATGCAAGCTATGAAACCTGCGAAAACAGGCTTGTAAAGTTTGGTACGGCATTAAGGCTGAATAATTCGGTTGAAATTGCAATACCGCTGAATATGACCAATGTTACTCTTGATGACCTTTCATTCAAAGTAAAAATAGGTTCAAGAACATTGACATATACCTATGCCGAAAATCCGGATAATTTTGAAAAAGGCAAAGACGGTTATTGGTATTTCTATTTTGACGGTGTTTATGCAAATCAAATGAGTGATGAAGTATTTATCACTGCATACAAAGGCGATGAGCAAGTCAGCTATACACTTAAGTACAGTGTGGAATCCTATGCCGCAACTGTTACTGATACAAAGTTAAAAGCAGTTACAGACGCAATGATGCGTTACGGCAATTCCGCAAAAGCCTATGCAGGCAAATAATCGGCATATCAGTTTAATTTTAGATATGAAATAATTAAGGAGGTATTAAGATGAAGGAAAAGTATATCAAACCTGATTCAGACATTCAAAAGTTTGCTGCCGTTGATGTAATTACGACATCCGGTGGCGGCGATGAACCGATTGTCACTCCACCTGATTGGAACGACTAAAGAGTAAAGGAGTCAAGATTTTATGTCTTGACTCCTTTTGACTGCTTAGCAATTGATGAACCCCCCCGGTTCTACCGGTGGAATCTTTTCTGAAGAGATAAAAACAAACGACAGATGATTTCTCATCTGCCGTTTCAATGTTATCGGGATTCTTTTTTATCCTTGCTTTCTGCTTTTTTCTTTGGCCTTTTGCGGATTTTCTTTGCATACAACAGCGATTTGCATCTGGTGGTTTTTAACGCTTAAAACCTTTATCACAAGCCCTGCAGCAACACAATGCTTTTCAGCGTTGAATCAAAATCGAACAAGGAGAAATCAAATGGACGAACAAGAAAAAGAAATTGAAGAAATACTCAGAACATTTGACAAAGCACCTTCGCCTTCGTCAGAGAATAGTGTTCAAAATCAAGCACAGCAAAACAATAAGCAGCCTCGGCAAATTTCCCAAAAACCAACTGACACCGAACGGACTGCCCGCACATCAAATCAAACAGAATACAAAAGACAAGCTCAGTCAAGCAAAATGGATATTTGGTTTGAAAACAAATAGGAGTGTAACTAAAAGAACGGCTTATTATGTTTAAGTTAGGTATTTATTTGCCGCCATATATGACACTTTGTTTGTGAAATTAAATGAAGAGCTTTCATATTCTTCGTCACCAAACGGTGCACTACCCTACTGTAAAAGATAATGTGGATTTAGAACTTCTTTCGACACCTCAGTGTAAGGTTCGCAATTCCTCATACGAATTTGCCGTGCTGAGCAAAAATAAAATCCTGAAAGATTTTTGAGAGACGCAAAGTCTGAAAAATGGCTTAAATAGGCAGTTTTGAAAAAAGATTGCGAGCCTCTGACTCCGTCATTTAAGGTTCGAATCCTTATACCTCTGCCAAAGAGGAACGAGATACTCAAGCGAGTATCTCGTTTTTCTTTTACAAAAAGAAATTAAGGATTCGAAGAATACTTATTACGAGCAAAGCGAGTAACAAGGTTATCGGGACCCATTCAAAATCTGTGATTTTGTAAATGGGTGATGTTCTTATTACGGGTTTATAATGCAATTAAACCCGTAACATCGTTCTGTCAAGTCTTTAAAGTGGAGATTTGCAAAGCAAATACTACCGTGACTTGACAGGTTGATATAATCTGCCACAAGGCTGGAAGTTTTACTTTCAGCCTATTTTTATGCCCGAATACTGCTTTTTACGGCGGTATTCGGGCATTTTTTCTTTGCTTCAAAATATCGTGAGAGTCTTTGAGAGATTCTAAGAGACGGCAAATTTCAAAATTCCAAAGTCATTTTAGTGCGATTTAGGGCATTTATGACTGAGACTTTTGAGAGACATCGCTCAAATCAAAATCGTAACACGAATTGAAATGAGTAAAAAATAGAGACATAACCTAAAAAGAGGTTTGCCCTAACATTTGGAGCAAGCCTCTTTTAACGATATTCGCTTTGTACTTTTATTCTAATTAATTTTGTGATATAGTAGTAATATAGGGGGTATTGTAATATGAAAAAGAAAAAGAAAGCAATTACAATTATTCTTATAGTTTTTATTCTTGTATTCGGTTTTATATTTGGTGGATATTTTGCCATAAAAACAGTTATGACTAAAGGTGCAATTAACTATTTACAAGATAAATATAACATGTCATATAATCAAATAACTGTTTTGGATTATGAAATGAAAAAGTTCGGAAACGACACCTCTTTTTTGCCGCTTAATACGTATTGGTCACCCTATAAGTGGGAACTTGAATATAACGATAAATCTTTTTTTGTTAATAGGATTGACGGTAAATATTATGATGATTACCAACTGGATGAAATAGAAAGTGTAGCTACCGAATGGTTTAAACAAAATATAGATAACAATATTGTGGGAATTAAATTAAGTTCAGCAAATATTATAAATTATCAAGCCCGAATAGCCGGTAACATTACAATTAACGAAAACAATATAAAAGATTTTCTAAACGATAAAAACACTTATAGTTCAATTGATGATTATACTTATTATGATGTAGTTTTAATGGTTGAAAGCACTTATTTTGATACGCTGTCACAAACAGATAAAAGTAACTTACTTAATAGGATTAAACAAAAACTGCCAAATTCACACATTCAATATGTTATTGGAACAGATACATCCAAAATATCTAAAGAAAGGAGTAAGTTCATTTATTGGTTATCAGAATATAACGAAATGGATTAAATGATATGAAAAAGGGCAAAAAAATTATTTTACGAATATTAACAATAATATTTGCGGCTTTTTTGATATTTGGTATTGCGCATATTATTTATGTTCAATACCACAGAGGCGAGGCGGTTGAATACTTAGTTGAAAAATACAATACTAGTGCGCAAGATTATAAAATAAAAAAGTATTACCCTCGAAAGTTGGTTAATAATAGTTCACATTCATCAAATTTGTTTGAATTCTATTTTACTAATGAAACATGGAATATCATTTATAATGATAGAAGTTTTCAAGTGCAGAAAATCGGAGATAAAATTTATGATAATTATCAACTTGAAGATATTAGCAAATATGCAGCAATATATCTAAAAGAAAATATTGATAAAAATATTCTTGGTATGGAAATCAGTACAGAATTACTGTATGATTCAACGCTCAAAAATTTACCGACAAATACTAACAAACTAATTACTGAAACTTCAATAGAAAAACTAATCTTAAATAAAGATTCTGATTATTCAAGAACCATAACTATTTATTATCTAACAAATAATTGCGATTACTATAGAAACTCTGCAGGAAATGGTAACAAAAATTATAAAGAATTAAAAAACGAATTGCAATCAAAATTACTTTCTAAAAATGCAAATGTTAAAATCAATTTGGTGATATTTGAAAAAGAAATGGAATTTGAACGTTTTACAGTCAAAAAGCAAAAAGGAATTTTTTATCAGTCATACGGGATTGATTATGCAACAATAGAAAAAGAAAAGGGCAAAGCAATAGGATGAATAAAAAAAATCAATACAACATTAAAGACTATATCAACTCGTTTAATACACAAAAGAAAATTGCTATATATCTCTCTGTTGCACTTTTACTTTTTCATTTATTATCGATAATTATATATTTGATAGAACGTACAGATATAACTATATTAACAGAAAGTAATATAATTTCAGTTATTACAAGTATGTTAACAATTTCATTTTCCATTTCAAAAATTCTTGATGTATATTTGTTTTTATTTCCAATATTTTTTATAATATTTAATTTTGTTATGTTACATAAAAACAAATACAACAAAATTGTTATTATTATAGACTATATTTTCCAAATAATTAACCCTATTACCATAGGTTTTTTCGTGTCTGCATTTTTATTAGTAATAAACAAAGAATATCCAATATAAAACAAAGGAAATAATAGCTATGATTAAAAAAATCCTGTTAATACTTGCGTATTAGCAGGATTTTTTAATAGTGCAATGGGCAAAACTCAGAAAGTTTAAACCACATTCTTCTTTATGTAGTGCGCCCCAACAGGAGCCTTTTTATTTAGCAAAGTAAAGTTAATAATATGAGAGCAATGCAATTTTTCGCTATACAAGCCCTACATCCTCAACTACTTCATCATTATAAACATAAACTCTGTTAACACGAGCAGGTATTCTGCAAGGGAGTTCGTAATTGAAAGAGTATGCGCTGTCTGACAATTCTTCTATGGAAATGTGAGCGCCGTTTTGAGTGCCGACTATAACAACTTCATCGTTTATATTACAATCAATATCGCTGACATCCACCATAAATTGGTCCATACAAACTCTGCCGAGAATTTTTGCATATTTGCCGTTAATAATAACCTTGCCTTTGTTAGAAAGACAGCGAGGGAAAGCATCGGCATAGCCGATAGGAATTGTTGCGACTTTAGTTGTTTTCTCAGTTATAAATGTACCGCCGTATGAAATTTCCCTTTTGGGTTCAAGCTCTTTAATATGAGAAATCTTTGTGTACCAGCTCATTATCGGCTCAATATCAAGAAGGCTTTTATCAACCTCCTCCGACGGATAAAGACCGTACGTAACAATACCCATTCTGCACATATCAAAATATTCGTCAAAATTCATAATACCGGCACTGTTGTTCAGATGCTTAATAGGTATTTCAATCTTTCTGTCACTTAACATCTTGCAAAATCGTTTATACTTGTTTCGTTGCTCAACAGCTTTTGACAAATCAGCTTCATCACTGGTTGCAAAATGAGAGAACATACCTTCTGCAAAAATGTTAGGCAACTCGGTTATGCGCTTGCAAATATCAGCACTTTCCTCGTTGATTTGAAATCCTATTCTGCTCATTCCCGTATCAATACAAAAATGATAAGGCATATTTTTATTTTGCTTTACTGCTTCGTTTGAAAGTATAACTGCGTCATCATACGAAAAAATAGGTATTCGTATATCATATTTAACAGCCTTTTCAACATCAAACGGAAATACCCTTCCCAAAATCAATATCGGTGTTTTGATTCCCGCTTTTTTAAGTTCAATAGCTTCTTCAATGCATGCAACTCCGAAAAAGTCACACTTATCATCAAGAAATTTGCCTATCTCAACAGCGCCGTTACCGTATGCATTAGCTTTAATTACGCCGAGCAGCTTAATGCCTTTTGGAAGTTTATTGCGTACACTGTTATAATTATGTTCAAGCTTATTCAAATCAATCTTTAAATAAGTACGGTGGTCCATTATTTTATCGCCTCGATTAAACTTACTGTTTCTATATTATTTTTTCTAAAAGCCTCGTTTAGCTTTTTGACAAATACAAGCGCTTTTTCGCTGTCGCCGTGAACACAAACAGAGTGAGCCTCAATATTAATTTCCTCGCCCGTGTAGGCAACAACTTTTCCTGTTTTCACCATTTTAATAACCCTTTCAACAGCCAAATTTTCGTCTGTTATCATCGAGTTTTCAAGTGACCTTGCTCTAAGCGAGCCGTCCGCCTCGTATGCTCTGTCAGCAAAAACCTCGCTTGCATATCTAATTTTCTTTTCTTTCGCCGACTTAATCATTTGAGAGCCCGAAAGCGCCATTAAAATTAAATCTTTATCGTAATCAATAATTGCATCAACTATTGCGTCTGCCAGTTCTTTATTTTTTGCCGCTTGATTATACATTGCACCGTGCGGTTTAATATGAACTATTTTGCCTGTGCTTCCAACGACGTTACCTAAAGCCTCTAATTGAGCCAATGTGTAATCATAAACCTGTTTAGGAGTTACATCAAGATTTGTTCTGCCGAAATTTTCCTTGTCGGGATAACCGGGATGTGCACCGATATCAACATTATTATCAATACAAAGCTTTGCAGTAGCTTCCATCATATCGTGATTACCTGCGTGAAAACCGCAAGCAATATTAGCGCTGTTAATCAAAGGAATAATTTGTTCATCATAGGCAGCGCCCTCACCTAAATCACAATTCAAATTGATTTTATACATATAATCACCTAATATTTTAAATCGACATTTTTTATATCGGTTATAAACATATGACCCGGTGAATGTGTTATGGCAATTTCAGGCTTTGTTTGCATCACTGCGTTTTGCGGTGTAACGCCGCAAGCCCAAAACACTGGCACTTCCCCTTCGTTTATTGTTACGCTGTCGCCGTAATCAGGCTTCGTAACATCCTTTATGCCTATAGCTTCGGGATTGCCTATTTGTATCGGCGCACCGTGAACTCTTGGCATAGAGGCCGTAACATTAACCGCTTTTACGACTAAATCGTTTGGAATAGGTCGCATTGATACAACCATATTCCCGTGAAATTTACCTGACGGTTGAAGCTTGATATTCGTATTAAACATAGGAACATTTTTGTTTTCCTCAATATGTCTGACAGGAATGTCAGCTTCTAATAATTCACTTTCAAAGCTAAAAGAACAACCGATAAGAAAATACACAAAATCATCACGCCAATAATCGGTTATATCGGTAACTTCTTTTTCGAGAACGCCGTTTTTCCAAATTCTGTATTTTGGAAAATCCTTACATACATCGCCCTCACTCGCCATTGTTTTAAAACGCTTTGAGCCGACATCGCCGACCTCCAAAATCGGGCACGGCTTTGGATTTCGAACACAAAACAGTAAAAAGTCAAACGCATAATCCTTTGGCAAAATGCAAAGATTAGCCTGAGCATAGCCGTTGCACATACCTGATGTTTGGCAATTTATTTTGCCGTTTCTGATAAGTTTTTTTACTTCCTGCGGCAACATATTTGAATAATCCATAGGCACTCCTAAAATAATTTATCAATATACTTTTTTTGCTTAATTGCTATTTTTTCGGCAGTATTAACGTCAACAATCTCAAAGATGATTTTGTCCCCCGGTTTTGCCTGTGCAAGCTTTGGCAAATCGGCACTTATTACTGTTGCTATTTTTGCATATCCGCCTGTTGTTTGGTGGTCTGCCATAAGCACAATCGGCATACCCGAATTAGTAATTTGTATTGAGCCAAAGGTAATTGCATCTGAAATTATTTCTAATTTTTCCTTGCCACGCAAAGCAATTCCCCACAACCTTATACCCATTCTGTCAATGTCAGAGGTAACTGTGTACTGTTGATTTGAAAACAGTGCTAAATCATTTTCGCAAAACATATCGTCCTGCGGACCTAATACTACCCTTGCTTTTATTATTTTATCATAAGTATTTTCCAAAAGTTCTCGCTTTTCGATATTTTTAATTTTGCCTGCTTTGCCGATTTTAAGAATATCGCCCGCTTTAAGTTTTCTTCCTTCAAAGCCGCCTACATTTATTTTAAGATTTGTTGAGGCACTGCCCATAAATAAAGGAACATCAAAGCCTCCCGCAACCGCAAGATAACATCTTAATCCTTGCTTAACACCATTAATGCTTAAAATATCGCCTTTTTTTGCAACGTACGCTTTATTTGTTTTAATAGGCTTGTTATTAAGCGAAATATCAAAAATTCCGCCTGAAATCGCAAAAATATGCTCATCCGTAAACTTAGCCGTTATTCCGAGCATTGTCATTTCAATAACAGGTGCGTTAACATCGTTTTTGCAAAGCTTGTTTGCAATTTTTGTTGAATAGGCATCCATTACACCGCTTTGAGTAAAGCCATCTTTCATTACTGAAAATCTGCCTAAGTCTTGAATGGTTGAAAGCATACCTGCAGAAATAATTTCTATCATAATTCAACCTCGCTGACTGAAGGAGTGTAAGTGCCGTTTGCAACCTGCTTTTCTATTTCAAGATACTCTGCCTTATCTATGCTGAAAAATTTGATATAATCGCCGGCTTTATACAATATAGGCGACTTTTTTGATTTGTCAAAAACTTTTACGGGCGTTTTTCCAATCAATTGCCAGCCACCAGGTGACGCAATAGGATAAATCCCTGTTTGCTCTCCGCCGATTCCTACAGCCCCTTCAAAAATTTCAAGCCTCGGTGTTTTTAATCTCGGAGTAAAAAGTCTTTCGTCCATACCGCCGAGATAGGCAAATCCGGGTAAAAATCCCAACATATAAATCAAGTAAGGCTTTGATGTGTGAAGCTTGATAACCTCTTCTCTTTCAAGAGCTGTATGGCTGCACACATTTTTCATATCCAAAGCAAACTCGTCGTCGTAACACACAGGTATATTCCAAACCTTAGCCGTGCTTTTAACGTCGCACTCTTTGCCGTTTATAAGCGCTTCAACTTTCTTTTTTAGTTTCTTTGAGCTGATGATTGTGCAGTCGTAAAAAACAGTTAACGAAGCAAACGTCGGCACAAGCTCAACAATTCCGTTAATATGCTTTGCTTCTATTCTGTTGCAAAGACCGGTAACCTGACGGTTAACCTCTTCGCTTATTTCATTTTTAAATTGCACGGTAACAGCGCTGTCGCCGTTTTGCAAAAATGAATAAATCATTTAAAATATCCTTTTTTAATTGTTGTTTCAAACCATTTATCAGTTTTGTCCTCAACCGTGTGAGGATATTCAATAAGCCCACGCATAAGTGAAATAATCGGCAAAACAATATTTTTGCCAATTCCGTCAATGTAAGGTCTTGCTTCTCCGTACATATCAAGCATACCCGCTTTTGCCGCAGCATCCATAACTGCCGCTTCCTCTTTCTCGGTATGAAAAAGGTCTAAATCATTCAAAAGAAATGCCGTGCATGCCATAAGAGCATTCATACCCCAGTCACTTACAGTTGCTGTAATAATGTTGTCAGCAGCCGTATCTGCCAAAATACCGAAGCCTGTTCCTGCCTTGCAACCGCCCTTTTCAGCGTAAGGAATATATTTTCTTATATGTTTTTCAATAGTGCCCATACCAAGTTCATTGCCAAGGTCACCGATAGAAAGATTATAAATACCTCTGCTTTGACATTCCCTAAAAAGAACATCATATTTTGCCTCAATATCGGTTGTGTTTACACCTACTGCATTATGATAATATCCGTTTTTGTTTCTGCCGGGTGCTTCATTAGAAATAACAGCGCACGGCAAGCCGTGAGAAAGTATTTCTTGCGTTTGTTCCTCTTCCCTGTTCTTATCCTTAGTAAATGAAACAATGCAAATGGTGTTATCTGGTATATTGTCAATATCATAAGTAATATCTACACCTAAAACCTCGCTCATAGCCTTAATGGCTTTTTCGCATTGCTCAGGCACTAACATAACAGGCTTTGCGCCAAATGCCCTTATAACAAATCTGGCAAAAACGGTAGATGAGATAATTCCGTCAGTCTCAGCCTCATTCCAAGGGAGAAGAATAAATCCCGTTAAAATAAACACCTTTTCACCCTTTTTAATATTCTTCACAAGTCCCTCTGCCCCATTGAGCGACAAAGGCTTTCCTGTATATTTGATTGCCCCGTCGTAGAGAATTCTGCAAACGCCGTAACCTCTCGGGTCAAGGTTCATAAGCCAATCAAGATTGTATCCGACATTAAGTTTGGTAAGCTCGGTTTTATTCATTATTATTTGCACTGCTCCTCAAAATCTTTAACTAAAGCGTCTTGAATTGTTTTCAACATTTCAGGAGCTTTTCCGCCTACTTTTTTGCCGTCAACAGTTTTAACCGGAATGCAGAAAGAACCTGTTGAATGAACAACAATTTCATCTGCCGACATTAATTCATCAAGAGTGTAATCTCTTTCTTCAACATCGTATCCAAGCTTTTTCGCAAAAGCAAGAAGCCTTATCCTTGCTGTTCCCGGAAGAACCATATCGTCAAGCTGGTGAGTAATAACCTTACCGTCCTTAAAAATAGAAACATTAGAGTGTGCGCACTCCGTAACAATATTTCCTCTGTGGAAAATTGCTTCTTGGCAACCTGCTCTGTCAGCAGCGGTAGCGGCAAGGCAAGACGGAATAAGATTAAGTGTTTTGCAATTGCAATAATAAAATCTTTTGTCCTCATACGTAATAACATCAATCGGCTTATATGTATCCGCAACATGGCAAGGCGTAAGTGTAATCCACAAATTGCCCTGCATATTTTCAGGATAAATGTGACCACGAAGCCCATTTCCACGAGTAACCTGCATATAAACAAATTGGTCGCCGTCATCGACCTTTTTAACAAGCTTTCTGAGCAATTTGTCAAGCTCGTCACGCTCTATCGGAATGTTCATACCGAGAAGTTTTGCGGAATTGTAAAATCTTGTAAGGTGCGCATCCATATCAAAAACAATATGATTATGAGCATACGTTGCATCATAAACACCGTCACCAAACCAACAAACTCTGTCAAGCATCGGAATTTGCATTTTTTCAATCTCGTCATACTTACCGTTATAATAGCCTAAGTTTTTCATTATGAATACCTCCATATATCAAAGCAGGGGTCTGCCTTGCAGACCCCATTGTCATTATTAAGATTAGCATATTTATATTTACATGTCAATAAAAAACAGTCAACATTAATTAAATTTTCTTTTATAATCATTCCAAAAAAAATATTAGATTATTGATAATTCCGACACTCGTGCTTATATAGGACTTTTTTCACAAATGTGCATATAATTTTTATTGTAATGCTTTATACTATATGATATAATTACAATGCAAAAAATTATATTAGAACAAGATTTCAATAAATTAAATTGCCTTAAAAAGGAATACATTATGAGCGATAAAACATCAACTTTAAAAAAGCCGATTAAAAACGGCAAAAAGTTCTTTTTACTTTACAGTGCAGCTTTTTTAGTTTGTGCTGCTTTATGTTACTTTTGGTTTATAATAAATAAAAAGACATTAATTATTAACAGCGACGGCTGGAGGCAGCACTTTGCCGCTTTTGTATATTTCGGCAAATACGGACGTGAAATTTTAGAAACGCTGTTTGAAACTCATAAATTTGTGTTGCCGCAATGGGATTTTTCAATAGGACTCGGAAGCGATATATTAACCACACTTCACTTTTATGCTATCGGCGACCCTCTTGATTTGTTAAGCATTGCCTGTCCTGCCAAATATGCGGCATATCTTTACAGTCTTTTATCTCTGTTTCGTTTATATCTTGCGGGGCTTAGCTTCGGTGCATTCTGTTTTGTTAAAAAGCAAAATCACGCCTCAAGCATAACGATAGGCTCGCTTGTTTATGTGTTCACCTTATTTGGAATGTTCATAGTGTCGCATCACCCGTTTTTTGCTCTTCCTATGATATTTTTGCCGTTGCTGCTTCTCGGTGTAGAGCAAATTACGGCAGGCAAAAGGCCGTATCTTTTTATTGTTACGGTATTTTTAGCAGCTATAAGTAACTTTTACTTTTTCTATATGCTAGCTTTATTCACCGCAATTTATACACTATTTTTGCTTGTTTGCAGATATCGTCATCGTGTCAAAGAGGCTTTTGGTGTTTTCTTTAAAATCGCAGGCAGTGCAATTTTAGGTGTGATTTTAAGTGCAATTATACTTATACCTGTAATATTAGCCTATATCGGCGACGGCCGTTCGTCTGAGAGTTATGTTCATACCTGGATATACAGTATGGATTATTATCGCAATTTCTTAGCTTCTATGATTACCTGTCAAACAACGCTGGGATATCTTACGCATCTTGGATATAACGCTGTTGCGCTTCCTGCCGTTTGCGTTTTATTCTTTACTAAAAACAAAAGTTGGCGCCCATTAAGATTAATATTTTTAGGCGCTACGGCTATGCTTCTTATCCCGGCATTCGGCTGGGCTTTTAACGGATTTTCATATATGGCTAACCGCTGGGTTTGGGCTTACGGGATGATTATTGCATATATTGTTGCAGTAACATGGCAAGACCTTTGCAAAATAGATATTCGCAAAGGCTTAGGTATAATCATAGCAATCGCAGTATATTCCTCAGCTGCCTTATTGATGATGAATGAAATAAATCACAACATTATTTTTTCTCTCATAACAGCGCTGTTAATAGTAATAGTTTGTATAATCGGAAATAAATCGGCAAAGAATCTTATTGCTCCCGTTTTATCAGTAATCCTTGTATTTGCCTCATTTGCAGGCAATTCGGCTTATTTTTTCAGCAGTCACGGCAATAACCATATTGCAAGCTATGTAAGTTACGGTGCCGTCAACAATAAAATTAAGCGTTCTGCGGCGAGCAAGGTAAAAAAGGCGGCAAAAGGCGACGATACATTCTATCGCTACAGCGGCGGAAAAATACATTATAACGAAAGCACTTACGTCGGTATGAACGGTACTTCGTTTTATTGGAGTATGGAAAACAAAAATTTAGCCGAGTTTGTCAGCGAAACAGAACAGCCTGCCAATGCGGCATATATGTTCAGAGGATTTAACGATTCAGTCGCAATGAATGCCGTTACAAACGTTAAATATTATGTTAAAAACAAGAAAACTTCGATTCCCTACGGTTTTGAAAAGTTAAAAGGAAAAGTTTATCAAAATAAGAACGCATTACCGTTCGGTTACACAACAAATAACGTCATCAAAAAATCTGATTATGACAAGCTTTCATCATTAGAAAAGCAGCAAGCGTTAATTCAAGGCGTTGTGCTTGACAATGTTCCAAGCGGCATGAACACGGTCACACCGACATTTACATACAAAAGTGTTCCTTATACCGTTACGTGCAATAAAAATACTGCCGTCGAGGGAGAAAAAGTGTATGTTTACAATGCCAAAAGCAGTATAAACATTAAATTTTCAGGTGAAAAAAATCAGGAAACATATTTGCGTTATACATTTAATAACTACAGCAATATTGATGAGATCAAGAGTAATTCAGACAAAAAGCAAATAGGTAAAAGCACATCAAAACATACTTTGCCGTCTAAAATGAAAATGCGTTTTTCCTCTCAAACCGATAACGGCAAGAAATACAAAACCGATTTTGTCACCTGCTATTCATCTTCTTACGTGCGTTACACGGGTGCTAAAACATATCTTGTTGGGCTTGGCTATACCGAAAATGCGAAAAACAGTATTAAAATAACCTTTGATAAACCGGGAATTTACGACTTATCCGACATCGAGGTTCTTGAGCAGCCTATAGACCAAGCATCACAACAGATTGCAGACTTAAAAGCAGACACGATGCAAAATGTCAAAATGAGTGAAAACAAAATAACCGGCACAATTGATTTGCAAAAAGCAAAAATGCTCTGCATTTCCATTCCTTACAGCAAGGGTTGGAGCGCCACGGTCGACGGCAAAAAAGCTGAGCTTTTGAAAGCTGACACGGCATTTAGCGCACTTGCTTTAGACAAAGGAAAACACACAATAGAGTTTCAATACCATACTCCTTACTTAAAAGAAGGAGCATATATCAGCACAGCCGGTGTTATCGCTTTTGCAGTTTTAATAATCATTACAGAAAAGCGCAAGAAAACGGATTATTTATCCTTAAATCAATAATATTTCCTATGGTTGAACAAAACAAAACATTATTACTTTAACCAAATGGCTAAAACTAAAGCTGTCTCGCTTCAACTGCGAGACAGCTTTTTATATACACAATAAATTTGAATTTATCAAACTCGGCGTTTGCGAAAGCAAAACAATTGCCAAACCGGTTGCGACGGTGGCAACGACAGCAATAATAATTGCTGTTTTTTTACTAAATTTTCGTTTCATCAGCTTGCAAATCAATAAAGCGCAAATTTCACAGAATGCTATAACCAAAATAATTATTGCAATTGATTTCCAAAGCCAAGACAATTCAAGCACAAATTTCATATACCGTTCTCCCCCTCTCCGGCTTGTTTAAAGCGAAATAACAGCATTTTTAAGTTTAATTATATCCTTTTCGTCAGGGTGAGATAATGCACTGTCAAAATTATCAATCAACATATCAAGATTAGCAGGCGCATTGGTTAGCTCTTTCATCTTAACATAGCGTTCTCGTACGGACTGAGGCATTTTGCCTTGGCACATATATTCCCCCACAACAACATTGCTTAAATCTAAAGACTGCTTGACCCGACTTAAAATTTTTTTGAAATACTCATCGCTTCCGCCAAATCCTGCTGTACCAAACAAAAATACTTTTCTGTTTTTCAGACTTTGCAAAAGTTTCAACGTATCACAGTCGGCACTTCCCTTGTCCGTCCAAAAACCGATATAAAGCATTTTAGATTGAGGTATCTGTGTTTTAACATCGCCGTAGAAGTCGCAATTTTCTTTTGGTAATACGTCATAAATCGCATCGGCAAGCATTTTTGTATTGCCTGTCAGGCTGCTCACTATTATTGAATATTTATTATTTTTCAATTTTCAAGACTTCCTTTACATTGTATTTTTTCACGTTTGTTATAAGCGGCACATCATCATTTCCACGCCGTAATATTTTCCGTTCATAGTCAGGCAAACCTTGTTGTTAATAATTATAACTTTTTTAGTGAAAAAAACAATTCATACCGAGCAAAATTAACCATTCATTCATAAAGTCAAAGCACTTATGCAAAAATAAAATCAAAAGTGGCACACTGCATAAAGAACAAGTGCATTTTCGTTGACTATTTGCCTATGATATAGTACGATATAGAAAAATAATCATAGATAATAAAAGCAAACTTTAAATTATTCATAAATTAAAAATCACAATAGGATAACAAAACAGAGGCACAAAAATGATTAACAAACTACACTTGGCAATGATAGATTTATACAGCGGAGATTCAAAAAGGATTCAGCATTTTTGCAAAGTTCACAGCTACGCAAAGCTGATAGCAGAAAATGAAAAGGTTGATGATAAAACTTTATTTATAATCGAAGCCGCCGCCCTCACTCACGACATAGGAATCCACACCTGCGAAAAAAAATACGGCAATTGCAGCGGCAAATTGCAGGAAAAAGAAGGTCCGAAATTGGCTGAAAATCTTCTTGCTAAATTAGGATTTAATATTGAAACATCACAGAGAGTGCAATACTTAATAGCTCATCACCACACATACGACAATATAAACAGCATAGATTGGCAAATACTTGTTGAGGCAGACTTTCTTGTTAATATGTTTGAGGAAAGCCTTCCAAAATCGGCTGTGCAAAACGCTTATGACAAAATATTTAAAACTGCCTGCGGTAAAGAAATTTGCAAAAAAATGTTTTTAATTTGAACATATCTGAATTGTAAAAATTTTTCAATTGTAAAAGCGCATACTTTTCATAAACTATACTTGCAAGAGCGATTTGATATTATGTGATAAATATTTTGAAGAAAATTTTATTCAAAATATCAGCACGCTTTGCGAATTTTTGATAAGAGAGGTGTTTTTACAATGGCAAAGAATACAGTTCCTGAAGCTAAAGAGGCTCTTAACAGATTTAAGATGGAAGCTGCTTCAGAAGTTGGTGTTTTTTTGCATTAAAATTTTTCAAAACGCCCTATTTAAGCCACTTTCGAGACTTGAAAAATATGTATAGTGGGCGGTCAAACACATTAAAAACATAAAATTAACGAAAAAAGGTCTACATACCCATTAGAAAAAGCGTTGAAGAAAACAAAATCTTCAACGCTTTTATAATTATACTTGAAATAATTATACTTTGTGGTATAATTATATACAGAGATACAAATACTATATCGGGAGGTCGGATATAATGAAAAAATTTGTTGATAGATTTCAAGAACTTGAAACGCTTGAAAATGAATATAACAGCAATTCATCTTCTTTCGTTGTGCTTTACGGTAGAAGAAGAATCGGAAAAACAGAACTATTAAATGAATTTTCGAGAGATAAAAAATGTATCAGATTTCTTGCAACGGAAGAGTCTGAAAAGATGAACAGAGAGGCATTTTCATCAATTGTAAGCGAATACACATCAAATCCGCTTGTTAAAAAAGCAAGCCTTTCGTGGGAAGAATTGTTTGATTTAATAACAGATTATAATACAGACGATAAAAAACTCATAATCATTGACGAGTTTCAATATATAGGCAAATCAAATACGAATTTTATCTCCGTGCTACAAAAAATATGGGACACAAAGCTTAAAAATAATAATGTTATGCTTGTATTATGCGGTTCGCTGATAAATATGATGTACAGCCAAACCTTGTCATACGACAGTCCGCTGTACGGAAGAAGAACAAAGCAAATCAGATTAAAGCAAATTCCGTTTAAGTATTACAAAAATTTCATTGACAGCACGGATGAAAAATTCTTAATCGAAGCGTATTCCGTCACCGGCGGAGTTTCCAAATATATAGAAATGTTTGAGAGCAACGACGACATTTATACCGCCATAAAAAATTCAATTTTGAATTCTCAAAGTTACTTATATGAAGAGCCTGAATTTTTATTAAAAAATGAAGTTCAAGAGGTAGGAAGTTATTATTCAATCATCAAAACAATAGCCTGTGGCTGCGAACAGTTAAGCGATATATCAAATGCGTTGGAAATAAAGGCAACAAATTTGCCGAAATACTTAAAAGTTTTAATTGACCTTGATATTATAGAAAGGGTTGTTCCCATAACGGAAGATAAGCCTGAAAAAAGCAAAATGGGGCTTTATAAAATCAAGGATAACTATATAAGATTTTGGTTTAAGTTTGTATATCCTTATAAATCATACATTGAAAGCGAGCACATAGATTTTGTTCTTGATAAAATCAAAAAGGGATTTATAAAAAATCATGTTGCTTATGTGTATGAGGATATTTGCAAAAATCAATATCTTCCTGAGTTGATTATCAAAAACACTTTCGGTTTCACTCCTACCAAAATCGGTAAGTGGTGGGACAGAAAAGATACAGAAATTGATATTGTAGCAACAGACAATTCCAATAATATCATCTTCGGCGAATGCAAATATACCAAAAAGCCGCTTGATGTTAATGTATATTATGATTTGCTTGAAAAGGCGAAAAAAGTAAATTGGAATAAGCAAAACAGAAATGAATACTTTGTGTTCTTTTGCATCAACGGCTACACGGAAAAAATGCAAAACCTCGCAAAAGAAAATTCAAATATCGTTTTGTATTGAAATAAATACAAGTCTTGTAAAACAGCACTGATGCTTAATTGAGCATTGGCGCTGTTTTTCTTTTCACCAAAAAATCTATAAAAATTAAAATTCATTGTATTATTAAAATAGAAAGTGGGCATTTTGACTGTCTGTTTTTAATCAAATAACAACAATCGCCAAAATATATGTATTGACAAACGATATATCACGCACTATAATAGTTCTAAATAGAACGATTGACAAGGAGCGGCAATATGCATTTTTGGGACAGGCATAAAACAATTACCGGCTATTACGAATCGCTCACAAGTTCGATTTGCGACAAGTATGATTTGACCCAAATGGAATATGACATACTGATGTTTTTGCACAGCAACCCCGAATTCAACACGGCGGCAGACATTGTCAAAATTCGCAAATCAACAAAATCTCATGTTTCGACCTCGCTCAAATCGCTTGAAAACAAAGGCTTGATTGAAAAGAAGCAGAGCGAAAGCAACAAAAAGCACATAGAGATTTTTGTGACCGAAAGTGCAAAAAGCATAATCTACGAGGGTATCGACACGCAAAAGCGTTTTGCCCACGATGTGCTCAAAGGATTTTCGGATGAGGAAATCGCAACATGCAAAAATATTTTTGAAAAAATCTGCAATAACGCAGAAGATTGTTTAAACAAGAAACAACACCGTGAATGTTAGTTATTTGAAATAAAAAAGGAGTTTTAATTATGGCAAACGAAAAATACAAACCGCAAGTTCCGGATATTATGGAAGCAATTTTTGACGCAGGATATTTGATTTTCGACTTAATCGCAGGTATTTTGTTCTTTGCGTTTTCAAAGGGCAATCCTTTGTTCATCTTATACGGCGTGTTAACATTGACGCTTTGCGGCGGTGACGCATTCCACCTTGTTCCGAGAATTATCAGAGCAGTTCACGGAAGCAACGACAAAATCAAAAGGCAACTCGGACTCGGCTTGCAGGTTTCATCAATCACAATGACAGCATTCTACATTGTTTTGTTGTACATTTGGAAGCTTACATTCCCCGAATTGACAGCACCTGTTGCAGTTGAAGCAATGATTTGGATTTTCGCAATCATCAGAATGATAATCTGCGTTCTTCCGCAAAACAACTGGTGTTCAGACAATGGCAATATGAAACTTTCTGTCATCAGAAACGCAGTTTTCGCAGTAACAGGCATCGGCGTAATAATTCTTTACGCAATTTCAGGCAACACAAACGACCTCCATATGACAAGAATGGTTGCCGCAATCATCATTTCATTCGGTTGCTACCTCCCTGTAACATTGTTCAGCAAAACAAAACCAAAGGTTGGCTTGCTTATGATTCCAAAAACCTGTGCATATATGTGGATCATCGTAATGGGCCTTCAGCTTTTGTTTTAAGATTTGAAACAATATAGATCTGTCGGTCGCATATTAAAAACATAAAATTAGCAAAAAAGATCTACATACCTATAAGAAAAAGCGTTGAAGAAAACAAAATCTTCAACGCTTTTTTAATTATCGCGAAAACAAATCACACTTCGTTTTCTTTCACTCCGAACTTTGCCTTGAAGTCTTCGTAGCTTTTAACCCAATTAAATTTCATCAAATCGGACACGGCTTTGAAATGAAGCTGACCACATTTGATTTTATTAACTTCAACTTGAGTTAAAGCATCGTGGTCCTTGTTGATTTTGGTTTCAACAATAAAATAAATGCCGAGTTCAGGTTTTTCAACACCGTCTTTGCGACAGATTATTGCCCAGTCAGGAGAATAATTGCCATACGGGGTATCAATTACAAAACCGCCCTTTTTAAGCTTTGTAAACATCAAAATGTTTTCATTGCTTTCAAGCTTATCGGCAAACTCCTTGCATTCACGAATTTGCTCATCAATACTTTCTTCACGCTGCTTGCCACTTAAATATCGTGCATATATAATTCCTGTCATTTTATCAACCTCCTGTGCGGTGTGTTATAACTCAAAACAACAGGAAAATCAAATCAATAATATATTATTTACAAAAGTAGGAATGCTTTTATTATTTTAATAAATATAGTATACAATTTTACAAAATGCATAAGCAACATTAAAACTTTCAAAGATTTTGGTCTGAATATTTATTATTTTACAGTTTTGAATGTTCCGTCATTTGCTTTATCTAATTTGTAAAATGATATATCATTTTTATTACAAATTTGCTTTATCTTCTCTATATCTTTAGGATTTGCGTTATATCCAACTGTTATGCTTTTCGGTTTCATATAATCATTCATGACATTGACCGTAATGGTTAATATATTCAAACTTTTCGTCTGATAGTTCTGCAAAAATTCTCGGTGTTGAGATCTGAGTTTCTAACCCTACATTATCCCAAGTTGCTGTCCAAATAAGATATGGCTTAAGTGGTAAGCAGTCTTTAACCTTGATATGCGCACCATCACGAACAAGCAAACCGTCTTTTGCTATTTTCTCGGCATCAAAATAAAGTCTTGCTCCTGTTTTATATTCGGAATCAATATCCATTACAATTTTGCCTGACTGTTTGGAATTAACAACAATTTCGCTGCTGACACCGCCGCCGAACATAATGTAATCACTGAAATGAACAGGGTCACCAAGTTGTTTACCAATTGGTTCTTTTTTAAAGATGTTGAGTTTATTCCAACTTTTAAGCATACCGTCTTTCTGTATCTGAATCCAATTTTCCATTGAGGTACTATGTACTAAAACCGGTGTTTCATAATCACGCAAGAATGTTTCGTTATAGCTGTGATCGACATAATAATTCTGTGCTTCGCTATATTCATTTTCTGTAGCCGCTATAATACCATTAATTCTATTTGCATCACAGTATCCAATAAAATCTCCGACAGCCATTTTCCAATCATCGTGAAGCTGTTTGCTGATTTTTATGGTATAAGCACAGCCGTTGTTCGTACCAACAATCATGGGTGTATCCATATCAGAGGAAAGAGCAAACACTAACCAAGTCGAATCATATTCACAATTAGTTATCGGGTTTATATTGTTTTCCGTGAACGAATCTACTCTATAAATCAATGTTAGCACTCCTTTTTTTGATGATAAACGTATTATATCATATTAAACAATTTTTTACTACCTATAGTATACATTTCAGGGCAAACTCTTGACAATTACAGTAGTGACTGATATAATTAACATACTAAAAGTATGTAAGGTGAATTATGGCTAGAAACAAATACCCGGAAGAGACAGTAACCCTGATTCTCGACACGGCACAAAAGCTGTTTCTTGAAAAAGGTTACGAACACACAACAATTCAAGATATTATCGATAATTTAGGCGGTTTGACCAAAGGTGCTATTTATCACCATTTCACATCAAAAGAGGATATTCTGAATGCTGTTACTGCAAGGCTTTTTCAAGAAAACTCTTTGGCTCGCAAGTGGAATAAGATAGCAGAGGACACCTCTCTTAACGGTGCGCAGAAGCTTAAAGCAATGCTTTATGAGTCTCTTGTTGACGAACAGGAGCAGAAGTTCAGAAGTATGGGTATTCATCTCCAGAATATGCCACATATGTTAAGCGACCTGCTTTTAAGGTCTGTGAATGATATTGCGCCCAACGCAATCAAACCGGTTCTTGAAGAGGGAATAAAAGACGGTTCTATCAAAGTACCGTTTGCCAAAGAACTGGCAGAGATTATATCTTTACTTGCTAATGTTTGGCTCAATCCTCTTGTTTTTTCAATGAGTGATGAGGACATTGAGAAAAAGTGTCAGGTAATTTTAGGTATGATGGCAATGCTCGGTGTCAATGTTGCTGATATGTATCCGGCGGTTTACAATATGAATAAGCAAATTAACGAAATGGATAACAGAAAATGATAGGTTGCCACCTCGGTGGCAATTTATTAAGGCAGTATACATACCAAAAGTATGAATAAAAATAAGCCGCACCTGCGGCAATAAATTTCGCCATTATACATACCAATAGTATGCGCCGAAAGGAGTTTCACAATGAAAACAAAACTGCATAACGAAAAAACACGCTATCTTTTAGGTCTGTCAGGGCAGAACATACTATACGCACTTGTGTCATCCTGCTTTGCCTACTATCTGCAATTCACCATTTTAATTCCTGCCTTTTGGCTCGGAATCATACTCAGTTCGGCTAAAATCTTTGATGCGGTAAAAGACCCGTTCATTGGTGCATTCATCAACAAAAGCAAATGGCCTTTAGCAAATTATCTATGGTATTTACCTCTGCCAACTGCCGTTATTACAGTTCTTTGCTTTACCATGAAGATATATTCTGACGGCAACAGTACACTTCAGAATGCAACGATTATTATTTATGGATTTGTTGTTTTCTTTCTTTGGGAGATTATCTTTTCATTTGGCGATATCCCGATGATAAGTTATCCTAATGTACTGTGCAAAGACGAAGGGGAACGCACAAAGCTACTTTCTCTTCGTCCCGTGGGTGCAATGGTCTGCAGTATTTGTTGTCTAATTGTTCAGCCGCTTGCTTTTGCAGCTTCAGGAGCACTTGGCGGAACACAAACAGATGAACGAAATGCATTTTTCATTATTACTCTTGTTTTCTCAATTGTCGGCTATATTCTTTATCAGTTAACCGTATCAAAAGAACGGTTACAATATACCGAAAAGAAGAGTTCTAATGAGAAGCAACAGTACAGATATATACTTACCAATCCTCTTTTGCGGAAAATTATCATATCAGGACTGTTCTCTTCGATGAGTGCTTTGCAAGGAGTGGTCTTGCCTGCGTTGGTTGCCTTTTACTTTTCAAGCAAAAATTCAGGTCTTACCTTTCTTTATACATTCTTGCTCGGTACAGGTAGTTTTGTCGGTTTAATGCTTTCGACTTTTCTTGTACCTATACTTTCAAGAAAACTCGGAAATGAGAAAGCCTATGTGATATGCAACCTTGTATCCATACTGCCAAACATTATGATTTTTATATTGTATCTCGGCAACAAAACAACAATGAACACTTTAGGAAATTTTGCGGTTATGTTCATACTCTCGCTTGTATCAGGCAGTTTTTTGAGTCTTGCTTCAAACATCCGTACTCTGCTGATTGATGAAGCGGTCGAGTTAGAATACAAACTATCAGGTGCAAAGCCGACAGCATTGTTCTTCTCTTTTCAGACTGCAATTATCAAAATTCAAAGCGGTGCTTCTTCATTGATATCGAGTGCAGGATATATGGTAATAGGCTTCACGAGTGCCGAAACGGCCAAACTGAATGAGTATATTGCAAACGGTTTTGTTGCGAGAGAAAGTGCGGAATACACCGCTTTATTTGCAATGCTGTTCTTCTTGTTTAGTATTTTGCCGGCGGTCAGTTCTCTGTTGGCGGTAGTTCCATTTATAAAAGACTTGACATCCAAAAACTGACATAATAAATGCTACAAAGTCACCCTGTTAAAGAGTGCCTTTGTTTCGTATGGAATTTATTATTCAAGGCTTGAAAGTATTTCCTTAAATTCATCAGATTCCTTGAAATCTTTTGACAACGGATACTTTTCAGACAAAAGCTTTTTTGTCTGCATTTTTGCAACATAGGTAGTGCCTAAAGTATGCTTATCAAACTTATTACCTTCAAACATTACTGAGTGCATAGTTGTTATTCTGTCCATTTCATCAAATTTAATAGCAAGGTCGCACATCTTTCTGAAGTTTTTCAATGCATTAGCTTTATCACCAAGTTTAAAATATCTTACGCCTAAATGTCCGTAATTATAAATTACTGTTTGCCACATTTTGCCGTAATGACCATCATCATACACAAAATTCAAAAAATCGAGTTCTGTTTTGAAGGCCGAAATCACCCATTCGTCAGAAAAGCTTCTGTCATAGAAAAAGCCGTTGTAATAAAAATAATGAGAATACACAATGTTGAGCAGTAAAAATTGCTCTTCAAGCGTGTTCATTATTATCCCATCACCGTTCGGATAGTTTTCAGGATAATAAAAACAGAACATTTCCTGTCCGTCTCTCATTCTCGGCATTTCTTTTATGATTTTTTCACAGTCATCAAAGGTTATTCCGCTTCCTTCTTTTTCTGAAAGACCTTTGTAGAGTTCGGCAATATGTCTTTTGGCTGAAATGCGTATTTTATCATTATTGCAATTCTGCTTTATGTTTTCATATATTGCAATTATTTTAGCAACATTTTCAGGTGTGTTTTCTTTGAAATGAACAAGACAAGTCATATACCTTAAAAGAATACGAAAATCATTAGGGAACTTTTCTTTAAGTCTGTTTATTATTTCTTGTTTTGATTTTTCATCTGTGAGATTATCGTAAGTTTCAAGTTCTTTGATGATTTCAGTCTCATCTTCTGCTCTGTTAACACCGAGTAACTCATCAACACTCACCTTGAAGAAATCTGCAATTTCAGGAAGCATTGTTATATCGGGATAACTTTCTCCACGCTCCCAATTACTAACACTCTGAGAAGTAACGCCTAAAAATTCTGAAAGAGTTTCTTGCGTAAGCTCTTTTTCAAGCCTCAATCTTTTGATATTTTCACTTAAATAAATAGTCATGCTCTTATCACCTCTGATTAGATTTGCTAACCGGTCTATATATATATAATAACGCATCATACTGTAAATAAACAATAAATCATCCTTTGAATGCTTCTCAAGAGTTGCTTGGAAAAATCAACCATAAACATAGAAGGCATACCCTGAGATACGCCTTCTGTATTTTATTCGTATATTAGTTCATTACAAACTATTTCTTTTACTTGTGCCTGAATGTTACCCATTCTCTGCGCCCATTCCCATTGGTCGTGCTCTTTAAGTTGTTCTGTAACACCTTCTGCTTCTTTCATTTGTTCAATAAGAGTATCAAACATAACCCTTGCCTGATTTTCAATTTCTGCACAGTGCTGATAAAGTTTGCCTTGACTAAGTAGCGAGCTAAAAAGCACCCTCTTATGTTTTTCAAGATAAGACTTATACATCATTCCCCATTTACCGAGGGTGATTTTTGCTTCTTCGGGCGGAATAATGAGGTTTGGGATAAGATAATAGCCAACTTGGCGGTATTGGATTTTGTTTTTGTTTGACATAATGACAACCTCCTTATTTTTCACTCTTATCAATGATTTTCAGTAACAGCTCATCAACATCCTCAGTGGGTAAATCCTCTGCCAAGAGCATATTTCGAAACTCATTCATACCATTGATAAGTAAATTGCACTCAAAATCAGTAAACTTGATTTTTTTCTTTCTTCTCATAAAAATGACCTCCTGTTATTTGGTAACTTTATTCTACCGCATAACAGAAGGTTAGTCGAATGTGTGGATTGGGGTATTATACTATAGATACATTACAAATAATGTAGCGATACCTCGATTTGCTCTTGAGATAGTATGGTTTTTGCGTTATAATGAACCTACTAAATAAATATCAGAGGTGCAAGATGGTTGTAAGTTATAAAAAATTATGGAAACTCTTAATTGATAGAGATTTAAAGAAGAAAGATCTAGCTAAAAAAGCAGGCGTAAGCGACTATACTATAACAAAAATGGGAAAAGGCGAAAACGTGACAGTAGAAACTTTAGTGAAGGTTTGTTTTGCTTTGGACTGTTGTTTGGATGATATTATAGAATTTACAAATGAACAAAAATAATATCATTGAAAGTGGGGGTGTAAAAATGTCTGCCAATAATCCAGGTGTATTATATGATGCAACAAATAGTTGGAATGGCTATAACCATCAAGGGAAAATGGCTTTGTGGTGTGCGATAACTGAAATAACGAAACTGTATAACCCAACAATTTCTATAGAAAATAATAAAACAGTTTTGAAAAATTACTTTCTCGAAATTGAATATATGGAGGATTTTTCTATAGGAAAGGTAGAAAATGGGGTATCATCCTATATTTCTGTTCATCAAGTAAAGAATCGTGTTGATGCCAATATCGGTGGTTATGAAAGTGCTATACTGGGTTTGTTATCTCATTTAACAGAATGTCCTGAAATTGAGTCAGCAGTGCTGCATACTACAGCCGATATAAACTTGTCAGGAAAAACTTTACTTGAAAATATAAAAGCTTTTATCAAAGATCCTAAATATCTTACTGATGCAGAATTGGAAATAAAAAATAATCGCTCAAGCCCTCAATTTAGAGGAGAATTAATTAAGAAAAAAAGAGGCCGTCCTTCAACGTTAAAAACAAATCTGAAGAATGTTCTTTTTAATAAATATGCTATTTCTCAAGAGTTGTCCGAAAGTAATTTAGATGAAGCGTTTGACTTATACTTGTCTAATATACAAGCAGAAAAAGACATGTTGTCTTTATTGCCTGAAGAACAGATGAAAAAAATTTCACTATGCAAATATACACTCAATGGAACTACAACAGATTATTGTGCAGTTAATTCTGCAATTGAACTGTTAAAATCTGCAATTAAAGCTTTTTATCAAAATGTTATTCCGGGGCATTATAAAACACAAGATAATTTTATAGAAAAAAGTACTCTTTGGTTACTTGGAAAATTGGACGAGCATATCATAGAAAGAGATCTTAATTTTGATCTTTATAAAAAAGAAGTTTTAGATAGAAGAATTTCACTTACTACTATTTTTGAATGGCTTATGTCAGATAAAATAGATTCTTCTGATTCTTGGTACTATTTGCATTATATTAAAGAAGGTCTATTTGCGGAACTTGATAGATATTGTAAAGCTTGCCGAGAGAGAAACTTAAAGTGTTCTATTTGTAATGTTACAGAGTGTAAAAATAAATTGGGTGGTTTGGATTTTGAAGATTTTAAACAATTTATACATATAACAAATCCAACAGTAATAGGTATCTTAAATATTAAATCATATCCAAAATATTTGCCATCAGGAATTACCAGTCCCTTTGCCAAAGGATTGCGCGACATTCCTAAAGACTTTGAACGTAATAGCAATGCCATTTCTTACAAAGATTCTGATAATTATCAATGTGCGTTGACAACTATTACAGGAGATGATTCTGATGATGATATTGCTTTGATTTCTTCAGGAATACTAATGAATTCTAATATCTACGACTTATTGATGGATTATGATTGTCTAATTAGTAAAAACATTAACATTCCATCTATTATGGATGAAGAAATTTTACAAGGTAATAGTTTTGATCCAAGAGAAGCAGAGCATATTGCTCATTGCAAAGATGTAAAAGTTGTTTCTTTGGATGAATTCATCAAATCACTATAAGCACAAAAAGGAGCCTGAAAAATGAATATACTATTTGAATTATTAAATGAACTTAATTATCAAACAAAAGAAATTTTCACTTTTGATATCATTGAAGGTGAAACCAGCAATTCAGTTGTTGTCACCCCTTTTGTCTCAATTGATTATCCTTGTCAAACATATCTTGTTATTGAAACAGAAAACAAATCATTAAACATTGTCAACAATGATTACTTGAAACAATTGGCCATCGCTTTTCGTAAAGCTGAATTTCATGAATCAGATATGGATAAAAATACTACACTCATCATTTCAAGTGAAAGAACGGACACAGAACCTTTAAATAGTTCTCCAAAAGTAAAAATTGAAGATGATCCTTATTATTTTAAAAAGTACGTATTTTCATACACATCAGCAGGAGAACAACTTGCAACAACATTTCTTGAGCATAGGAAAACAGTTGTTGGAAATGAAATTTCATATGTAAACGAGATTTTAAATTATCTTATGGACGCTGAGCAGTTCGGGATTTATAAAAATAAAAAAGATGATTTATCAACTTATAGCTATTTTATGGAATTAGCGACAAAAATTCCAGCATTTCCATTAAATATAAAAAATTCTGAGGAAATTAAATCAGTAGATGCATTTTTAGCCGAACAGTTAAAAGGGAAAGAAACTGACACTGAACTTTTAGATGAGCTTGTTTTTAGTGATATTGATTTTAAAGAAGATTCTATAGAATCGATTTTGAAAAAATACGATGCACTTGTAAGCGATGGATCTTGGAGGTAAATATGAGCATAGAAATTAAAAAAATTTACTTAGAAAATTATAAGCTATTTACTATTAAAGAGATAGATTTTTCTAATTGTTTATGTGTCTTTGATGGACCAAACGGTTATGGGAAAACAAGTATATTTGATGCCATTGAATTCTTAATTACAGGTTCTATTAGTAGAATACAAGAAAGTGAAGTTGTTGCTGCAAACATAAGTTATTCAAAAAACTGTTTAGCGAACGATCCTGAAAAGGATATCCGTATAAAGGGAGAATTTAAAGATAACTTAACAGATAAAAGCATAGTTATTGCACTTTGTATACCTGCCTCTGTAGGTGCTGGAAAACAAAACAATCCTAAAAGCATTGAAACACAAACCCAATCGCATATTTTGCCTGCATATGATATACCTATTGAGTTTTGGAAGGATAATATCGTTTCACCTGAAAACATTTCTTCAAAAAGAAAAGAGTTTTTCGGCGCTCAGAACATAAATCTTTTTAAGATGCTCCACTATATTCATCAGGAAGATAGACTTGCTTATTTTAAAAAATCTGAGAGTGAACGTGGTAAAACTATTACTGAATTATTTGGTATTGAAGAGGACGTAGAGAAACTAGCTAAAGTAAATGATGCTCAGAGACAATTATCAAATAAACTTACTAAATTAAGGGAACAAATTCAAAGTGTTGATAAAGAAATAAAATCTTTGCCTCAAGCATCAAGTGAGCATTTTGTCTACGAATCCTTATCAAATGGTGATGCTTTTTGGGATAAAGAAAATTTAGGCTTTAAAGGTTCGCAAAGCAAAGCTGTTTTCGAACAAATGAAAAGAACAATTAGAGATATTTCCGCATTTATTGAAAATAAACATTGGTATTTCATAGCGTCATCTATCTGTCAATTTGAAAAAATACAGCCTTTAAAGCGACAAGCAGCAATACAAGGGTGGTTGTTGAAAAATACTTCTGAAACGTTCCTTGAAGAAACAAGAAAATCCAAAGAGGTTTTTGATTTCTTAACTGAACAGGTAGAATTGATTTCTAACAACGCTTTTAATAATGTTGATTGGAAAAAGATGTGTGCTATACTTAATTGCGACGATTCATTGGAAACAATAGTCGGATATGTAAAAGACTTAAACTGTGTTCAGCAAAATCAAACTAACATTGGCAAATTAGCCGAGGCACTTTATCAGGCGCGTGAGACACTTGCACTAAGAAAAGGGGAAATTGATTCTCTGACAGATGGAACTTGTCCATATTGTGGTTATCAATGGAATTCTGATAGTTTACTTCAAGAACAATTTGCAAATACAAAATCTATATTAGAAAGCATTTTAGGTGGCGAAAATACTATGCTTTCTCAAATTATTCAGAAATGTAAAGCATATTATGATAATGTATTTAAAGAAAAAGTAGAAGCGCAGATTGCTTCTATAAATAACGATGCAGGATTTCAACTTCTTATTAAATTCAATGATTATAAAGACTTTTATAATTCCATAGAAAACTGTGATAAAATATTAAGACATTTAGAATCCTCTGAGTGTATAATTAAAGTCGACTTTTCTGATATTGATAGTATTGAATTAGCAATAACTGAAATAAAAGGCGCTATACCCACTAGTTATGAGTCGTTATCTATGGAATATGGGTTTGAGAAAGTATTTAAAGAGTGTTTTTCTAATAAAACATATATGGATTCTATTACTGTTGAGAAACTTAAGACCAAGGAACGTTATATCGAAGAACAATACTATTCTTCCTTTGATCAAGCACGCCAAAAACTAGATGTTATGAAACAACAAGCAGAAAAACTAGATTCACTTGTTGTGGAAATGAAAGCATATCACAAAGCATTAAAAAAGGCTATAGAACTTTATCAACAATTAGTTATTAAACAAATTGAAATTCCTTTTTTCTTGTATTGCTCAAGATTATTGCAATCATATCAGGGTGGTCAGGGCGTTTTAATTGATAGTAAAGATAGCAAGATTCGATTTACTGTTCCTGGTGGAGAACATGACATTTTATATACAATGAGTTCAGGTCAATTGTCCGCTGTGTTATTGGCATTTTCTCTTGTTTTGAATAAAATATATTCCGGTAATAAATTTAAAACATTATTTATTGATGATCCTATTCAGTGTATGGATGATATTAATATGATTTCTTTTGTAGAATTATTAAGACGAGAGTTTTCTGAATCTCAGATTATTCTGTCTACACATGAAGATTCTTTTGCAAATTATATCAAGTATAAATTTTCTAAATACAATATAAGAAGTCAATCAGTTACGCTGAAAAATGATAAATAATATTACAATACATAGTGGAAATATTATGGAGGTAACAATGGATATAAAAACAAACAATGCAACTGAATCAATTTTAGCGCTTAAGCGATATGTTGCAAGCAATGAGCTACATACAGAAAGACATAAAGCCACAATTCTTATTCATGCTAACCGAAAAGACTATGGACCTGGATTTTTAGTAGTAAGCGTAACAGTAAACGGAGAAGTTGGTCAAATAATAATTGAAGATTTGCATACGGTATATGGAAGTTGTCCTAATACATTTACTACTAAAAACAGTTCCTTTTCGTTTATTGCCAATACTCTTTGTGTAAAAACAAAACATGCTATTCAAGGCGAAATAAGCATTAACATAACGTGATTAAAAAAGCTCTGTAATCGTTTGATTGCAGAGCTGTAATTGTATGTAATATTTAAGAAATAAACAAAAAATCCGAACCCTTTTCCTATTGGGAAAATTTGGTTCGGATTTTTCTGTTTTGGTGCGGAAGAAGGGACTTGAACCCTCATGAAATTGCTTTCACTAGAACCTGATGGTAACGTCTCCTTGGTGATATTTATTATTTTATGTAATTATTCAGCTAATTTAATTTATTTACAGTAAAATTAGTTACTATTTTCTAAGCATTTATTGAGATTATCTTTCATGGCTTTTAATCTCCATTTATTTATTTGACTTGTTATATGATTGTTTTCAGAAACACATTCATCTACAACTCCCAAAGCACTTTTAATGAATAATATTGAATCTTCATTATTATATTTATTATGATATTTAATTACCCTTTTTGAAAATTCTTCTACATGCAAAATTTTACTTTTTACATAAACAAAACGGATGACCTGCAGGATCAAACATTGTAGTAAAATGTTCTCCGCCATACTGATTTGGTGCTTTAGTAGCTCCCAGTGATATTGCTTTCTCAATGGCAACATTCACATCATCTACCTGAAAATCAAAGTGCATTTGCTTTTGCTGTTTACCTGTTTCCTCCGGCCAAACAGGTGGCGCATAATCAGGCTCTTCAATGAACAAAAACACTATACCGTTGGAACTGCGAACAGCAGGTCTGTCGAACAATTCACACATTTCCCAGCCTAACAATTCTCCGTAAAATCTCTGTAATTTTATTTCATCATCACAATCGACCATTACATTGCCAAGAATAACTTCATCACTCATTTTTAACACCTCAATAATCAGTAATTTTCTTCAAAATTTCATCTTTAACTTTATCACAATATATGATATGTTCAACAGTTTCTTTAACCTCGCTGATACCCAGTTGTTGTTCTTCCTCATTGTCACATTCAAGCATCAATGCTCTTTTGATGTTGTATTCAAGCCAGCCAAGTCTGCCATTGTTGCTGTAATACAAAGCCTCCCAGTCAACATTTGTATCAAGATTTGTATTATCAAAATATGACTTGATGAATGTATTAAACAAATTAAAATTTATATTACATCCTTCATATCCTGACCAGCAAAGTGCGAGTTCAAACAATTCGAGATAAGGATTTGAATATCTTAAACATTCTAAATCAATCAGCTTAAACTCATCACCAATCCAAAGTACATTTTTGCTGTCCATATCATTATGGCAAATTGCTTTGACCGGAGGTAATTTTTTTATAGCTTCGTTGCCTTTCGCCATGCTGTCATTAAACAAATCGGCATAATCTTTTATGTAATCACAAATCGGTGAGTTCATATCTTTGGCAAGCTCAATATATTTTTGCCAATCAACGTGCATTTCATCTTTCTCGAAAGGCTCATTTTTCAAATCAATATTATGAATTTTTGCCAACACTTCACCTATCTTTTCACAATGAACTGACTTGATTTCACCGTCTTTCAATGACTTGCCGTCATACCACTCAAAAATATAATAATATTGACCGTTTAATTCCTGCATTTTTCTGTTCTTAAATTCCAAAGCATAAACTGCAGGAATATTGTTTTGCTTTAATATTCTCTCAATATCATCAGCGATTTTGTAGTTGCCCATTGCAGTAGGTCGTTTCATAATGTTAGGGTTTAAAAGCTTGATTATGTAACTGCCTTGTTCGGTAACAACCTTAAACATTTGGTGCATAAAACCGCCTGCTACCTGAACAGGATTTTCAAGCACTTTGCCTAACTGCAAATCTTCCGCAACTAAATTAAAAAAATTATTTATGTTTATCATTTCTTGTTTTGTCATTTTTTATAACACTCTTTGTTTGCCATAATCTGTTTTATGCCAATTATCCTTTGACACAATTACACCACGCTATTTGCTAAAAGTCTTTACATCTCCAATAAGTTTAATATTGCCGTTATCTACGATAATACCGCCTGACATGAAAGCAGTTGCATAAACTGTTTTACCTCTTTCGGATAACACACGCCGAATGGCTTCGTTTTGCACTTTTGTATTTTCGTAATGAACCTCCAAAAAGAAATCATCTAAATATTCCAAGCCGTCATAGTATTGAAATTCTTTATAATCTTTGTCAGGTGATATATGATATTCAGAAAGCTGAATAACCGCACCTGCACTATAACCCATAACAATTCCGTTATGCTTTCTTAACATATTCACCAAATCAAACTCTTTGATTCTGTCCATCATTCTGTCAGGTCGACCGCCGGTAAAATAAAGAATATCCGCATTTTCTATTTTTTGTTTTGCAGACTCTTTTGTATCCTCAAAATAGTTTACAAATGTAATATTATTTTCCGATATTCCGTAGGCAGTAAAGCCGCTGACTATTCCCCTGTAATAAATACCCTTTTCTTTGCTATACAGTAAATTCCATTCTGTTGAATTTTTAACCTCACTGTCACGAAAAGAAAAAGCAATTACTGCAACTGAATAGTCGGTCAATATGTATTTTTTCAAGTCATCATAAAGATAATCGGAATTTATTTCATATCCTTCAAGTAAAATGTTAACCATTTATTTACCTTCCACAAATCCAAAATCTTTTTAGTTTGTGTCTTTTCATTCTGAATTTTCTGCGTGGCTCATATACGGTAGATTCGTAAACGCCGCCATTATTCAAAATGGCTTTTTCACTTCCTATATTACCATCAATACAGGATATGAGTATTTTTTCAAGACCGATTTCTTTGCAATAAGGCAAAACCGCATTCAACATTGATGTGGCATATCCTTTTCTTCGTTCGCTTGGTTTTACGGAATATCCAATATGTCCGCCATATTTTGAGAGATAGTCATTAAAATAATGCCTTATCTGTATCATTCCGACTAAACGCATATCAGCCTTGCGCACATATAAAAACTGAGTTGCTATAACTGTTCCGTCAGGAAGAGTTTCGGGATTCAAATATTTTTTACATTCTGAAATGTACGTAATAGGGTCCTCGTATCTGCGAAGAGGACCGCAGCCATCCATTGAGCAGTCAGTATCCAAAAAATCCTGTCGGTATTCACGAATTTGTTCTGCGTATACTTCACTAGGCTCAACCAAGAAAAAATCACCTGCATCAATCTTGATCATATTATCGCCTGCCCTTCTGATTCAATCTATATAATGAATGTTGTCTTATCACCATTAAAGTTCATATAATCATCACTCCATATACTCATGTTTAGTCGGAGTGTAATTTTTTGACTTGTATTTTTCGTACTTATCTGTCTTATCTTTGGATACTATATCGTCATTCGCATATTCAACAGGCTCGATACAAATTGCGTCAAGCAATATTTTTTCCAAATGTTCATATTCCGAATGCTCGCCAAGGCTTGCAAGAACAAAAGAATCACGCACATAGCCGGCACTTTCAGCCATAAGATTTTGGTCAAAATAATAACCATAGCGTTCCACAAAGAATGTCATCATCATTACAGTAGTTCTTGTGTTGCCCTCTCTAAACGGATGAACTTGCCAAAGCTTTGGAAACAGCCTTGCAATTTGTTTTGCAAAATCTTCTCGTGTAAGACTTGCCCAATCAATCTTTTTGATTTCGGCAAAAACTTTATCAAGGTCAGCACCAATTTCGGTAACATTTGAATACCAAACACTTCGACCTGCCAGCAACTCTTCACGCTTTTGAATATTTATTTTTCTATACTGTCCTGCCCACTCATAAACATCACCAAATAAAAACTTGTGAATAAAACAAAAGCCGCCGGATGAAAAATCACTAAAGCCATTTTCATACAGCAGCATCATGTTTGCACGAGATAATTCAGCCTCTGCCAAATCAAGCTCTTTTTCATTTGTTATGCCAAGCAGGTTCTTGAGGACTGTACCATTAGGAATCAAGTACAAATCGTTCATAAACTCACCTATGATATTTTCTTATGTTTTGCTATAAGAGCAGCCTTCATATCTGCGCCTGTAATTTCGCCTTTTGCCCATTTTGCAGAAAGCTCCTTTGCAAAGGCTGATACAGGCACGCCTTCAATGCTATTCAACGCATCTGCAACTTTGATTGCAGTCGTTCTTTTTGTTTCAATCGGGGACATTGTATCACTCCTTTACATATTTATTTTATCATATAGTATGGATAATTACAATAAATTTATTTTGATACCTAAATTTAGCAAAAAACAATTTATAGTAAAAACCACAGCATACAAAAATCAGAATGCTGTGGTTTAATTTAATTGCCAGATTCATAACACAAAGCAGTTAGTCCAATAGGCTGCTTTTGCTTTGTTTTGAAACAGCATAAAATTTTACAGTTGATAATTATTTATGAACTACAATATATGTTGTTAAACATTTTTATGCAACAAATATTGAAAGTGTTAAATTTTTAATCATTTTAGAAACTGGTACTCAAACAATACAGGAACAATCTCGCTGTTGTAATATTCTTTTACTTTTTGCTTTAATGTTTTTAATGCACCATTTAGTTCGGGATAGTCAGGTTTGCTTTCACCGGTTTCTTCATCTTGAGAAAATGTATTTAGTTCAGCAAAAATCTGATAAACGCCATAGGTCAATTTCTCGTTGTAGTTATCAGTTTTTTGAGCCCACTTAAATATTGTTTTCCATATATCAAAAATTTCTTTTTCTTTTACATTTTTCTTAAGATTTTTTAAATCTTTGCTTGCTAATGTCTCTCCGTTAGTTGTATCAAGGCATAATTCATTTCTATAAAAGCGATTGTCTGTACCCTGAAAACTTCTCATATGATTTTGCATTTCAAAGCAAGTAAAGACAAGACACTTTAACAGAAATTGATTTAATTTTCCACTTTTAACATCAGCAAAAAATCTGTCCGCACCATCCGCAGATTTCATAATTCTTGCTCTTTCTGTCCATTCTCTATTGTAAGTGATATATCTGCTTGCACAAAACATAGGAAGTTTTTCAAGATAGTTATCTTCACGAACATAAAAGCCGTTACCGTCATATCTTCCGCCAATCAAAAAACCAGAGTTCAAATCTGGATTATCAAATCCCGAAGTGTTTGCAATCAAATATCCTACAACATTTTTATTATATAGCGGTTTGTTTCTGATTTTTCCATCAAATTTTTCTAATCCATTTAATCCAATCAGCACCCCTTGTCTCACATCATCATCAAATATTCTTTTGTCATAATATATTTGACTGTATAGATTATAAATTCTATCAATCGACAGCTTCCCCTCATTCACCAACAAATTGTTGTTTTTAATGTCGAATGCATCAATTTTAATATGCGATAAATCTGCATCTTCGTTGCTCCATAATGCGCACATTATACAGGCGTCAATATTTGTATGAAAATGTTTGCGATTAAAAGCAAAGCCTTTAATAAAATTTTTATTGATTAAGTGCTGTGCTTTCCAATATTTAACTGGAGAATATACAATATAGCTGTCAGTTGGTTGCCTCAAATAATATTTGAAAGCAGACCATATAAACGCATTGCCCAAATCATTTAATGCACTTCCTTTTATGCTTTTTTTCATTTCTTTTGCCACAAAAGAATTTTTCCAAAAAGAAGCATTTTTGCTTGCCTTAACCTTTTGATGCTCTGCAGATGTTGTTTCAGCATATGGAGGGTTTTCAAATAAGATAACAGTGCAATCAGGATTGTCAATATATTGCTTTATCACAGGGTTGTTTATGTATTCTTCGGATAAAGCATCCGCACCACGAACAAGTCCCATATTAAAAGTGTCTTCTTTTTCGGTAGGTGGTATAATATATCGAACTTTACTACCTAACAATTCTAACAAAACTTTGTATTCATAGTATTCAATTGTTGAGACTATGCAATGTGAAAGTTCTTCATTTGTCAATCTCTTTTCGAGATTTCCTGTTCCTGCACAACGATCTAAAATAATATAATCATTGCCCAGCGGAACTCTATTAATTGCTTCTCGTACCAATTCAATAGACTTGTCAACATAGGGTTCAGGAGTATAGAAAGCTCCCAAATTTTTCTTTTGGAGAGTGTCATTAAGTTTATCCATAAGGTATTGAAAACGCACATTATCTTTTCCTGCATACGGATAAATGTAATCTTTGAATTTGTTCGGTTCTCTAATTTCACCGATAATATTGACCTTGCCCGTATTATCGCCAATAAAATCAGATTTTCTTGCTTGTGAATTTTCACGATAATATTTTTCTGCCCAGCCAACAATGCAGTTCTCATCGATATTGATTTTTGTATAATTGTTCTCCTTCAATAACTGAGTTAAATAAAATTCGTCCTCTTCTTTTTCAACATATTTCAGTTTTGATATATAATCACTAGCAAAAAAGCCGGCATTGTTTTTTGAAGCGGCGCCTACATATACTTTTTCAATTTGGTTCAGATATTCCTCCGAATGATATAAGTAAATGGTTGCTGTATTTAATGAAATTAAAAGTATATTTGCCGGAATCGGTTCACCCTTTATTCTCATTGCAGAAAGATATTTAATTGTTTGAAATAAACATGCATTAAGATCTGTAATATTCAACTTAAATTCAAGTAAATTGCCATTTAAAATGCCATCCGTATTATTACGAAATATATCCTCATAATTTAATTCTGGATTTACAATTTTTAGATATTGTTCATAGAATTCTATTTGTCCTTCAAGTTCAACATTATATTTCTTTAACATTGTTCAAACCTCCACCATCACAACATAATCGATATTATGTTGTATTTGAAATTGCTATTAGGCAAAATAAAAAACA
>OLNP01000665.1_pt1 | contig 34212 bp, 30 predicted proteins | sample 1671951 | NCBI WGS metagenome assembly OLNP01 (sample SAMEA3136629, study PRJEB25190) | human gut metagenome | biome: human gut; feature: human-associated habitat; material: faeces | place: Austria | collected 2013
GCTACAAAGCGCAGCGCAAGGGAATGCCCGAGGAGCTTGCCCAGCAGCTGCCGCTGGTCAAACAGCTGCTCGAAAGCATGGGCTACCCCATCATCACCCGCGAGGGCTATGAAGCGGACGACATCCTCGGCACCCTGTCTGCTCTGTGCGAACAAAGCGGCGACCAATGCTTTATTGCCACCGGCGACCGCGACAGCCTACAGCTCATCGGCAAAAACACCGTCGTTTTACTGGCAAGCTCCCGCATGGGTAAAAACGAAACGCTGCTGTGCGACGAGGATTATTTTTTCCAAAAATACGGCACTATCCCACAGCGGCTGGTGGACATCAAGGCTTTGATGGGCGACAGCTCGGACAACATTCCCGGCGTTGCAGGCATCGGGGAAAAAACAGCCCTCAAGCTGGTGGGTCAGTACGGAGACATCGACCACATCTACGCCGATTTGGATGCGCTGGAGGTCAGCAAATCCATTCGTGCCAAGCTCGAGCAGGGCAAGGAATCGGCATATTTAAGCCGCACCCTTGCCACCATCGACCGCAGCGTTCCGCTGGGTCTTTCGCTGGCTGACTGTCTGCCCAAGCCGCGCGACGAGCAGGCGCTGTTCCAGCTGCTCTCCCAGCTGGAGATGAACAGCATGATCAAAAAGCTGGGTCTGCACGGAGAATACCACCCAACCCAAGCTTTAGACACCGCTTCGCCCGACCTGCCTGCCCTGTGCTTTTGTGCCGACCCGCTCTCCACTTTGCTGGACACCCTGCCAGAGGAAACTCCCATCAGCCTGCTGCCCTGCTTTGACAGCTGCCATCGGATGAGTGCTCTGGCTCTGGCTTTTGAGGACCGGATTGCCCTGTACCGTATGCCGTCCGAGGAAGAAACCACAAAGGCGCAGCTGCTCGAGCTGCTCAACCGCCCAAACCCGAAGCTGACCCACGACTGCAAATCGCTCTACCACTGGACACTGCCGCAGGGCAGCAGCATCGCCCGCCTGCAAGACGACGTGATGCTCTCGGCTTATCTGCTCTCTGCCAACAGCTCCGACTACACCCTCGAGCGGCTGTGCGAGGAATACCATCTGCACTGCGACATCACCGGTCTGCCCGAAGGAATGGACGAGACAGAAATCGCTTTGCTGCACCGCTGTGCCTGCATCGAACCGCTGCATCGGGTGCTGCGTGAACAAATTGAACAAAACAACCAGCTCAAGCTCCTCGAAGAGATCGAGCTGCCGCTGTCCGAGGTGCTGGCAGCGATGGAACTGTGCGGCTTTGCAGTGGACACCGATGCCCTGACCGACTACGGCAAAATGCTCGACGAACAGATTAAACAGCTCGAGCAGCGCATCCATCAGCTTGCCGGAGAAGAATTTAACCTCAATTCACCCAAGCAGCTTGGAGAAATCCTCTTTGAAAAGCTGGGTCTGCCCACCCGCAAAAAGACCAAGACCGGCTACTCCACCAGCGCCGAGGTGCTGGAAAGCCTGCGCGGCAAGCACGAAATCATCGACGAGATTCTGGAGTACCGCAAGCTTGCCAAGCTCAAATCCACCTATGTGGACGGTCTGCTCAAGGTAGTTGCCGAGGACGGACGCATTCACACCCATTTCAACCAGACCGATACCCGCACCGGCAGGCTCAGCTCCACCGAGCCAAACCTGCAAAACATCCCGGTCCGCACCGAGCTGGGCAGCCGCCTGCGCGCCTTCTTTAAGGCACAGCCGGACTGCGAGCTGGTCGACGCCGACTACTCCCAGATCGAGCTGCGGGTACTGGCGCACATCTCGCAGGACGAGAACATGATTGCCGCCTTCAACTCCGACGAGGACATCCACACCAACACCGCCGCACAGGTGTTCGATATGCCGCCGCTGTTTGTCACCCCGGAGATGCGCCGCAAGGCAAAGGCGGTCAATTTTGGCATCGTCTACGGCATCGGCGCCTTCTCCCTTTCACAGGACATCGGTGTCAGCGTCGCAGAAGCCGACCGCTACATCAAAAACTACCTGGACACCTTCAGCGGTGTGCGCCGCTATATGGAAGAAACGGTGGAATTTGCCCAGCAGCACGGCTATATCGAAACGATGTTCGGACGCCGCCGCGCATTGCCGGAAATCCACTCGACCAACAAAAATATCGTCAACTTCGGCAAGCGGGTCGCTATGAATACCCCGATTCAAGGCACCGCTGCCGACATCATCAAGATTGCCATGATCAAGGTCTACCGGCGGCTGAAGGCTGAGCAGCTTTCTGCCCGGCTGATTTTGCAGGTACACGACGAGCTGATTGTCGAAGCGCCTCTGCACGAGCTTGAGCAGGTCAAACACCTGCTGGTGGAAGAGATGCAAAACGCCGTACAGCTTTCGGTGCTGCTCAAAGCCGACGTCGGCTGCGGCAAAAGCTGGCTGGATGCAAAATAAAACAAAGAACCCAAAAGGAGGGAGGCAAAGCGCAATGCGCTGCCTTCCTCCTTTTGGGTTGAGAGTATCAGAATCATGCCATTTTAAAAGGGCGGATGAATCTCCTTTTGCAATGGAACCGGATGTCAAAATAATTTGGATGGGTTTGCTGTTGGCGCAGGCATTTTATACCAGCTGACCGCGCAGCCACAACAGAATTTTCTTTTCTCTGCGGGAAACCTGCACCTGGGTCATCTCCAGCCGCTGCGCTGTCTGCACCTGGGTCATATTCTGAAAATATCGAAACTGAATCAGCTTTTGGTCCCGCTCCTCCAGGCGCTCGAGCATCTGCCGCAGCGAAAGGATGTCCGACAACAGCTCCTCCGGTGAAGAAACCGGCAAATCCACCTCCGAGCTGTCCTCGCTGCTGGTCAGCGAAACCGGCGGACTGTTGGCTCCCAGTGCCTCCACCACCGCCTCCTGGGTCACCTGCAGCTGCTGCGCCAGCTCTGTGATGGTCGCTTCCCGCCCGTGCTCCCGGGCAAACTGTTCTCGGCAGCGGTTGAGCTTCATCCCCAGCTCCTTTAAGCTGCGGCTGACCTTGACGGTCCCGCCGTCCCGGAACAGCCGGCGCATCTCCCCTAAGATTACCGGCACCGCATAGGTGGAAAAGCGCACCCCTCGCCCGGTGTCAAAGGCATCGGTCGCCTTCACCAGACCCATGCACCCTGCCTGGAACAAATCGTCGTACTCGATGCCCTTTCCCTGAAACCGATGGGCGCAGGCGTGTACCAGCCCGATGTTTTCCTCGATGGTTTTCTGGCGCTCGAGCTGTTTTTCCCTGTCGGCTTGCAGCTGCTCAACGATGGGCATCACCTTCTCCTGCCTTGGATACAATCCGTTTTTCCAGCGTCACCGTCGTCCCCTTGCCCGGGTGGGAAACGACCTTCACCCGGTCCATCAGACTTTCCATCACAGCAAAGCCCAGACCGGCGCGCTCCTCCTCGGGCGCTGTGGTAAACAGCGGCTCCATCGCCTTATGTACATCCTCGATCCCGCAGCCTTTGTCCCGGATACGGATGACCACCCAGGGAGCGGTGTCCTTTGGCTTGATTCCAATGGTTGCCGTCAGATACACCTTGTCGATCCTGCTGCGGTAGCCGTGGACGATGCAGTTGGTCACTGCCTCCGAAACCGCTGTTTTTACATCACTCAGCTCCTCCACCGTCGGGTCCAGCCCACACAGAAATGCTGCCACCGCTGTCCTCGCAAATGCCTCGTTGCAGGATCGCGAATCGAAGCACAAACGCATCGTATTCATTGCCTTCATCACAAAACCTCCATTGGTACGGCTTGTTTTCCACATACCGCTGTTTGCTCTGTGAAAAACTACTGGAATTTTGCCAGCTTGTCCAATCCTGCCAGCTTCATCACCTTGCGCAGCGGTGCAGGCAGGTTTTGAAGGACCAGCTCGCCCCCGTTTTCCTGCATCAGTCGAAACCGCCCCATCACCAGCCCGATACCGGAAGAATCCATAAAGGTGACCAGAGAAAAGTCAAGGACCAGGGTCTTTGCACCGGATTGGATGACGCTTTCATCAATCTTTTCCCGCATCTGCGCTGCGCTGTGATGGTCGATTTCCCCCGACAGGCACGCCTGCACCGTTTCCTCCCTGATTTGGATTTGCACAGCCATTGCCTCACTCCTCCTCCTTTGTCCCGGCTTGTCCGCTTGTTGGGTACAGCTCTATCATACCTTCTCTCCACCAAAAAGTTTGTCACTCTCTGTCGCTGCTTTCATAAATTTGTTCGACAGATTTTGCATCAAATCCGCCCGCATCGGACACCTCTCTTATAGAAGGAAAAAGCTGCCCACATGATTACAAAAATAGAAGGATTGTTTACAGTTTCCCTTTTTCTCTGGCGGCTTTGGCTATCCTGTGCTACAATAAAAGCAAAGCAAGACCCAAACCCGATCCTTACGGAGGTACACCTATGAAATACACCACCATTCTTTGTCTGCTGGCTCTGCTGCTGGCTCTGGCGTTTGCCGGATGCAGCCGCGACCCACAGCCAGACCCACCCGCAGCCCAGCTGCAAACTCCTGCCGAGGACACCCTTCCTTCTTCCGACCCACAGCCGGAGGAATCGAAGGAGGAGGAAAAACAAGACCAACCGCAAACGCAAAACAGCAGCCCGTCAAAAGAAAACGAATCTGCCAATGCTGCTAAACCCGAAGCAGAAAAGCCCACCGACCCTTCTGCCCAAAGCCAGCCGCAGGCAACCGAGCAGACCACAGCACCAACGGCGCTGCTCCCCAACTTTTCCAAGGAACTGCAGACCCGTCCTGCTTCCGAATTAAAGGACAACCCACAAAAGCTGGACACCCGCCTGTATGCGGTGTTTAAAAATGTCCTCGAACAAAATTTCTCCCGAAAGAGCGGCAAATTGGAGGTCTACCGTTTAAACTACGATGGGACCGAAGGCGCCTATGAGCTGGAGTTTGACCTGACCAACGCCTACGACGAAAAGGGCAACCTCAACAAAAAGGCTGCCATCGAAGCGCAGATGAAGCTTGCCGAAACGTTGCAGGCGGGCATCAATTACGGTCAGGGCGACCGCGAAATCTACAACAGCTACGACGAATATATTCAGACCCTCCATTGGCTGCAAACTCCTCTGCTGACAGATGGATTTGTACTGAAAAACCTCTCCTCCCTCTCGCTGACCCAGGAAGGCGGCAGCAGCCAAATCGAAGCGGTGTTCACCCCCGCTGCCCTCAAGCAGCTGTTTGAGCAGGAGATTGACGGCACTGTCACCGCTGTTCTGGTCCTTGCTGATGACGGCTCGGTCGAGCTGCTGCGCTGGGAACAGGTCGAGGTCATCGACGACTATCCGACCACCATCGCCTGCGGAGAATACAGCTTTTTGGAATAAGCTCTGCTTTCCATTTTTCAGTTAACCTCTAACAACACAAAAAGAGAGGCAGCGCCTGTGTAAAAACAGGCGCTGCCTCTCTTTTTCTATTCTTGATTTTTCTGTTATCGCACCGTCGCGCCGTACCCTTTGGCAAGGCGTTCCAGTATCCTTTCATCCAGGTCGCTGCGGGAATCCACAAACGCACAGCCGTTGTACATCAGCAGTGCCATCTCCAGCGCTTCCTCGCTGTCCGACAAAAAGGACACCGGCATATGCAGCATATGAGCGTTGAGTGCAAAGTTGTATGCGTCGTCCACCGTTTCGATGCAGATGGTTGCCACATCCGCTCCGCTGTGCTCCAGCTCCAGCAGCTCGTCGGACATATCCACCCGACAATACACCGGCTCGGTCTGGTCGAAGTATTCATCCAGGAAGTACGGCTCGGTCGCTCCCGCCATCAGGATGGTGTCGCTGTCCTCCTTGCGGATATGTACACCGGCAAAGTCAAAATCCGACATCATCTGCCCAATGGCGCGGATGTGCTGCGGCGTGGTGTAACAGCAGCCTCCCACCAGGGTGGCTCCCCGCTGCAAAAGTCCCTTCATCTGCTGCGCCATCTGCTCGGGCGAAAGCAGGTGGTCAAAATCCTCCCCTGCCCTTGGGCGCACGATGATGGGTACCTTGGCATAGGGTGCAATCTCCTCGATGTGATGGTACAGCTTTTCCGGTCGGTCGCAGCAGGAAAGTCCAAATGCCGCCGCACCCAGCTTCTGGCAGACAATCAGGGCGGAAACCAAATCGCTGCCCATGCAGGTCTCGCCGTCCTCTTCCACATTCAGGGTGACCATCACCGGCAGACCGGTCTGCCGGCATCCCAAAATTGCCGCCCTGCTCTGCGACAGGGTGGTCATCGTGTCTGCAATCAGCAGGTCCACCCCGCCGCGCTGCAAGGCAAACGCCTGATGCGCATAGATGTTCACCAGTTCAAAGAACGGCGTTTCACCAAACGGCTCTGCCAGCAGCTCCAGCGGTGCAATCACCCCGGCTGCCAGCGTTTTCTGCTCTGCCCGGCGGCAGCTTTCCACCGTCAGCCTTGCCAGCTGCTCGTTGTACGGCTCCATCTGCTGCTGTGCGTCCCACTTTTGCAGGGTCACACTGTCCGCCTGTGCCGTCGGGGTGCACAGCATCCGGCTGCCCGCCTGCAAAAACTCCCTTTGCAGCTTCTGCACCCGCTCGGGGTGTTCGAGCATCCACTGCGCCGGACAGCTGTACATCGGCATTCCTTCCAGCCACAAGTTTGTTCTTGCCGCGCCGTCCATCAGCAGCGGCTGTGATAACGGGATTTCCATTTCATACTCCTTTTTATCCGACCGGATGGTCGCCCATCGCCCGCATCGCTTTTTATTCTTACATACTCTGCGGAGCGTTGATCTTCAGCAGCTTGAGCAGGTTTGCCAGCACCACGCGGGTTGCCAGACACAGCGAAATTCTTGCCTGCATCAGCGCCTCGTCCTCGCCCTGTACACGGCAAGCGTTGTAGAACTTATGGAACAGGGTCGCTACATCCATCAGGTAGTGGGTCATGCGTGCCGGGTCATAGTTCTTGGCAGCATTGATGATTTCCTGCGGGCACTGTGCCAGCTTGCGGATCAGCTCCTTTTCCTCCGAGCTGTTCAGCAGCATCAGCTGCTGGCTGTCACAGTCCTTCGGCTGGATGTTCTGCGCCTGCAAATTCTTTAAGATGGAGCAGATTCTTGCATGAGCATACTGCACATAGTATACCGGGTTCTGGGAGGATTCTTCCACCGCCAAATCCAAATCAAAGTCGAGGGTGGAGTTTGGCTCGCGCATATTAAAGAAGAATCTGGCTGCATCGATTGGAACCAGGTCGGTCAAATCGGACAGGGTGATCGACTTGCCGGTACGTTTGCTCATGCGGTACGGCTCGCCGTCCTTCATCAGGCGCACCAGCTGCATCAGCACGATGTCCAGCTTGCTGCCGTCCAGACCGATGGCATCCATCGCGCCCTTCAGACGTGCTACATGACCGTGGTGGTCAGCACCCCATACGTTGATGACCCTGTCAAAGTGACGGTCCACAAATTTATTTCTGTGGTAGGCGATGTCTGCGGTAAAGTAGGTTGGGTTGCCGTTGGCACGCACCAGTACCTCGTCCTTTTCTCCGCCAAACTGGGTCGCCTTGTACCAGATTGCGCCGTCCTTTTCATAGGTCATGCCGCGCTGGGTCAGCTCGTCCACCACTGCCTTGACCGCGCCCGACTGATGCAGGGTGCTTTCCGGGAACCATACATCATAGGTAATGCGGTATTTTTCCAGGTCGGTACGCAGCTTCTCGATATTTTTTGGCAGGGCAAAGTCCACCAGTGCCTGTCTGCGCTCCTGCTCCGAGCAGTTGAGCAGGCTGTCCCCGTGGATGTCGGCATACTGCTGCGCTCTTTCCTTGATGTCCTCGCCGTGGTAGCCGTCCTCCGGGAACGGAACTGCCTCTTCGCCTTTAAAAATCTGCAAATATCTTGCTTCCAGCGACAGACCGAACTTTTCAATCTGGTTGCCGGCATCGTTGATGTAAAACTCTCTGGTCACATCGTAGCCGCAGGCATCCATTGCCGCTGCCAGGCAGTCGCCGATCGCGCCGCCGCGTGCGTTGCCCATGTGCATCGGACCGGTGGGGTTTGCGGAAACAAATTCCACCATCACCTTTTCGCCCTTGCCGTAGTCGCTTCTGCCGTAGTCATCTCCGGCTTCCAGCACACCCGCTACGATGTCTGCAAACCAGACCGGGCTGACAAAAAAGTTGATGAAGCCCGGACCTGCAATCTCTGCGCGGTCGATGTAACGCGCTTTGGAAAAGTCCATGCACTCCACCAGCGCTCCTGCAATTTTGACCGGTGCGCTGCGGAAGGTCTTTGCAGAAACCATCGCTGCATTGGTCGCAAAATCGCCGTGGGAGCTGTCCGCCGGAATCTCCACAGTAAAGGCAGGCAGCGGCTGACCGCCCTGCAATTTGCCCTGCGCTTCTGCCGCAGCAAAGGCGTCCCGAATCAGAGCTTCTACCTCTGTTTTTGCATCCAGCACAAAGTTTTTATTCATTCTTGTTCTTTCCTTTCCTGATTTTTGTCTATTGAAAATGGTCATATACCGTTTTGACGAATCTGCATCAGTTTGCCAAAATTTCCTTGACGGTGATGCTCACAGTGTTCTCGCTGGCTACTGTTGCCTCGATGTCCAGTGTGTAGCCAAACCGCAGCAGCCCGCCGCGGTCGCTCAGGGTGCTTTCAAAGCTGTCGCCCATCACCCCGATGGTCATGGCGCCATACCCGGTGTCGTACTGGCACTGATGGCGCACCCCTTGCTCGACAATCAGCTGCGAGCGCGACGGTCCAAAGCGGGTCATGGTCACCTTGTCGTTTGGACCCACCTTCAGCGTGGTCCTGCACCCCTCATAGCCGGTGGCTTCGGTCTCCTCATAGCTGATGTAGTACAGCTTGTTCTTGCGGTAAAACCTGCCGGTGGTCATCATCTCGATGACGTCGCTCTCTCCTCCCACTCTCTGGGTGCCCTTGATGGTGATGAGGACGTCCTTTTTCATATCCTTTGCAATTTCCATCTTACTATCCTTCTCCCTTTCCTGCCCTGCCTAGCCCAGCTCGATGCGGTTGACAGCTCCTTTGACCTGTTCTCCCAAAAAGATGGAGGCGGTCCTGTTGAAGGATTCCGTTTCATCGGTGACATTGTATTCGGTGATGCCCTGCCGCTGCCGCTGTGCCAGCTGACCGTTTTTCATCAGCAGGTCGCGCACCGAGCCTGCCGCACAGCGCCCGGGGTCGATCAAGGTGACCTGATAGTCCAGCAACTCGTTAAAAATATCGTACAGCAGCGGGTAGTGGGTGCATCCTAGAATCAGCGTGTCGATCTGCTCCTTCATCAAAGGCTCCAGATACATCTGCACCGTCAGGCGGGTGATGGGATTCTCCTGCTGCACCAGCCCGTTTTCCACCAGATGCACCAGCAGCGGACAGGGGTTGCCGTACACCTGCACATCTGCGCGGATGTTGTGGATTGCTTTGCCGAAGGCATTGCTGCGCAGCGTCGCGTTGGTCCCCACCACGCCGATGCGTCCGCGGCTGGTCATAGCGCACGCCTGCTGTGCCGCCGGCAGCACGATGTCCAGATACGGCACCGGCAGATTGGCGGAGATTTCCCTTGGCAGCGTGCTGCTGACCGTACCACAGGCAGCCACCACCATCTTGATGTCCTTTTGCAGCAGAAAGGCAATGTCCTGTCTGGCATACTTGATAATCGTTTCTCTGCTGCGGGAACCGTAGGGTACCCGTCCGGTATCCCCCAGATAGATGATGTCCTCCTTCGGCAGGATGCGGTGCAGCTCCTTGACGGTGGTCAAGCCCCCCAGTCCCGAATCAAACACCCCGATTGCCCTGTTATCCATAAACGTCTGGTCCCTTCCTTTGGTTTGGTTATTGTGCGTTGCGCTCCAGTCCCAGCTGAATCAGGCGGTCCAGCAGCTGCGGATAGGAAAGCCCGCAGTGTGCCCACAGCTTCGGGTACATGCTGATGGAGGTAAAGCCCGGGATGGTGTTGATTTCGTTGAGGATGACCGCATGGTCGCCCTTGCGCACAAAAAAGTCGATGCGTGCAAAGCCCTGGCAGCCGATGGCAGCAAACGCCTTTTCTGCGGTGCGGCGCAGCTGCTGCGAAATCTCCTCATCCACCCTGCCCGGGATGTGCAGTGCAGTGGTGCCGTCAATATATTTGGCTTCGTAGGTGTAAAATTCCACCACCGGTACCAGCTCGCCGACCACACCTGCCGCCTGTGGATTGCTGTTGCCCAAAACAGCGGTTTCCACCTCCTGCATCTCGATGCATTCCTCTACCACCGCTTTGTAGTCCTCCTGCAAAGCGTGCAGGCATGCACTTTTCAGCTCTGCGCGGTCGTGCGCCTTGCCTACGCCCACCGAGGAGCCTGCGTTTGCCGGTTTTACAAACATTGGGTAGCCCAGCTTCTGCTCCGCCTGCTTAGCAAAGGCGTCAAAATCCTGCATCTTTTCGTTGTCCACCCGCAGCCATTTTGCCATCTGGATGCCATGCGCCTCCAGGATGGTGTGGGTCATCTCCTTATCCATGCAGTTGGCGCTGGAGATGGCGTCACAGCCTACAAACGGGATGTCTGCCAGCTGGAACAGACCCTGGATGGTGCCGTCCTCGCCGTGCTTGCCGTGCAGCACCGGGAAGCAGATGTCCACCGGTGCCAGCTCCCAGCCGTCGCTGCCCAGCAGCAGAAAGCCCTTGTGGGAGCGGTCCGGCGACAGGACAGCGGTGCGCAGACTTTTGTCCTGTTCCCATGCTCCGCTTGTAATTTCATCATTTTTGCCGGTGTACTCCACCCAGCGTCCGTCCTTTGTGATGCCGATTCGCAGCACCTCGTACTCCTGCGGCAGGTTTGCCAGCACCGATTCCACCGACATCAGCGAAACCTCATGCTCACTTGATACGCCGCCAAACAGCACAGCGACCCTGATGCGTTTGCCTGTCATCCAATACACTCCCTTTTTATCAGCAGATCATTCCATCTTTATTTCATACTATATACAACCGACGGCTGCATTATGTTTTTCTCTGCCGTGCAGGGAAAAAACAGCCGATTTACAGTGTCTATTCATTGTATCACATCAAAGCGCTTTGTTTCAATGGGTTCATTGTATCATTTTGTATATTTTAATCTCTGCCGGATTGTCAGATTTGACCGATTCTTTCCTTCCTATAAAATATAGCCTCTTTTATCCTGTGAAAAGCGAACCATCTTCTTCCTGTTTGCATCCTCTGCACCGACAACTGCACGGCTGTGGGACCGCTGTCGGGCAAAAAAGAACAAGCGCAGCCGTTAGCAGAGCGGCGATTGTAAGCAGAATACCTAAACTTCAAAAAAATCGCTTAAAAACGGCAAAAAGGCGTTGACGAAAAGGACCCGGATGTGATAAACTAACGTTACCTCTAAAAGGGTTATTTTTTTATGTCCAAAAATGAACCATCCACCCGCCAACAGACAGCAGCCACGGCTGTGTCAGGTTGGAGATTCAAGCGTTTCCTTTACGAGGGAGGCAAAAAAATCCGTTTTATCAGGAGGTGCCGATATGAGGACTAAAATTACCTTAGCTTGCACAGAGTGCAAACAGCGTAATTACAACACAAAGAAAAACAAAAAGAACGATCCTGACAGACTTGAGATGAACAAATACTGCAAGTTCTGCCGCAAACACACACTTCACAAAGAAACCAAGTAGGCGAAAGGCGGGCTGTTAAAGTGGCTGATGAAAAAAAAACAGGCTTTTTTAAGCGTATCGCCTCTGGAATCAAGCGCTTTTTCAAGGACACCAAAAGTGAACTGAAAAAGGTGGTATGGCCAAGCAAGAAGACCGTGCTCAACAACACCGGCATCGTCATCGTTGTGCTTGTGCTTTCCAGCGTCAGCATTGGAATCATCGACTTTGTTTTCAATGCTCTTGTCGGTTTGTTCCACTAATCAAAAGCTTACCGAAACGATCTACACCATCGGAGGGATAACTGTATGTCTGAAACTCCAAAATGGTATGTGGTGCACACCTACTCAGGTTATGAGAACAAGGTTGCAACAGATATCGAAAACGCAGTAGAAAACCGCAAGCTGCATGATTTGATTGCAGGCGTTATGGTTCCTACTGAAAAGGTTGTCGAGATCAAGGACAACAAAAAACGTGAAGTGGAGCGCAAAATTTTCCCAGGCTATGTGCTTGTCAACATGATTATGACAGACGATTCCTGGTATGTCGTCCGCAACATCCGTGGAGTAACCGGCTTTGTCGGACCAGGCTCCAAACCGGTCCCGCTGTCCGATGAAGAGGTAGCTGCCCTTGGTGTGGAGAAAAAACAGGTCGAAGTCAACTTCGAGGTTGGCGACTCTGTCAAAATCATCGACGGTTATCTTGACGGGTTCATCGGTGTGGTTGAAGAACTTGACACCGATCGCAACATGGTCAAGGTCGTCGTTTCCATGTTTGGAAGAGAGACACCCGTAGAGCTTGAACTGGATCAGGTACAGACCATAGAATAATATCGTCTTTATGAGGTGACTTAAAACCATAACCCGTTTTAGGTCTTGCCCGAAAAGGGCTTTTCTTGCTGCCTTTGCATGGGGCAATGGGCAGCCCAGTGGGAGGAACAAATCATCTGTTCCGGTTGACCACATGTTATGGAGGTGCAATTTACTAATGGCTCAGAAAGTTACCGGCTACATTAAGCTGCAGATCCCTGCCGGAAAGGCTACTCCGGCGCCACCGGTTGGTCCTGCTCTTGGTCAGCATGGTGTCAACATCATGGCATTCACCAAGGAATTCAACGAAAGAACCAAAAATGACGTTGGCATGATCATCCCTGTCATCATCACTGTATATGCTGACAGATCCTTCACCTTTGTCACCAAGACCCCTCCGGCTGCTGTACTCATCAAAAAAGAGTGCAAAATCGAATCCGGTTCTGGTGTACCAAACAAAACCAAAGTTGCAAAAATCACAAAAGCACAGTTGCAGAAAATCGCTGAGATCAAAATGCCAGACCTCAATGCTGCAAACCTCGAATCTGCTATGAGCATGATCGCTGGTTCTGCTCGCGCAATGGGCGTCGAGGTAGTTGACTAGTACTCCCCGGGTGGGAGGAGATTTCCGCATTTACCACTCAGATTTAAGGGAGGAGTAATTAAAGATGAAACACGGAAAGAAATATCAGGACAACACCAAACTGGTTGATACCGCTGTTCTGTACGATACCACCGAAGCTATTGAAAACTGCCTGAAAACCGCAAAGGCTAAATTTGACGAAACCGTAGAGATCCATGTAAGACTGGGCGTTGACTCCCGTCACGCTGAGCAGCAGGTTCGTGGCGCGGTCGTTCTGCCAAACGGCACCGGCAAAACCGTTCGCGTTATGGTATTCTGCAAAGGCGACAAGGTTGACGCAGCTCTGGCAGCTGGCGCAGACTACGCTGGCTCTGACGAGTACATGCAGAAAATCCAGGGCGGCTGGATGGATTTCGACGTTGTCATCGCTAGCCCTGACATGATGGGCGTTGTTGGCCGTCTGGGTAAAGTTCTCGGTCCAAGAGGCTTGATGCCTTCTCCAAAAGCTGGCACTGTAACTCCTGACGTTGTAAAAGCTGTTCAGGAAGCAAAGGCTGGTAAGATCGAGTACCGTCTGGACAAAACCAACATCATCCACTGCCCAATCGGCAAAGCTTCCTTTGGTGTTGAGAAACTTCAGGAAAACTTTGACACCCTGATGGGCGCTATCGTAAAAGCAAAACCGGCAGCAGCAAAGGGTCAGTATGTAAGATCCTGCGTTCTGGCTACCACCATGGGTCCTGGCGTTAAGGTTAACCCTTCCAAATTCTGCTAATCAGCTTTTGTCTGTCGATAGAATTTTTAAGCACCTGCATCCCTGTGATGCGGGTGCTTTTTTCATCCTCTAAAAATACAACAGAACACAAAAAGCGCCGGTCACAAGACCGACGCTTTTTGCTTTATACGGGAAAAAGACAATCTTAAGAAAATATCATCATAAAGGTAACAACCCTTCTGCTCCAAAAAAGCTGCTTTCCATAGTGTAGGACGATTGCGGTCGCCTCGTAGATACTCCCACTCCAATCAGTCGGATTATATGGACAGCGCATCACAGAAAAAGTACAATGCAGAAGTATGAAAAGTTATTACTTTATATAGTATAAGGATTTCTGAAGATAAAATCAATAGTTTTATTCGGTTCTTATGCCATCTACCCCGCTTTTCGTATATTTAAACCATTTAAATTGCTTAAACATACCTTTTTTTATGGAATTTTATGATTTAACTTGTTAAATCATCTTCCCTGTTTTGCTCCTTATTTTTCTTCGTTTGCTTTACGCAGCTGCTCATACTTTTCCTTGGTTGCCATCCCACCGCGGATGTGTCGCTCCTGCTTGTTGCGCTCAAGCACCTGCCTGACCTGCTGATGCAGCGATGGGCTAATCTTCTCCAAACGCTGGCTAATATCCTTATGTACTGTGCTTTTGGATATGGCAAACCGCCCTGCCGCCTGGCGCACGGTGGCGTCCTGTTCGATGATGTATTGTGCCAACTGAATGGCACGCTCCTCCGGCAAGCCTTTCACACGCTTCCCTCCCCTGTCCATTTTGTTCTCTGCTACCATTCTATGCAGGACAGGGGAAAATCTGTCCTCCTTTTGTCCAACTTCTCTTGAGGGTGTACACCTTTCTGACGTCAAAAAAGACCTTCTCAGATGAGAAGGTCTTTTTTGACAGTGGACAATGCCACTATTCTTTTGTTGCTGCAAATTCTGCAATCTGTTTTGCTACGCCTTTTTCTTCGCTGGTGTAGCCTTCGGTGTTGGTTTCCCAGTTCTTCATCTTTTCATTCTGGATACCGTACTGAGCCTGCACCTTGCTGTCGTTGTCAATCTTGGTCAAGCACCAGCCGATACCATAGTTACATGGGATGGTCAGTGCGTGCTGGAGGAAGTAAGCCTCTGCTTTTGCAAATGCTTTGTAACGCTCATCCATGTTGTCGGTGATGGCATCCGCTTCATCTACCATCTTTGCAAATTCTTTGTAGGTAGCCAGCAGGTCTTTGTTGGCAGGGGTTTCTTCGGTCAGGTCGTTGACATAGTTGTAGGTGGTGCAGTAGTAAGCATTGTCATAGCCGTACCGCTGCTGACCCAGGTAGTTCTGCGGGTCGCCGTAGTCTGCACCCCAGCCGTTGAGGATAAAGGAATGACGGTGTGCCTGGGTAACCTCTTTTCTCAGGCTGGATACATAGGTCTTGATGTTCAGCTGAACATAATCATCACCCAGAGAATTGCTGAATACCTGTTTGAGGACATTTGCGCTGTCCAGGGCATTCTGGTTAGAGCCGGAGATGAAGTAATCAATGGTGACCGGGAAGGTGACGCCCAGAGCGGTCAGCTCCTCGATTGCCTGCTGTTTGTAAGCGGCTGCTTTTTCTGCATCCAGACGGACCATGGTTTCGCCGTTTGCTTCCGGCAGACCCATTTCCTGTCTAACCAGCTCAGTGTAGTCGGTGCCATCGGAGGTGTATACCAGACCCTTCATAGTATAGAAGTTGTTCTCACAAGCCATTGGGTTGACAGCGTTGGTTCTCTTGTAGTATTCCTTCAAATCCAGACCGTACCACCAGGACAGACGGAAGGCTTCGTTTGCTGCTGCTGTATTCCAGTTTACGTCCTCGCTGCCGTCATCAAACAGTTTGTGGTAGTTCAGCTGGAACTGATAGCAGTATTTTGCCGGAACATCTGGAACCAGATAGTTATAGAACTCGTTGTCCGGGTTCTTTGCAATCGTATTGATCTGTGCTTCACCCAGACCAACATAGTCTACCTCTCCTGCCTGATACAGCTGGAAAGCCACATCGTTCGATTCAACCATCTTAACGGTGACGGTGTCGAACAAGGTGCAGTCGGTATCCCAGTACAGTGGGTTTTTGGTATATACCTTTTCGTTGCCCTGGATGTAGGAGGTCATAGTGTAGCAGCCGTTGTACCACATATTTTCGTTGTTGATCGCTCTAAAGCCGTCCACGCCCACCTCATCAATCAGCTTCTGGGAAGCCGGATAGAGGGAAACGTAAGGAGCCAGTGTATCAAAGTATGGTTTTTTATCAATGCAGGTGTACACCAGTGTGTAGTCGTCCGGGGTGTCCAGTCCGACCATCTCGCGGAACTTGCTGCCTTCCCCTGCGGTCAGCGCATAAGCTTCCTCTTTGCTCAGGGTCTTGGTGTATTCGTAGTATTCATTTGCACCCTCAATCATCTCCAAAGGCATTGAGGTGTTGGTGGAATCGTTTTTATGGAAGTTGAGAATCCACTCCAGACCGGTTGCAAAATCCTGTGCGTTGCACTCAGCAACCTCTTCACCGTTGACGTTGACCCATTTAACTCCCTGTCTTACCTTAAAGGTCCAGGTATGACCCTCGTCCTCGGTTCCCCATTCCTCTGCAATGGCAGGAATCAGCTTGCCGCTTGTATCAATCTCCAGCAGACCATCCATCAGGCTGCTCAAGCCCTCAAAGTCCTCGCCCTTCTGGGTGTACAGAATATTAAAGCCGGAAATCTCCTTGCTGGCTACCTTGGGGATAACCAAATCTTTAATCTGTTCTCCCTTTTTCTCTTCTTTTGCTTCTTCCTTCTTGCCCTCTTCAGATTGCTCTGTCTTCTGGGTGGAAGTTTCCGCATTTTCCTTTTCTTCGGTAGCTGTGCCGCCGCCGCAACCGGTCAGAAGTAAGGAAGCGGTCAAAGCGAAAGCCAACAATCTTGATGCTACTTTTTTCATACCTGCTCCTCCTTATTTTTTATGCTCTTTACAGAAAAATTTTTGATTGACCTCATAAGCTGAGTCTGCTTGATTTTTCGATAAAAAACATTTAAAAAGTATAAGTATTACTTTTGCCCCTAAATAATATCAAACACCATCCTCATTGTCAACATATTTGATAAAATTTTATTAACTAATTATAAAAAACTATTGATTTTCTATACACTTTTCAATAATTCTAAGGTATTTACTTTATAAAATTAGTTTTTCCTCTGTTGAAGAATAAACGAACACTCCCCAACCTGAACCAGGTTGAGGAGTGTTCGTTTTCATCATTCATGCCCGGGAAAAGCTATGAAACCGGGCTTCATTCATATTACTGATACTCGATGACGTCGATCCAGCGCATCAGGATTTCTTTTTCCTGTTCTTTCTTTTTGGTCAGCTGTGCTGCGGCAACAATCGGCAGCCAACGGTTGACATACTGTCTGGCGATGTCCGCCTTTTTGCAGAACAGTCGGATGTACTGCTCCGCCTGCTCGCTGCTTTCCAGTGCAAATAGCAGGTAGGTCATGGCAGCATCTGCCGAAGCGTTGCCCTGTGCAGCGTGCGCCCAGTCGATGACCCACAGTTTGCCATCTGGTGCAACAATCACGTTGCTTGGATTAAAGTCCCCATGGCAGAGCTTGGTGTGACGCGGCATTCCCTGCAATCTGCTTGCCAGCTCATAGCGTGCGGTGGCATCGATCTCCTTGAGGCTGTTGATTTGGTCCATCAGCTTGTGGCGCAGCGTCTTGATGGAAGGCACACGCTGCTTGTGGACCTGAAGTTGCAGGTCTACAAACAGCTCCATGTATTCCTCCATCTTCTCTGGATGCTGCTGCATCAGCTCGGCTAGGGTCACACCCTCCACCTTGTCGCGAATCAGGCACCAGCCCTCCTCGCTTTCAGACACCGAGGACAGGGATGGAACATTCAGGTCGCTGTTTTCCTGTACCAGCGCCTCATTGCGCGCCTCGTTGAGGACATCCGATTTTTTATAGTTGCTGTCGAATACTTTGATGACCTTGTCGCCCTGCGCATACAGGGTCTTGTGCTCTCTTGTGAAGAGGACGGTTTTATTTTCCTGCATATCTCTTCTCCTTCCTGTCGCTGTCCTTTGATTTATTCGCCGTAGTAAGCCTTGAGGTACATCTGCTTGATTTCGCTGAGCAGTGGGTAACGCGGGTTGGCTCCGGTACACTGGTCGTCAAAGGCATCCTCCACCATCTGGTCCAGTGTTTCCAGGAAGTATTTCTCGTCCACGCCGTAGTCGCGGATGGTCTTTTTGATTCCCACTCTTTCTTTCAGCTGCTCTATCTTCTGGATGAACAGCTCCAAAGTTTCGCTGTCATCCTTGCCGCATACGCCGCAGAAGTGTGCGCACTCGGCATAACGCTCCAGGGTGTGTGGATACTGATACTGAGAGAAGGTGCCCATCTTGGTTGGAACCTCCTCAGCATTGAAGCGCATAACCTCGCAGATCAGCAACGCATTTGCTACGCCGTGCGGCAGGTGGTGGTAAGCGCCCAGCTTGTGTGCCATCGAGTGGCAGACCCCGAGGAAAGCGTTTGCAAATGCCATACCTGCCATGCAGGAAGCATCCGCCATCTTTTCGCGGGCAATCGGGTCGTTGGCGCCGTTTTCATACGCGCTTGGCAGGAAACGGAAGATATTCTTCATCGCCTTGAGTGCCAGACCATCGGTATAATCGGTTGCCATGATCGAAGCATACGCTTCCAGTGCATGGGTCAGAGCGTCGATACCGGAGGCACTGGTCAGTCCCTTTGGCTGGGTCATCATGTTGTCTGCGTCGATGATTGCCATGTTCGGCAGCAGCTCATAGTCTGCCAGCGGATATTTGGTTCCAGTGCGCTCATCGGTGATAACGGCAAACGGTGTGACCTCCGAACCGGTACCGGAGGAAGTTGGGATGGCAACAAAATATGCTTTTTCACCCATCTTCGGGAAGGTGTAGATTCTCTTGCGGATGTCCATAAAGCGCATTGCCATATCCAAGAAGTCCACCTCAGGATGCTCGTACATCACCCACATAATCTTGGCAGCGTCCATTGCAGAACCGCCGCCCAGCGCGATGATGCAGTCCGGTGCAAAGGAGGTCATTGCTTTTGCACCCTCCTGTGCGCAGCTCAGGCTCGGGTCCGGTGCAACATCATAGAAGCAGGTGTGCTGAATTCCCATCTCATCCAGCTTTTCCTCGATTGGTTTGACATATCCGTTCTGGTACAGGAAGGAGTCGGTGACGATGAAGCATTTCTTCTTGCCCATCACATGACCCAGTTCATCCAAAGCGACCGGCATACAGCCCTTCTTCAGATATACCTTCTGTGGAGCGCGGAACCACAGCATATTCTCTCTCCTCTCGGCAACCGTCTTGATGTTCAGCAGATGTTTGACCCCTACGTTTTCCGAAACAGAGTTTCCACCCCAGGAGCCGCATCCCAGTGTCAGCGACGGTGTCAGTTTAAAGTTGTACAGATCTCCAATTCCGCCGTGGGAGGAAGGAGTGTTGATTAAAATTCGGCAGGCTTTCATCGCAGCTGCGTGTTTGCTGATTTTCTCCTGCTGTGCCGGATGGACATACAGCGCTGCGGTGTGTCCATAGCCGCCGTCCTCCACCAGACGTTCTGCTTTCTGCAAAGCCTCGTCAAAATCCTTCGCATGGTACATTGCCAGCACCGGAGAGAGCTTCTCGTGAGCAAATTCCTCCGAGATGTCCACCGATTCAACCTCACCAATCAGAATCTTAGTCTGCTCCGGCACCGTTACCCCTGCCATCTGTGCAATGGTGAATGCCGACTGTCCAACGATTTTGGCGTTGAGCGCGCCGTTGATCATGATGGTATGGCGCACCTTGTCCAGCTCATCCTCCTTGAGGAAGTAGCAGCCGCGGTAAGCAAATTCGTCCTTGACCGCTTTATAGGCATCTCCAACCACGGTAACCGATTGCTCAGAGGCGCAGATCATACCGTTGTCAAAGGTTTTGGAATGGATAATGGAATTGACCGCCAGGCGAATGTCCGCAGTGTCGTCGATGATGACCGGTGTGTTGCCTGCGCCGACGCCCAGAGCCGGTTTACCGGAGGAGTAAGCTGCCTTGAACATGCCGGGACCACCGGTTGCCAGGATGGTGTCCGATTCACGCATGACCTCATTGGTCAGCTCCAGGTTTGGAACGTCAATCCAGCTGATGATGTTTTCCGGTGCACCTGCTGCCACCGCTGCTTCATAGACCACCTTTGCCGCGGCAATGGTGGATTCCTTGGCACGCGGATGTGGGCTGATGATGATAGCGTTTCGTGTCTTTAAGCAAAGGAGAGTTTTAAAGATTGCGGTGGAGGTCGGGTTAGTGGTCGGGATAACCGCTGCAATCAGACCGATCGGCTCTGCAATCTTTTTGATACCGTATGCCTTGTCCTCCTCGATGACCCCACAGGTTTTGGTGTCACGGTAAGCGTTATAGATGTACTCGGAAGCATAGTGGTTTTTGATGACCTTGTCCTCCACCACGCCCATACCGGTCTCCTGTACTGCCATCTTTGCCAGCGGAATTCTGGCTTTATTGGCAGCCATTGCAGCAGCAAAAAAGATTTTGTCCACCTGCTCCTGTGTATAGGTGGCAAATACCTGCTGTGCCTTGCGCATCTCTTTCATGCGCACCTGCAAAGCATCCACATTATCAATGATCATCTGTGTATTTTCGGTTGCCATCTGGTGCATCCTCCTTTGGTATCCCTTGTCTGTATTTCTCTTCTTCGTATTGTTATATTATTAACGTTATTTTTTTAACAAAATCATTATACTATACTATTCACTAAAGGTCAACACCCTTTTTCAGAATAAACAGAAAAAAGAGGCAGAATTTTTTCAACAAAACTCTGCCTCTTTTATTCCTTTTCTACAATCCTTCTGTTTTATAGGGACATCCGCTCTATTTTTCTGCCCGATGATGGCGCTGTGCCGCCTGGATGGTATTTTCCAACAGCTCGGTAATGGTCATTGGACCCACGCCGCCCGGAACCGGTGTAATAAAGGAAGCTTTCTCCTTGACCTCCTCATAATCCACGTCGCCGCACAGCTTGCCCTGCTCGTTGCGGTTCATGCCGACATCGACAACCACGGCTCCCTCTTTGACCATCTCCGCCGTCAAGGTGTGGCGGCGACCGGTGGCAACGATGACCACATCAGCGCAGCGGGTGTAGCTTGCCAAATCCTCTGTCTTGGAGTGGCAGATGGTGACCGTCGCATTGTTTTTCAGCAGCAGCGCTGCCATCGGTTTGCCCACGATGTTGCTTCTGCCGATGACAACACAGTTCTTTCCTGCGATGTCGATGCCGTATTCCTGGAACATTGCAATGATTCCGCTCGGAGTAGCCGGTGCAAAGCACTCATCGCCGATGCTCAAAAGTCCAACGTTGACCGGATGGAAGCCGTCCACATCCTTTTCCGGCAGAATCGAGCGCAGAACCGTCTTTTCGTCAATCTGCTTTGGCAGCGGCAGCTGTACCAGGATTCCGTCCACCGTTTCATCCTGATTCAGTCGCTCTACCACCTCCAGCAGCTCCTGCTGGGTGGTCTGCTCCGGCATGGTGATGACCTCCGACTCGATACCTACCTCGCCGCAGGACTTGTGCTTGTTTCGCACATATACCTGTGATGCACTGTTATCCCCCACCAGCACAACCACCAGCTTCGGGTTGATGCCCTGCTGCTTGAGCTGTGCGATGCGCTGCTTCATCTGCTCCTTGAGCTTGAGAGAAAGTGCCTTTCCATCCATGATTGTTGCCATACGGGATTCCTCCTTACCTCACGGTATCTATTTATAAGGGGAGGGACACGCCCTGCTTTCCCCTCATTTTACTGCTGTTTATCCTCCGTGTCTGCCGCTTCTTCCGGCTGGGATTCTTTGGCAGCTGTCTCCCCGGACTGCGCTTCTTCCTGCGGCTGAGGCTCATCAGCGATTTCCTCTGTTTCAGACAAAGCATCCGCCGGTTCGCCATTTCCCGGGAAATTTTCCTCCACCTGCGGCTGCTCCTTGTTCTTCTTCTGATAGAACTGACCGCTGACCACCAGCTGACCCTCTTCGGTATCGACATACAGCTGGGTCTTGCCGGTCTTCTTTAACTGAACGCTCTTGACCACCCACAGGATGACCGCCGCAACCACCAGAACAAACGCCAGCACCTGCGAAGCGCGCAGAGAGGTGCCCGGAATCATCAGGCTGTCGGTGCGCAGTCCTTCGATGACCGCTCTGCCTGCACCGTACCATGCGGTGTACAGCAGGGTCAGCTCGCCGTCAAAGCGGCGGCGCTTGGTGTACCATGCAATCAGCACAAAGCCCAGCAGGCACCACAGCGATTCGTACAGGAAGGTCGGGTGAACCGGCATATTCGGGTCGATATTCATTCCAATGGCTTCCAGCTCCGCTTCGTGCTGGGTCAGATAGGAAGCGATTGACGGCGAGGACATTCCCCACGGAAGCCCTGTATTGCCGCCAAAGGCTTCGACGTTGATGAAGTTGCCCCAGCGTCCGATGCACTGACCGATGAAGAATCCGCCGACCACCAGGTCGAGCGCCGGTTTTGCCTTGACCTTGCGCAGCTTGCACATCAGCAGTCCCACCAGCAAGCCGCCGATCAAACCGCCGTAGATTGCCATGCCGCCGCTGCGTGTATTAAAAATCTGGTCCAGATTCTGTCCGTAGTAGTCCCAGCGCAGCAGCACGAAATAGGCTCTTGCGCCGACGATGCCGCCGATGGCGCCGCCCAGCACCACATCCAGCATCCGGTCCGGGTCAACGCCAAATTCCTTGGCACGCTTGGTGACATACAGGATTGCCAGGATAAATCCCAGCGCAATCAGGATGCCGTACCAATAGACCGGCAGACTTCCGATGTGAAAGGCGACCCTGTCGATTTCAAACTCCCATCCCAATCCCGGGAAGGAAACGATATTTGCTGTCTGTTCCATAACCATGTTGCTCCTTATCTTTTATGCCATTACAATCGAAAGACTGCTGTATTCGGTGCAGAAATCCCGTTTCAATCTCTGCTCCAGCTGCTCTTTGGTGGTCGATGCGACCATCTCCACCAGCTCATAGACATCCAGCCCTGCGAAATAGCAGTTATTCATTGCACTTGCCAACGACTCCGGTTTGCTGAACAGTCCCAAATACCGCCCATAGGTCGACTTTTTAACCTGTTCAAAGGTCTTCTGATTGATTCCCTCCTGCTTGACCCGCTCAAACTCTGCGCAGATACGCTCATACACCTGGTCGGGGTCGCGGGATTCGCCGGAAATCATCGAGCACAGGTAGTCCCTGCCCGGCATGGTTTCTCCAATGATGCCGCCGTTAATCAGCCCATCGTTGTACAGCTGCTTATACAGCTCGGTGGTTTCACCGGTCACAATGTCCAAAATCATCTCGTCCATCAGCATATTGCAGAAGTTTTGGCGTTCGCCCTCGTTTGGACCCTTAAAGCCAATGTAGAACATCGGCACCGCCACCGGCAGATGCTGCACAAAGCGCTTTCTGCACACCTGTGCCGGCTCGTCCTCGGTCTTACGCTGTACGCAGAACGGCTCTGCCGGTTTGAGGATTTTGTCCGCTGATTCGATGACCTGCTGTGGGTCAAAGTTTCCGGCAATGGTCAACACCATGTTGTGCAGATTGTAGAAGGTGTGGTAGCAGCGGTAGAGCAGCTCGGCGTCGATCTGTGCAATCGACTCGATGCTGCCTGCGATGTCCACCTTTACACTGTTGTTCTGGTACAGGCTTTGCAGAAGGTTGAACATCACCCGCCAGCCCGGGTCGTCCTCGTACATTCTGATTTCCTGCCCGATGATGCCCTGCTCCTTCTCCACTGTTTCCTTGGTGAAATACGGATGGGTCACACAATCCAGCAGAATCTCCAGTGACTCCTGGAATCGGTCAGTGCAGGCAAAAAGGTAACAGGTCTTGTCAAAGCTGGTAAAAGCATTGGCAGAAGCACCCGTCTGTGCATATTTTTCAAAGGCATCGCCCTCTTCGCTTTCAAACATCTTGTGCTCCAGATAGTGGGCAATCCCCTCCGGCACCTTGACAAAGTCCGCATCCTCCCCGCGCTGAAAGCAGGTGTCGATGGAACCGTACTTGGTCGAAAACATGGCGTATGCGGTGGAAAATCCCTTCATCGGATACAGCAGCATAGTCAAGCCCGAGGGATGCTCCACCCGCAGATATTCTTCCGCCAGTCGGCTGTCCTTGATGATCTGGCTGTTCATGGCTATTCTGCCTCCTTTTGATTTTCATTTGGCATCAGCATATAGACGGTGTCCAGGTGGGTATGGTTTGCCACCCAGATGACATCCTCGCGGCTGACCTGTGCGGACAGTTCGATCTCCATGTCCGGCGACACCTCACTGCCGCCAACCGTCTGCGCCAGATACCAGCTGTCCATCGCTCCCAAAGAATCGCTGGTCGCCATCAGGGCGGTGCGGATAAACAGCTTGGTTTCCTCCAGCTCCCGGTCGGTGAACTCTCCGTTTTTCAGCATTTCCAGTTGGTGTAGCACCTCGTCACGCGCCTTCTGCGCATTTTCTTCTTCTACTCCGCTGGAAACCATCATAATGCTGTTGCTGCGGTCGTAGCCGGAAGAGCAGTAGTAACACAGGCTCATTTTTTCCCGCACATTTTTAAAGAGCAGGGAATTGGCAGTCCCTCCAAACAGCGCAAAGGTGATGCGCGCCATATTCATCCGACGGTAATCCTCGATTCCTTCCACCCGAAAGCCCATGACCAGCTTGCCCTGTTTGACCTCCATCCGCTCGGTTTCTTCCTTCACCGCTCCCTGCTGTGCTTTTACAAGGCTTCTGCTCAGCTCAATCGGCTCGCGTTTGACATCCGCAAACTTCTGCGCAAAAATATCCTTTGCCAAGGTCGGGTCGCCGCAGCCTTCAAACATGATTTCCACCCGCGCAGTGCGCAGCAGCTCCTCATACGCCTTTGCTGCCGACTCCGGTGTAATCTTCATGGCATCCTCGCGGTAACCATATTTTTTGATGGAGCAAAGTTCCTCGGCACACATCACATCCTTGCAGCGGATGGTGGCATAGGTCCTTTTATCATTGATCTCTGCATCGATGGTGTCCAGCAGATACTGTTTCTCCAATTCTGTATTTTTTTCATTGAATTTACCATCTGTAATATCCGGGTCGAGCAAAATCTCTGCCAACAGAGCGGCGCACTGCTGCACCATCTCCTCATTTTCCAGCGCAAAGCGGCTGTCGATGCCCACAATGCCCAGCGCAATAATCTGATAATCGCCAAATTTGTCGATGCCTGCATCCAAAGAAGCCCCGTACAAATCGCACAACCGCTGGTTGAGCACCGCAAAATCCGGGCAGCTTTTACTGCCCTGGCGCAGGATAAAGGGAACGACTGCGCGATTGGTCACTTTTTGCCGGTCGAGTTTGACAATCAGGTTGACCGACATTCGATTATGTTTAAATTTTTTGTCCGTAATCGAGGAAAAATAAACGCCGGGTGCAATCTTTTCCCTCACAAGCGGATAGTTCATAGGTTCATCTCCCAAAACCATTCTGAAAAGAATGGATAAAATTTTTAGTGATGTTCACACTCTGTTGTTTATTATAGCATACTCTTTTTACCGTTTCTACATACAGTCTGTGAACTCACAACATTTCCTTTCGCAAAAACAGGACACGAAAAAGGAGTCGTAGTGTTACGACCCCTTTTTCTGTATGTATTGATTCACTTTTTTGGTTCTTTTTCTTTTACAATGCTCTTACTTTTTTGCCTTATCCTGCATTGCTTTGAGATGATAAACTTTTCCGAACGAATCAGATTAGTACATTGGTAGTTCCCTCATTTTCTTAATATTCTTTCAGATAACTTACGATTTCAGGTTTTTGGGGGAATGCTCTCATTTTACATCACATTTCCTTTTTGAACTTGCCTTCGTTTTCCTTTTGGGTTTGGGTTATCTTTGTGAAAATCAGGAATGCTTCCTTTGGAAATTACACTGATGCTTACTCTCTGTTTTTTTGATTTCCTTTGATTCAGACTATTTTCTGTTTTTCGGAAATCCTATTCGGAAGTTTTCATTGGTATCACCTTTACAAATTTTTTTGGTATCAATGTTAATCAGGTTTTTTCTCAAAATCTATATTAACAATGAAAAGGTAATATTATTTATTTTTGATAATCCGACTCGACAAATCGAATTATCGGAAATTTTCATTTTGCTTTTGGATCTTTGTCCTTGTTTTCCATATTCAGTTTTGATGATTTTTTTAAAAGGTTTTTTCCTTTTCTTCCAGTCGCTACATCCACCGGAAACTTATTAAATATAAAACCCTTTGATAACTTTTTCCATCATTCTGCTTTTGCTTCATGCTTTCGATTTTTGTTTTATCCTGCTTTTGGAAATCTCGTTTGAGTTTTCCTACTCATCAGGTGTTCCAATCGCTTTGAGAATGGATTTTGTTATCGGTTGTGGGTCAGTTCTGAGGAACCGTTCGACTCCTCAGAAAGGATTATAACTGGTTCATTTTCCATATTCATGAGGAATCACCCTTTCTGTTTTATATTTAATATTACCTTTGTTGTGATTCCATTATAACCTATTCTTTGCTGTTTTTCAATATAAATTTTCAACAAAAAGAAATATTTTTATTGAACAATTTATAAAATTCTCAATGGAGATTGACTTTGCACGCAGAATGCTATAATATAATCGTAGCTGGAAAGAAAGGAGCATCACCGCTATGATCGACAACGAATTTGGCAACGACATCCTCACCCTGGAGGACGATGATGGCGTAGAACATACATTTGAAGTCCTGGATGCCATCGACAACGGCGAAAACCGTTACATGGCTCTTTCCCCTGTCTATGATGACCCACAGCAGACTTTGGAGGACAGCGGCGAGCTGGTCATCCTCAAGGTGGTCACCGTTGATGGCGAGGAATTTCTGGAAACCATCGAGGACGAAGACGAAATGGATGAAATCGCCGACATCTTCATGGAACGCCTGGAAGAGGATTACGATGTAATCGACGAGGAATAATCCCTCTGTTTTTGTAAATTCTATTGCTTATACTCCTGCCGTGTTCGAGAAAGTATGGTTTTTATAATCCAACACTTTTCAAAAGGGACGCCCCGCTCCGGCACTGGATTGCAGACCTCCCGCTTTTGCGGACGAAGGGAGCGTGAAGGTGCAGGGCAGCAACCCACCTGTCCATACGACGGGTTTTACTTGCCATGGCGACGGCACGGTGGGGTATCTATAAAAACAATGGCGCACCTTGTCTAAACAAGGTGCGCCTGATTTTTTAATAAAAAGATTCCCCTCTTTTTGTCGCTTACCTTTCAGACAAAAAGAGAAGAAGGAGGAAACCGATGAACAATCAATGGCTGATGCGGACCCGCACCCTGCTGGGCGACCCTGCGATGGAACAACTGCAAAACGCCACCGTCGCCGTCCTTGGACTGGGCGGCGTGGGAGGCGCTGCCGCCGAAGCGGTCTGCCGCATGGGTGTGGGACGGATGATTTTGATAGATAACGACAGCATCGACAGCACCAACTGCAACCGGCAGTTGTTTGCCACCGCCCAAACGGTCGGGCAGAGCAAGTGCCTTGCCGCAAAGGAGCGGTTGCTCTCCATCAACCCGGATTTGGAGCTTATTTGCCATCAGCAGTTCTTTCTCCCCGAAAATTCCGACTTTCTGTTCGAGCAGCAGCCGGATTTGATTTTGGATGCCATCGACACGGTGACCTCCAAGCTCTACCTTGCCCAGCAGTGCAGCCAGCGCGGCACCCTTCTGGTCAGCTGCCTTGGCACCGGAAACCGTCTGGACCCTTCCCTGCTGCGCTGGGGGGACATCTCCCAGACCTCCGGCTGCGGCTGTCCGCTTGCCCGTGTGATGCGCCGTGAACTAAAAAAACGCGGCGTCCAGCGGCAGACGGTCGTTTATTCGGTGGAGCTGCCTGCCAAGACCACTGTCGGCGAGGCAGAAAACGGTCGACACAGCCCTGCCAGCTGCGCCTTTGTCCCGCCTGCTGCCGGTTATCTGCTGGCAAGCGTCGGCATCCGCCAGCTGCTGGGGATGATCCGCTAAACGACATCTGCCTTTGAGAAAGGAGCGCGCCCGATGAAAGCTTTGCATCGCATCTTTAGGGTGCTGACCTGTTTTCCTGTTGTTCTCAGCCTGCTGCTGTGCCCGCTGCTGCCCGAGCGCATCCCTGCCCACTACAATCTGTACGGTGAGGTGGACCGCTGGGGAAGTAGGTTGGAGGTTTTGCTGCTGCCGCTGTGCTGTCTGGTCGGCGGTCTAATCTGGAAGAGATTCATTCAAAAAACCTCCCTTATCCAGCCGCAGAATCAAAAGCCGATGCTGGTTGCCGGTTGCTCGCTGCTGGCGGCTTTGGATGCCTTGTCCTGTGTCATCCTCTTTTTCTCCTTCTCCTCCGCAGATGTCCCGCAAACAGGACTCCTGCTGCCGCAGCTGCTCAATATCCTGCTGGGACTGTCGCTGTTGCCGCTGGGTACTGCCATGCCAAAGGTCAAACGCAACGGTGTCCTGGGTCTGCGCACCAAATGGAGCATGGCAAACGACCGCTGCTGGGAGCTTTGCCAGCGCGCCGGAGGAAAAAGCCTGCTGCTGACCGGTGTACTGCTCATTGCCGGCAGCCTGCTAATCGGCAATCGGCTGTGGCTCAATCTCCTGCCTATTGCTCTACTTATCCTTGACGGAATTTTCTGTATCCTTTATTCCTACCGGGTCTGGAAAAAATACAGCAGCTAAAATTTTTCTTTTTCATAACCTTTCTGCATAAAAGAGCCATCCTTTGATCAAACTGACAAAGGATGGCTCTTTTTTCTTGGGAGGTGAAGTCATGCTGATGGTATACGGAGCGCTGATTGGCTTGCTCAACGGATTTTTCGGCTCGGGCGGCGGCATCCTTGCGGTCACCCTGCTGCAAAAGCAGGGCTTGCCCAGCCGTCAGGCGCACGCCACCAGTATTGCCATCATCCTTCCGCTGTCTCTGGTCAGTCTGGCGGTTTACTACCTAAACGGCAATCTGGAGCTTTTGCAGGGTCTGCCTTTCTTTTTGCCTGCTCTGCTGGGTTCTGCCTGTGGCGCATGGGGACTGCAAAAAATCCCGGTGCCACTGCTCAAGCTGTTGTTTTCCCTGTTGATTTTATACAGCGCCCTCCGGCTGGTGCTGGGCTAAATCTGCTTGTGATGGGAGGTATCCTCGTTGACCTTCAGTCTCTTTTCCTTTGCCGCTGTCTTTCTCTCCTCCGCCGTTGCTGCCATGGGATTGGGTGGTGGGACAATCCTGCTGCTGTATCTCTCCTTTTTTTCCACCCTCTCCCAGCCGCAGATGCAGTCGCTCAACCTGCTGCTCTTCCTGCCGGCTGCCGGTCTTTCCCTGTACTTCCATAGAAAAAACAAACTGATTGACACCGCTGTTTTATCCCGCTGCATTCTTTCCGGTGCGGTGGGCGGCGTGGTCGGCAGCCTGATTTCCAATCGCATCGATCCACAGCTGCTGCGGCGCTTCTTCGGAATTTTTCTGCTGTGCATCGGTCTGCGGGAGGGATACCTTGCAGCCAAGCTGATTTGCAAAAACTTTTTCCACCGCAAAGCATAAACGGCAGCTGTCGGTGCAAAATACAGTCAGAGGAAACATTTTACCTACGAAAGGATTGAGTGATCACCATGAGTAACGGTTTTCAGAAATTTATCTCCGGCAAGGGCTTCTACCTTGCTCTGGCGGTGTGCCTTGCCGGTGCAGGCGCTGCTGCCTGGGTCGCAGTGGACAAGACCATCCAGAGCGTAGAACCAGCTCCTATGGCAGAAAAGCCGCAGCTGAAACAGGAGCAGCCGTATGAGCCTGCAAAAAAGCAGCCCGCCGCCGACACCCCCAGCGCACAGTCGGACGGCGACAGCTCCCCTTCCACCCAGTCACAGCAGCTGCAAATCACTGCCGAAGCGCCGGAGGAGGACCCATCCGCACAGGCATCCTCGCAGCCTTCCTCGCAGGAAAACTCTTCCGAAGCACAGCAGCCTTCCTCACAGACCTGCGCCGAACCGAGCGAGCCGCAGCCTTCCTCCGACTTTTCTCTTGAGCTGCCGGTCAGTGGTGCTGCCATCACCCCATTCAGCGGAGATATGCTGGTGAAAAATGAAACACTGGGCGACTGGCGCACCCACAACGGCATCGACATCCGCGCAGAAGCCGGAGAAGCGGTCCGGGCAGCCAGCGACGGCACCGTCACTGCCGTGCGCAACGACCCGATGTGGGGAAATGTTGTCGAGGTGACCAGCGGCGAATATGTGATGACCTATGCGGGACTTTCTGCGGACATCCTGGTTAAGATGGACCAGTCCATCCGCGCCGGCGAGCAGCTGGGCAGCGTCGGCGAAGTCCCCTGCGAACTCTCGATGGAGCCGCATCTGCATTTTGACGTCCGTTCCAACGGAGAATATGTCGATCCGGTCTCCCTTGCAAAATAGACATCCCTCCTCTCAACACAAAAAGCTCCCCGATGGGGAGCTTTTTGTGTTTTAAGCGTCGATGCTCGAATTGTATGCGATTGGATTGGAATGGGTGCTGATGGTGGTGGATGGAGTTCCGACCGGCACCAGCTTTGCCATTACAACAAAACGCTGATTGTTGGTGTTTCCATGTACACGGGTGCAGGTGGACAGGGTGACAATCTTGTCCTCGCTGGTCACCGGAACATTGTAGTTGGACAGGCTCTTGGCTTTTGCCTCAGCAATCACCTTCTGGAAATCCTCCTGGCTCATCTGCGCATAGTTATAGCCGAAGTTCAGGTCGGTGTAGTAGGAAGCAAACACCTGGAATACATAGTCCTGCTCGGTGGTGGAGAAGTAGACGAACGGATTCTCCTGTGCAAAATCGGTGTAGTTATAGGACATCACCAGCGAGAACATCAGGTCGTTTGCCTGCATATTTGCCTGGGTTCTTGGGGTGTAGATGTTGTGCCAGTTGTGCCCATACAGGGTAGTGTTCTGCGAAAGCTCCGGGAAGGTACACTCATAGTCCGCCCAGATTACACCGTCCTTGCTGTACTGCTTGTCATAACCCTTGCTCTCATAATAGGCATAGTTTTCTACGCCTGCTTTATAAACAACCGGATAGTCCACGTTGGTGTTCGGGATGCGAATCCATCCGATGGTGTCATCGTTGTTGGTGGTCTTAAATTCAGCTGCCTTGGCTGCCAGCGATTCGGTTTCCAGCTGTGCGACCAGGTTAGCATTTTTGCCGTCCCCGCTGGATTCCACTGTGCCCAGCAGCTCGTTGATGGCAATCAGGTCTACCAGCTGGGTCATGGTCGGCACCCGCTGGGATTTTGCACTCTGAAGCACCTGCTGCAGTGCCTGCTCGTCCTGGTCCAGCTCGGCTGTGTTCAGCGGATATTCCACCGAAGGCTGTGCCGGCTGCTGCACGACATCGCCTCCTCCGTTGCGGCTGAGCAAAAACCATCCGCCGCCCGCTACCCCTGCGACTGCCAGAAGCCCGCAGGATAATCGGGAGCTTCGACTTTTTCTTTGGCGGCATTCCGTCGTCATCGGGAGAAAATCCTCCGTAGTTGTCCGGCTTTGGAACTCCTGTCACATTGGAAAAATCCGATTCGGTGTTCTTTTTCTTTCTGCTGCTGGATTGTCCGATTCTATCCTTCATAAATGTTTCATCCCTCGCTTATCATTTTTCCCGGACGCTGCGCAGCATCCGGCATTTGCAGAACCATTCTCTGCTGTCGAAGTTTATTCCTGCCTATTATATCATAAAAAAGTACGTTTGTGGAAGATTCTCAAAAAATTTTAAAGATTCTTTCATATTATTTCTGTGCCATTTTTCTGTTTTATACAAGAAAAAAGAGGACCGTTTGTGCATACGGTCCTCTTTCCAGTCATTAGCTGAGTTTGAGTTTGTTAATCTGATAGCGGTCTGCCGCTTTCTGATTCAGCTCATAGGACTCGTCCTGTGCCTGCTGCAACAGATATTCCTCAAACGCCTCGTCCTTGAGTGCGTGCAGGATGGAAGTCTTTACATACTCGTAGTCAGTCGGGTCCTCGTTGATGTCAGTGGTCGCACCGATGGCAATCATGGTGTCGGTTTCCACCTTGACCAGCTCGCCCTGCTCTGCTTCCTTGAGCGCGCCGACGATGTCCGCATTCAGTGGAGTGGTGGCGGTATCCAGCAGTCGGTAGTTGTTGGTGTTCATGTCGTACTCCTGACCGGCAGCCGCTGCATTCTGCTGTTTGTAGGTGTTGAGCACCTCGTTCCAGCTCTGTCCTGCATCCATGCCAATCTGTGCCTGGAGGTAGAAGGAGTTTGCGTTGGTGTAAACGTTGCCGCGCTCGGTTTTATAAAATTCCTCATAGGAAGCCTTATCCTCTTCGGTAGCACCCTCCGGGATTTCCGGCTCCTCCGGGAAGTTAAAGGTCTGCACTGCCATCTTGATGTAGTTTTCCTCGTAGTAGCTGCGCAGCTCTTCCTCGCTGACCTCCTGCTCGCCGCCCTGTGCATACAGCGCATCAAACAGCTTATTCTTCATATAAGCAATCTGGTACAGCAGCTCGATGGAGTTCTGCGAGATGCCGTTCTTTTCCAGATTTTCGCCGTTCTGTTCATAGTAAGCCTCTGCCTGCTGGCGGCAGCTTTCCAGCTCATCCGATGTAAAAGAGAGCTTGTGCTCGTTAAACTCGCTGCACGCTGCCATGTTGCGTTTGGTTTCGTCCAATGCCTGCTGCTGAATCCATTCCTTGGCGTCGGTGCCCTCCACCTGCTGCTTGAGCACATCCTCTTCTGTGTTCTCCACCAGAGTGGATGCCTGATAATAGCTTTGCAGCAGGTTGTTGATGTAAACGCCCGCAGGCATTTCCAGTTCACCCTTGCGCATAATCCAGTCTGTATCCGAGGAGCACGCCGACATCGACAGCACCATCGCTCCGGTCAGCAGCACTGCTGCACATTTTTTCAGAAAATTCATTCGAATATCCTCCTGTTATTTTACTTCCCGAACCCTGTATCACAGGGCATGGATATTTCTTCGGGCAACACCCCGATATTATACACCCAAACGCCCAAAAAGTCCATGAATAAACTCTAAAAAGGGCTGAAAACGCCCCTGCCAAATTTATCATACACCGCTTTCGCCCTTACTTTGCAGGCGAAGCTTCCCCTGCCATCATGGTCAGTGCCAGTCGCATGGTGTCCACCGGTTTTTCTCCCTTTGCCACCTTCACAGCAAGGTAGGGTTTTGCACCTGCGTTGAGCATCACCCTGCCCTTTAAGCCGGCTGCCAGACGGCTTGCCGCCTGCATATCCACCGTCTCCGGGTAGAACAGCAGGCTGTCGGTGCGCTGGGAAATTTCCCGGATGCCAAGTCCTGCCGCCATATTGCGCAGCAGAGAAACATCCACCAGTCCTTTGACTGCCTCGGGCGGTGTGCCAAAGCGGTCGATCAGTTCGTCGATGATGTCGCTGGCGTCCTTTTCGTTCTCCACCGAAGCAATCTTCTTGTAGATGTCGATGCGCTGAGGCAGGCTTTCGATGTAATCCTCCGGGATATGCGCACCGATGCGGATGTCCACCAGACATTCGGTGTTCTGCACCTCGGGCTTTTCTCCCTTTGCCACTGCTACTGCCTCGGAGAGCATCTTCAGATACATCTCATAGCCGACTGCCTCCATGTGACCGTGCTGCTGTGCGCCCAGGATGTTGCCTGCACCGCGGATTTCCAAATCGCGCATGGCGATGCGGAAGCCCGAACCAAAGGTGGTAAACTCCCGGATGGCTTCCAGTCGCTTGGTAGCAACGTCGGTCAGCGCCTTGCCCTTGGTCACCGTCAGGTAGGCAAACGCTCTTCGGCTTGAACGCCCGACTCTGCCTCGAATCTGATACAGCTGCGACAATCCCAATCGGTCGGCATCCTCGATGATCAGGGTGTTGCAGTTGGAAACGTCCACACCGGTTTCAATGATGGTGGTGCAGACCAGAATGTCGATTTCATGGTCCAGCAGCCGCTTCCACACCTTGGACAGCTGTTCCTCGCTCATCTTGCCGTGTGCCACTACCACCGTTGCATCCGGCAAAAACTGCTGGATGGTCGCAGCGCACCGGTCGATGGTGTCCACCCGATTGTGCAGGTAGAACACCTGTCCGCCACGGCGCAGCTCCTTGCTGATGGCCTGCACCAAAATTCCCCAGTCGTGCTCCATCACATAGGTCTGCACCGGCTGACGGTCCTGCGGCGCCTCCTCGATGGTGGACATATCCCGGATGCCCGACAGGGCCATGTTCAGCGTCCGGGGAATGGGGGTGGCGGATAAGGTCAGGGTGTCCACCTGACGCACCCGCTCCCGGAGTTTCTCCTTGTGGGTCACGCCGAAGCGCTGCTCCTCGTCGA